>LSQX01366303.1_pt3 | contig 36668 bp, 27 predicted proteins | sample 654561 | NCBI WGS metagenome assembly LSQX01 (sample SAMN04489861, study PRJNA283612) | anaerobic digester metagenome | isolation source: 4 biogas reactors fed with cattle manure at either 37C or 55C with and... | place: Denmark: Kongens Lyngby | collected 2014 | reverse complement strand
GCCCACGGCCTGGAGCGCGCACTGAATGGTCACCGTGCCATTCGAGAGGCATGCGCAATGCTTGGTGCCGATGAAGCTGGCGAACTCGCTACAGAAGGCCTGCTCGTGGGGGCCTACCCAGCTCCATTTACCGCTGCGCACCACGGCCTCCATCCACGCGACTTCCAGGTCCCCGGCGATCGGCCAAGCCGGCGCTCTCAGGTCCACCACAGGTTTCCCACCCAGTAAGGCCAGAGTTTCAGTCATGATAGGTTCTCCTCGCGTTCAGGGTAGCCTGGGCCCAAGCTCAACCCCAGCTCCAGTCATTATCTTGCAGAACCGGTGCGCACAGGGCCGAACACTCCCAGGCATGATATAATGGATTCTATCAGCGCTCTGTGCCGGGTGGAATGGCGAAGCTTGCAGTTTTGTATGTCTGTTCTTGCACGGAGGCGGGCCCCATGAGCAAGTCTCAGATCAACCGTCGTTACGTCGTCGAGGCCGGCGATCCTCTGCACCCGCTGTTGACCTCTCTGAGTGTCGGGTTTGACCCGGTGGAGCCCGGCGGGGTGGCGCGAAGCCCGGAGCCGTGTCTGGACACCCTCGCCTTCTCCGGCACTACCGCCGGGAAGGCGCTNNCACCCTCGCCTTCTCCGGCACTACTGCTGGCAAAGCGCTCCTGCGCGGTGACGGCTGCGAGGCCTGGCATGGCACACGTTCGCTGATGGTGATGTTCCCGCACTCGCGCTTCCGCGAATTGGCCGGCGACGAGCCCTGGGAGAGTCACTACCTGGTATTGTGGGGACCCTTGGCCGAAAACTGGGTGCGTGCGGCGAATTCTTCTCTCCCGGCCACCGCCCTCACGCCCGTGCCCGGCACGGTGCTTGACAGTCTGGAAAAGGCTTGTCGGCTGGTGGTGGAGCAACCAGCCGGCTGGCAGTGGCCCTTCCTGCGACATCTGACGACCGTCCTGGACTACGCTCATGAGCAGCTTTCGGCCCGGGTCGGAGGTCAGCTCAGCCTGGCAGCTCAAGCACAGGCTCTGATGGCCCGCCACCTCTCCGCGCCCCTGTCCCTGGCGGAACTCGCCCGTCGCCTCAACGTCAGCCCCTCCACTCTCTCTCACCGCTTCCGGGAGCAGACCGGCCTCTCCCCGGGACTGGCCCAGCGGCAGACGCGGATTGCCGCAGCCCGGCAATTGCTGGCCAACGGGGTTAGCGTGGCTGAGACCAGCCAGCAGTTAGGCTTTGCCAACCAGTTTCACTTCTCGCGCCTGTTCCGGCAGGTGGAGGGCTTGCCCCCGGCGGAGTTTGCTCGCGCCGCGGCGCGGGAGCCGCTGCGCAAGTACTAGGCGGCGGGCGCTCACCACCTGTCGCGGTGCACCATGTCTTCCAGCGCGCGCTTGGGCGCTTGCGCCACCGCCTCCGCGGCCTGGCCGATGGGCAGCAGGATCATCAGGCGCAGGTTCTCCGGTATGCCCAGCAGGCGTTTGTGCTCTGCCTCCTGGCGCAGCAGCGTGCCCTCGATCCACACCGAGGCATATCCCAGCGCGGTGATAGCGAGCAGCATGTTCGCGGTGGCGGCGGCGATATCCTCAAGCCACCAGCGCGACTTCTCTGGATCCGCGACCAGCGCCACGGCCAGGGTGACGTCGCCGATGCAGGCCTGGGCGCGCGACAGCTCCCGGAGGGTGTCGGGATCACGGATGACCAGGAAGTCAAAGGGCTGGAAGTTCTGGCCAGAGGGCGCCCGGCGCCCGGCGTCGAGAATGCGCTGCAGGTCCGCCCCCGTCACCTCCACGGGTTTGAGCTTGCGCACCGAGGCGCGCTGGACAAGGGCATCGAAGAGCTCCATATGCGTACCTCCTTAGTCCTGGAGCTTGGAGGGGACGACCCAGATAAGCTCCATTTCGTCTTCGGCGATCTCCGGGCCCTGGACCAGGGCCAGGGCGGCCTTGCGCATCTCCACCGGCTCCACCGTCAACTCCGTGATGAGAGTGCTGAAGTCCGGCTCGTGCCCCACCAGCAAGACGCTCTCGGGGTCATGGTAGTCGGCGAGGAGGGCACGCAGGGAGCGGGGTGTGAGCTTGCCGCCGGAGAGGCGCGGGTCCTCCTCGATCTCGGCCCCCAGGGCCACGGCCACGGGTTCGGCGGTCTGTACCGCGCGCAGAAGAGGACTGCTGAGGACCAGCGCCACGCGCACCTTGCGCTTGCGGAGCCACTCGGCGGCGCGCTGGGCCTGCTCATGTCCCTTCAGCGTAAGCTCCCGGTCGGCGTCGGCCATGCCCGGCTCCTGCGCCTGGGCATCCGCGTGTCGTAGGAAGTAGAGGTTCATCTCTCGTCCCTCCTCTGGTTGGTGCCTTGCGTCTACCCTCCATCTGCACGGTCTGAGCCATGCGAGACCTGGCGCCCGCAGGCGCGAGGCTCAGTACCTGCCAAACTGCTGCGCCGCCTCATAGAAGGTCTCGATATGCTCCACGGGCGTCAGCGGCGCGAGGTTGTTGGCCTCGCGCAGGACGAACTTGCCCCCCTGCATGATCCCCGTGCCACAGATACGCTTCACCTCAGCGCGGATTTTCTCCTCCGGCCCCTCGCGTAGAAGCATGATGGTTGGCCCTCCAAAGATCTCGACCTCCGGCCCCAGCTGTTCCCGTACTTGCCCGAAGTCAATCGGGAACCCGGTGTCAAAGGTCGTGGCGCCCAGCTCTTCCCGCAGCAGAGGGAAGAATCGCCAGGCATTCCCGCACAGATGGATGAACATGTTGCCCTCGCCGGTCCAGAACTCGTCCTGCAAGCGCTGGTGGTAGGGCAGCACGAATTCCCGGTACTGCTCCACCGAAAGCATGGCGATGGCGTCATCGGCAAAGCCCCAGTTGGGCTGGCGATACTGCCCGGCGTCAGGCGCCTCCGGGTTCCGTTCCCACCGCCACTCGCGCAGGGCCTTCATGCGCTTGAGGCTGCAGTCGGTGACGAAGGTCATCAGGTCATGGTAGTAGTCCGGGTCGGTGAGCATGTCCATGCACACCTCCGCGGCCCCGCGCAGCTTGTAGGCGGCGTCCAGCGGGCCGTCCGTACCCTCGCCGGGCACGCTTTGCGGCGGTTTCACGGGAGCGCCCTCAAACTCCAGGTCGCGGCAGCGTTCCTGCATGTACTCTGCAAACTCCATCGCTCTCCCGACCAACCCGCTGGAGACATCCGGGCAGCTCATGTCATAGAGCCGGCCCCGGTCTTGCTTGAGTATCTCCCGGGTATCGGGGACATGGTTGCCCTGGAGCACCAGGGGCGCGCCGAACCAGGTCGCCTCGTAAGAGTTCTGGAAGTCCACGGCGAGCTGCCATTCGGGGGGCGGACCCATCTCGCGGTCACAAAGCAGGTTGTACCGCTGCCACTTCTGATACTCAAGCTGGCAGCGGATCTGCGCCTCGGGGTTGGTGAAGAAGTCCTCGAAGGTGTAGCCGGTATCGTTCAGGTCCGGGTTCTGGAGGTAGACGCGGATGCTCCCGGTCACCGTCACCGGAACGCGATAGGGCCTGCCGGCGCGGTAGGCTTCCCAGACGGACTGCACTTCGGCGTTGTGCCGCGCGAAATCAGGAGCAGGGGTCAGGAAATAAGACATGAGTTGGCCTCTTCGGGCTACCAGTAATGGGTCCGGAACTCTTCGAGCGCGGTGCAGACGGCGTCAATGTTCTCCGGCGGGGTGGGGGGATAAATGCCACAGGTGAACATCAGCCCGCCCTGGGGAGAGCCGAGCTTGCGGACCTCCTCCTCGATGAGGTCGCGAATCTCCCGCCGCGTCCCGAAGGGGACGATCTTCTGCCGGTCAAGGTCCAGGTCAATACACACCCGGCCCTTGAGCGTGGCAGCGATATTGTCAATACCGTTGACCAGGTCTTGCAGGTTCACGATATCCCGGCCTGACGCGGCGAACTCCTCCATCAGCTCGATGACATGGCCGTCGCTGTGCTGGTGAACCAGGACCCCGGCGGCGTGGCACGGCTCCACCAGCCTGGCATAGGCCGGGGTGATCCAGCGGTGGAACTTGGCCGGACTGATGATCGAGCCCGTCTGGGTGCCGAGGTCCTCCGGGAAGCCCATGCAATCCACGTCGAGGTCCAGCCACTGCTGCACGAGCACCAGGGAATGCGCGACGAGGAGGTCAATGAGCGCCTGCAAGCGTGGCTCGTCGGTCGCGATATCCAGCATCAGGTTCTCAAAGCCGCGCAGGTACCACAGGCGCATGAGCAGGAAGCCGTGCGCAAGGCTGCCGCTAACCACCTCACCGCACGACCGGGCCTCCTCGGCGCGGCGGCGGGCGGCCGCCCAGTCCATCGGGCCGCGGTCAGCCTGGGTCAGAGGGTCGGGCGGCTGCCAGGTCGCGAGCGCGTCCCAAGTGGCCAGAGGATGCTCCAGCACCTGGCCCTCCAGGCCATCCACCGTGCTTTCCCAGACACAGCCCCAGGCGTCCCGGAAGGGCTGGTCGGCGGTATGGCCGGGGCCGAAGCTGTGGGTGTCCCAATCTATCTGGCCCGGCTGGAAGTCGGGGAAGAGGAACGGGTGGCGCGCCATGACCTCCTCTACCTCGTCGCGAAGCTGATTCCGTGTGGCGTGGGAGACAACCACATTGGTGGGGATCCACTCGGGGCGGGTGCGCCTCGCGGTGGCGAGCCAGTTCTCTCGATTGGTTAGTGCCATGTCTTCGCGGTGGACCTCCTGCGCTCTCAGTGCGCCAAGTCCGGTGGCGCCTCCTTTCTCAATTCCTCCCCACGCAGGGCAGTCCTTCTCCTCCCCCTGCCTCAAGAGCCTTTGGGGAGTAGGCAAGAGGGGACTGGCCTACGGGGGACGAATTGACTCCCCTCGACACCCTCGGAGCTGCAAAGGAGAAGCAATGGAACGCTTGAAGATTGTCTTGATCGGTGCCGGATCAGGGTTCACCGCCACCGTAGTCGAGTCTTTACGGGATCACGAGTCCCTTCAGGACTGTGTCTTGTCGCTGGTGGATATTGATGAGGAACGCTTACAGGCGGCGGAGCAAGGTGTGCGCGCCGTCGCCCAGGACCTGAAGCTCAACTTCGAGATCCAGACCACCACGGTCCTGGAGAAGGCTCTGGAGGGCTGCAAGTACGTCATCTCCGCTTGCGAGATCAACCGCAATCCTTACTGGGTGAAAGATATCGAAATTCCCGAGCGCCATGGCGTATACCAGTACCTGGGAGAGAATGGCGGCCCGGGGGGGCAGATTCACGCCATGCGCAACATCGGCCTGTTCATGCCCATCATCCGCCAGATGGAAGAGATCTGCCCCGACGCCTGGTTGCTGAACTTCACCAATCCGGAGTCCATGCTGCTCACCTATTTCTTGAAGTACACCAAGATCAAGAGCGCGGGCTTCTGCCATCAGGTGCACGGCGTGATGGGAGTTATCGCCGAGCAGTTGGGCTTCGAGCCGGGGGAGCTGCAGGTCATCAGCGTGGGCATCAATCATTTGAACTGGCTGTTCGACCTCCGCCGGCGCAGCACCGGCCGCAGCTACCTGGAGGAATTCACCCGTCGCATCTCCCGCTCCAAGTACTGGCGCGAGAATCACCCCGAGCAGCGGCTACCCCAGCAGCGCTTCAGCCTGGAGGTCTTCAAGACCTTCGGCATGTACCCCATCGGGTATGACGACCATATTCTGGAGTACATGTCCTTCTTCTACGAACCCGAAGAGTGGGCGGAGATGGGTTTTGCGCACAGCATGAAAGCAGGCTTGAAGCAGGCGATCGCCCAGAAGCGGAAGTCCTTGGAGACGACCATGCGGCATCGGCATCTGCTGGGGGAGACCGGCAAAGACGCCGCGCCCTTCCCCCGCAACTACGCGGACCCCTACTACCGCGAGGCCCCGTGCGCCGTGATTAACGCGCTGGAGACCAATGAGCTTCTCTACCTGGACGCCTGCGTGGGGTTCAACCACGGCGCGGCCTCCAATCTGCCTTATGACGCCATCGTAGACCGTCCCGTGGCGGTGATCGGAGGGGATCTTCGCAGCGTACATGTGGGCGAGTTGCCTCCGGGCCCGGCGGAGATCTGCCGCCGCCAGATTGCGCTGCATGAAATGGTGGTGAAAGCCACGGTGGAGGGTGATGCTTCCCTGGCCGTGCAGGCCTTGTGTCTGGACCCCTACGTGCACAGCATCACGCAGGCCCGGGCCATCTGGAAGGACTACTACAAGGCCTACAAGCAGCACCTATTCACCTTCAGCTGAAGAGGAGAGGTGGGGGATCAGGCGGCCGGCTCACCGACCGAGCAGAGTAGCTATTTACACGAGGCGGAACATGTGGTATAGTATGGACACTGGTCGCGGGGTGGAGCAGTCCGGTAGCTCGCAAGGCTCATAACCTTGAGGTCGTGGGTTCGAATCCCACCCCCGCTACCAAACACTTTGCGGAACGGATCCGGCCAGGAAGGTTGGGTCCGTTCTCGTTTTTCACGGCGCGCTTTGACCAAGCTGCGGCGGAGGCCGTAGCGGGGTGAAGGCTGTTTCTCCTCTTGCGCCCGTGTGTTTACCCTTCTTCATTATGCTAGGCTAGCAAGATACTGGTCACACGCCGGCCGCCGACGGTATACCGGCGAATTCACAAGGGAGGGAGACGCATGAAGAAGTACCCCGTCGTGTTGTGCCTGGTTGCACTCCTGATCTGCGCACAGGCTGTACTCGGCGCCGAGGCCACGGCACCGCAGATGACTCAGGAGGAGATGCGGGCCAAGTGTGCGGAGATTGATGCCAAGTGCGCCGAAGCCGCCAAGCTCATCGAAAATCTGCAAGCCCTGAGAGCTTCGCTGACCCAGCAAATGGGAGAGGGAGCGCCGCCGCCGGAGGTCGCCAAGTCCTCGTGGGCGGAAAGGGTGGCCATTGGGGGTTACTTCCAGGGCCGCTTTGAGCACTTGCAGGTCAGTGACGGGCCGCCCACCAACAACCCGGATCAATTCGGGCTGCGGCGCATGTACGTTACCGTGCTGGCCAAGCCCAACCCGCGGACGCAGGGGGTCATCACCTGGTCGCGCGACGGCGGGACGAGCAATGCCGTGACGGGCTGGGCACAGGCCTACGTGGACTATTCACTGGGCCGCTCGGACAAGGTGCGCATGGGACAGGCCGCCACCTGGTTCGGTCTGGAGACCTGGCAAAGCTCCTCGGCGCGATTGCCCTTTGAGCGTTCGGCTTTCGTGGAGGGTACGGGCCGGGGCAAGCCGTGGGGGATGTTCTACTACGGGCCCTATGACCGCGGCGTGTGGTGGATTCACACCCCGCAAGGCGACCCCTGGATGCCCCAGGTGGTAGTGGGCGCGGTCAATGGGGCAGCGCGCATTGACCGGAAGTTTGATGACCAGATCACGGCCTCGGTGGACCTCAAGTGGAAGCCCTCCTGGGGGATGGCGGGGATAAGCTGGCTGGATGGGGAGACTTCGATTGACTACAAAGGGGACGCGCTGACCGATCCCTTCCCGCCAATCGCGGGTCGCAACGCGTTGGACGCCTATATCCGCTACGAACAACCCCAGTGCTTTGCGGTTCAGGCGGAGGGCATGACGGGGACGGTCCTGGGCCACGACGTCCGGGGCTGGTGCGCCCAGCTGGAGAAGCCCTTCCGCAGTACTCCAGGGACAGCCTTTGTCCGCTACGATCAGTACGACTCCGGACAGATGACCTCCAAGGCACCCTTTACCGAGGTGGGGTTGTACGAGGCCTGGACGCTGGGTTATGCTCACCAGCTAGACCCCAACAACCGCATCACGCTGGAGATGGTGACCGGCGCCAAGTGGGGTTCGAAGGACCTGAACTCCTCCGGTGTGCAGTGGCAGATGGGGTTTTAGGCTGACCTGATTCCGGCACCCGCCGGTGCCCCGGAGACAAGTAGAAACAGGGGAGAGCGCCCTCAGGCCTCTCCCCTGCTTGCTGTGCCCCAAAGGGTTTACCGAGCCCTAGAGCGAATCTGCTAGCCAAACGCATCTGGAGGTTACCCATGCCCATGCCTCATGTCGGCGCTGCCAGCCTGTCCATTGCTCCACCCCTGGGCGTTTCGATGCCCGGATACTTTGCTGATCGCCGGGCCAGCGGGTACCGGGACGAGGTGGGGGTTCATGCTCTGTGGGTGGAGGCTGAGCCGCCGCTGGCTTTGCTGTCTCTCGACGTAATCGCGCTAGAGCGGGAGACGGTCGCCACCATCCGGGCGGCTGCCGCCGAGCGACTCGGCCTCCCCGGCGAGCGCCTGCTGATAGCCGCGACCCATACGCACACCGGGCCGCCCTCACGCCCCTACTTTGCCTCTGACGCGCAGGACGCGGCGTACTTGGAGAGTCTCACGGATCGCTGCGTGGAAGCCTTGGCCGCGGCGCAGGCAGGGAAGCGCCCTGCGCGTCTGGGCGTGGCCTCCAGGCTCGTGCCGGGCCTACAGTTCAACCGGCGCTACTGGATGCGCGACGGCAGTGTACAGACGAACCCCGGCATCCAGAATCCGGAGGTCGTGCGTCCGGCGGGTCCGGTGGACCCCACCATGTACCTGGTGGCCTTCCAGCCGGTGGAGGGTGGGCCCCCGGCGCTGCTCGTCAACTACGCGCTGCACGCAGATACCGTGGGCGGGACGGAGGTCTCGGCGGATTTTCCGGGCGTGCTCAGACGACGCCTGCAAGCTGAATTGGGGCCGGAGACGACCGTCTTGTTTTTCAACGGTCCGGCGGGAGACATCAATCACATTGATGTGCTGGGGGGCGAAGCGCCCGCCGAGCATAGCCGGGAGCTCTTCATGAAGACTCACCGGCCGCCGGAGTTGACCCAGCGGATTGGGGAGAGCCTGGCGGCGGCAGCGCTGGGGCTCCTGCCGGGAATGGACTTCACGGAGGACTGGCCCGTTGTCGAGGCGCACACCGCGCTCCGCATTCCCACCCGGCAGCCGGCAGCGGAGCAGGTTGAATATGGTCGCAAACTGCTGGAGACCCACCGTCCTGAGGACTTGTATGAGACCGACGATGTGTACGCTTTGGCGGCGCTGCGCCTGAGCGAGAGTGGCCTCACGGAGGTCGAATTGGAGATTCAAGCGATGCGTATGGGCAATACAGCGCTGGTCGGGATCCCCTGTGAGGTCTTCACCGAGCTGGGCCAGCTGATCCAGGCAAACTCACCCTGGCCGCAGACCTTGATTGTGGAGTTGGCCAACGGCTGTGAGGGGTATCTGCCCACGGCGCGGGCCTTCGCGGAGGGCGGCTACGAGATACGGCTTTCACGCAGCAGCAAGCTCATCCCGGAAGCGGGCGATATGATCGTGGCCCAGGCCACGGAGCTGCTGCGTCAATTGGGATAGAGCGCTGGCATGTCGGGAGGTGGCAGGATGATTACCTGGCCAGAATCGGTCTGGGAGGAACTGGCGCAGGCCGAGACCACACAGCTCGTGGAGGAGGGTCGGGACCCGGCAGCGGTGCAAGCACTGATCGAGAGCCGGCGCGAGGCCCAGGCCTACGACGAGGGTCTCTGGCTGGAGGGGCAGGAGCTTCCCTTTCAGGATGATTGGCCCTATGAGGAGCCGTCGGACCTGACGGGAATTGTGGCGGCCAGCCCGGGACCCGCTCCGGTCTTCGCCGTAGACCGCACGGCCTTGGAGGATCGCCTGCTGGGAGCGTGGCGCGGGCGCTGCGCGGGGTGCATGCTCGGCAAGCCGGTCGAGGGCCGCACGCGGGAGACGATCGCGACCTGGCTACAGGCGGCGGGGGAGTACCCCCTGCGCGACTACTTCCCTCCGTTGACCCCGGCGCCGGAAGGCTACCCCCCGCCGGAGAACCCCTGCCTGCGCGGGAAGATCACCCGGGCAGAGCGTGACGACGATACGGACTATCCGGTCCTCAACCTGGTGATTCTGAAGCGCTACGGACCGGATTTCACGCCTGCGCAGGTGGGGCAGGGGTGGCTGGAGCTGCTGCCCTGCCACCAGACGTACACGGCGGAGCGTGCGGCTTACCGCAATCTGGTAAACGGGATTGAGCCGCCGGAGAGCGCGCTGCTCTTCAATCCCTACCGGGAATGGATCGGAGCGCAGATTCGGGCAGACCTCTGGGGTTGGGCCGCGCCGGGTAACCCGACGCAGGCGGCAGAGTGGGCCTGGCGCGACGCGAGTCTCTCCCACCTCAGAAATGGTATCTACGGGGAGAGGTTCTTTGCAGCGCTCCTGGCAGCGGCGCTGGGCACAGAGAGTCTCGAGGCGGCGCTGGAGGCGGCGGTGGCAGTGGTGCCGGCGCGTTCGCGCTTCGCCGAGATGGTGGCCGACTGCCGGGATTGGCACACCGAGGATGGCGACTGGGAGCTGACACGTAACCGTATCGAGCGAGCCTACGGGGCCTACCACCCGGTACACACGCTGAACAACGCGGCGCTGGTGCTGGGCGCCTTGCTCTACGGCGGCGAAGACTTCTCGGCCACCGTGGGGTGGGCCGTGCAAGGGGGCTGGGATACGGATTGCAACGGGGCCACCGCAGGCTCGGTCTGGGGCGCCCTGTACGGCGCGGAGGCGCTACCCCGGCAGTGGACGGAGCCGCTGCAGGATAGGCCAATCAGCGCGGTCTTCGGATACGGGGAGAATTCCCTTACCGCCCTGGCGGCGGAGACGCGGGAGTGCAGCGGGGTCTAGAAACCATCTCAAGATGGGGTACAGCAGTGCCTTAGCGGTGCGTCAGGACACGGAAACTGCATGGACAGGCGAGACGCCTGTCCTGCCGGGGCAGTGGAACAGGCTCTAACGCGCTAGCGGAGGCCCAGGCCGGCGGCCGGGAAGGTGCAGACCAGGCCATACTCGCGCAGACCGCAGAACACGAGGTCGGGGCGTCCCGCCTCGTCACTGGATACCCAGGCCGAGTACAGGGCGGGGAGGAGACCGACCGGCGGCGCGTTCTCCGGCAGAGGCAGGGTGAGGAGGGGAGACTGCGGAGGCTGGACCTCGCAGTTGAGCAGGAAGGTGGCGCGCTCTCCCAGGGCCAGGAAGCGCTCAGGAACCACGCCCCCGGGCACAGGCACCAGCGCCGTCAGTCCCAGCCCCCGCAGGAGGCCCAGGGCCGAACTCCCGGGCCGCCGGCAGTAGACATCCAGCGGGGAGCCTTTGCTGAAGATGGGCAGCGCGCCGCGGACCAGCGCGGCGTTGAGGAAGACGCCAATCTGCCCGGCCTGGACCTGAATGTTGTCCGTCTGGAGAGCCGGCTCACCGTGGCAGCCGATGAACAGGTCCAGCTTGGCGTCGTTGTCCCAGTCGGCCACGGACAGGGTCAGGGGGCCCGCCGTCTGAATAGGCCCCGCCCCGGCGGTCAGCGGCGAGCCACGGACCAGGGTGCGCGTCCGCAGCCACAACTCCACCTGTCCTCGCCCGGTCCCCAGCAGCAGGTCGCGGTCCCGGCTCCCGGCCATCGCCACCAGGAGCGGCCAGGCATACCCGCCCTCCGCGATCACCGGCTGGTGGCCGTCGCTGGTCAGGGCCTGAGCCGCGCGGAAGGTCCCCTGCGGCGCCCCGGCCTGCTGGGCAAAGTACCACACGTACCCGGCAGCCTCCCCGGCCAGCAGGTCCGGACGTTCGTCCCCGTCCACATCCACCAGGCTGACCGCGGGCGCAGAGCCGACATCCAGCGGCACCTGCTGCCCCTGCAGACGGCCCTGGTCCTGCCAGGCGTCACCGGCTCGGGACAGGGCGCGGACAAAGCCGCCAGACTCGCCGAGGAGCAGACGCCCTTCCGCCTCCACGCGGGGACTGACCGCCCCGAGCAAAGGCGGATCGGCAGTCATGGTCAGGGGCGCACCGGGGCCCAGGCCGGTGGGCATCCCGGGCCAGACCGTGAGCCGGCCAGCGGCATCGCCCACGATCAGGTCCGGACGGCCGTCACCGTCCACGTCTCCCCAGGCCGGACGGGCCCGGCCCGCCACCCGCAAGGGGCCGGTGGGAGTCATCACCGGCTGGGGCGCAGCCAGGGAGAATCCCGTCTCCTCAGTGTTACGTGCCCAACACAGGCTGCCCTCCTCTCCTCCCAGAAGCAGGTCCGGGCGGCCATCCGCGTCCACATCCGCAACACAGGGCGCCAGATGACCGCTGGCGGCGCTCAGGGTATGGACGGCCTGGGCCACGAAGCTCCCATCAGCCAGGCGCAGCTCCTGCCCCGCCCCCATGTGCGGACCCACCCGAGGGTACCAGAGCAGCAGGTCCCCCCAGCCCAGCAAGAGATCCAGGTGGCCGTCTCCGTCCCAATCGGCGACCTCCGGAGAGACCTGACGCGGGAGCGGCGGCCACTGCCATTCGCTGGGGTCGGTCCCCACCCAGACCTGGGGGGGCAGGCACACGCCCGCCGGCCCCCGGGGATAGTACAGCAGGTCACCCCAGCCGGAGCCCAGCAGGTAGCCGCCAGCCTCCCCCCCGGTGGCTGGCAGCACCACCAGGTCCACCGACTCGCCGCCGGTCAGTGGACCGGTCTCCAGACGTAGAACCTTCCCTCCCAGGCCCGGCACCAGGCCAGCCTGCAGAAGCATCCCCAGGGACTGGGGGTGGGCGGGGAGAGACAGGACGGCCAGGAGAGCCATCAGGAGGAAGCGGAATGTCAGTCGTTGCGTTGCCATACCGTGATTCGGGGCCAGGGATAGCGCCAGTCGGGACCCAGCCGCCAGGGTACCAGGGTCAGAGGTACGCCACCAAACTGTTCTGCGGGATGGTACTCCTCGCGCAGCGCGGACATGAACTCCAGCGTCTCCGGATCGCGTCCCACGAGCCCGTCGGAGACCCCAAAGTCCGTGGTGACGAACCATGCCGGCGCTTCCGCGCGCAGGGCGCTCGGCAGCAATCCCGTGATCTCCAGGGGCCGCACCGGGCGGCGGTATCTTTGCCAGAGCGAGTTCCGGGGCAGGACCCGCCCCCCGTTACAGTAGTCGAGCGGCGGATCGGCGAACCAGGGCTCCTCAATCAGCCCCACGGACTCCGCGGGCTGAGAGTGAGCGAGGATGAAGGCCAGGGCCTCTCCGCGCGGATTCCGGGCGCCCAGTCCCCAGCCGATCTGTACGCTCCACAACAACATTAGCGCCGCCGCGACGCCCAGCAAGGTACTATACAGTATCCGGCCTCGCCGCGCCAGACCCGCCAGCGGGGCCACGGCCAGCGGGGTCAGCGCTACGGCCAACGGGAGCTCATAGCGGGGATAGCGTACCAGTGCCAGACTGATCATTACCAGCCAGAGCAGGGCAAACAATACCAACGGATAGCAGCGGCGATCGCGACGCCACAGGGACCACCCGGCCCCGAACAGGCCCAGGAGAAGCAGCAGGCCCATCCCCGGCGCGAGGAGATGCCGGAGATGGAAGAGCCAGCCGGAAGGTTCAGCCAGCACCGGCAGGCGCTCGCCCTCCCGCATGTGGCGCAGCTCGAAGAGTATGTGCGTGCGCGCCTCCCCCCACGCCAGGAAGGTGTAGGGCGAGGTCACCGCAAAGGCCAGCGCGGCCCCCGCCAGGATAAGCCCCCAGCGCTGGAGGAGCAACTTGCCCCGGTGCCCCGGCCCGGGAGCGAGGCAGACCAGGGCCGTGGCCAGGAGCGGCGCGACGATCACCAGCAGCCCGTTGTACTTGGTGGAGGCCGCCAGACCACAGGCGACCCCCGCCCACCAGGCGGTTCTGGCATCGGGCCGGGAGGCGAGCGCTACCGTCAGGTACAACGCCAGGAGGAGGAACAGGGACTGGGTGACGTCCACCGTGGCGTAATGCGAAAGCAGGACGTGGAGGGGGAGTGCGGCGAGCAACGCTGCGGCAAGCAGCCCCAGGCGCGGGCTCCAGAGCCGCGCGGCCAGGCGGTACATCAGGTAGACGGTGAGCACCCCGGCCACCAGCGTGACCAGGCGGGCTTCCCAGGTCCAGGAGGCCAGCAGAGGCCCGGCCTCCCCGGACAGCAACTGCTGCAGCCACAAGCCCTGAAAGAGACTGGGGTGGAGGAGAACGACGGCAGCCGCCACCAAGTAGAGATACAGGCTACCGTAGTTGAAGAAGTGCGGGTTCAGGTCGTAGAAGAGTAGCGACAAGAGGCCGCGCAGGGAGTGGTACTCGTCGGGATGATAGGGAAAGAGATGATCCGCATCAGGAAGGCCCCACCGCCAGCCAGCCACGCGCAGGGCCACTGCCACGAGAAGGATGGCAGCCACCATCGCCACGCGGAGAGGTGGTCTGGTTGCCCCGGTGCTGGACACATTTCCTCCCGGCCTCACCGTTGCCCAGTGCTCAGCAAGGTGTAGGAGAAGACCGGCCCCCAGTTGCCAGCGCCGTCCTGAGCGCGAATTCGCAGGAACCATACACCGCCGGCCACGGGATCGAAGCGCTGGGAGGGCGCAGTGCTCATGACGCGCTCCGGCGGCTGCGCCTGCGAGTCCTGGGTCAGGAGGTAGCTGTAGCCCTTGATGCCGGTGGGATCGCCCGCCTGCCAGCGGGCGACGATCGGCCCCGAGGAGGAAGCCCCGACCATGAGGTTGTCAATCGCGAATTCGCCGCCGACCGGAAGCTGGTCACCCGTCTGCTGCTCATAGAGGTACAGGCCCTTGACGGTGAGCGCAGGCTGCTCGCGGACATCATAAAGCGGCGCGGCGAGCCGCACCACCGCATGATGCCACTGATTATCCAGTTTGACCCCCGAAACCCAGCCCACCGTACCGGCCACCGGCCCACTGAAGGCCCAGACGAAGCGCCGATCGCCGATCTGGGCCACGACATTGATGCGGGTCTGGGGGCCCATCTTGTAGTCAAAGGCCAGGACGGGGAAGCGGTCGACCTGGAAGGGTGTTTCCAGCAGCCGCACCGAGAGCGATCCCGCCGCGGTCTTGCGGAGCTTGAGGTACCGCTCGCCGGCAGCAGCCTCCCCCTTGACCACCTGCAACTCCGCATTCTTCAGCACCGCGACGGTGCCGGCGGAACCGTCCTCGAAGGTGTTGCTCAGGAAGGTGGGGTGGGAGGGGCTAGTAAAGTCCTGGATACTGGGCCCCGTGTCGTCTTTGGAGTAGTCCATGGTCCAGGTCCAGCGCGGCAGTTGGGGCACGGCATTGCCGGCGAAGTCGCGGGCGGACTTGAGCTGCACTTCCACGGTCTGCCCATCGGCAAAGATCTTGGGCGCCGGCTCTACCCGGTCCGGATACCAGGTGAGCAGGCTGGTGGCAGCATCATAGACCAGCGACTTCTGGTTGACCCGGTAGTCGGTACCGCCGACGGAGAGCACCACGCTCTGGGGGTCAATCCCCGCCGTGCCGGTGCTGGCGACCTTCAGGCGCAGGTTCTCGGGCGCGCCGCGGAAGTTCTCCGGCGGCCCCAGGATGGTGGCGACTGGCGGGCTGCTCTCCACCAGCAGGCGGCGCGTGGTGACAGGACTCCAGCGCCCGGCGCTATCGCGCGCACGCAGGTGCAGATAACCGTCGAAGGTGGGGAAGGCGGGGAGCACCAGCGGGTTGGTCGCGGGGAGGACCTTCTCCTCTGCGGCGGCGGCACTTTCCGGCGACTTACTTAGCGTGTAGCCGAGTTGCTGGATTCCGCCCAGCGCCGGACACTGCCAGGCGAGAGTCAGACCCTCATGCGCGGAGACCAGCGGAGACAGGCGAATGTTGTCGAGATGATAGACGGCGTGCTTGGAGTTGGACTGGAACCCCAGGTCGGTAAGCACCAGTTGCGAGACCCGGTAATCGGTGCGCCGGGGGTTGGCGCTCTGCAAGAGCTTGAAGATATCCAGCTCCACGTGGCGCCACTGGCCGTCCGCAGCCACGTCCGGCAGGGTGGTGATCACATTCGGCGAATCGGTATCGGTCATCCGCACACACTGCCACTGCCCGGCGACGTTCATGGCCAGGTCCACGCGCACGCTGGGGCTGAACTTGTAGTCAAAGCTGAGCAGCCGGTACTTCCCGGCGTCAAAGTCGCGGGGCGCGAGTCTGACACCGAAACCGCCGCCGGTGGTCAGGTTGGTGACCCGCAGGCTCGAGTTCCCGGAGGCGGCAGTGGTGGAGTCCCGGGCGAGCGCGATAGTGGGCTCATCCGGATAGGCTGTGATCCCGCCCAGGCCCTGCTCAAAGTCGGCGTTCACCAGGTCGGCCTGGGGCAGAGCAATCTTCGGCGCGGGCGGCGTCACGGCCGCCGCCGCAGGATCATAGCGGTAGGTGAAGGTCACGGGTTTGGCGAGCGCCACGCCCGCGCGGCTCTTGAGGGCGACCAGCGTGACCTGCAACTCCTGGTCCTTCTCCAAAGAGAGTCCAGCCTGCGCCGGATCCAGACGCAGGGCGGGTTCCTGGGGGTCCAGGCTCAGCCCGGCGTCGTTCGCCACCAGCTCCTGGCCGTTCACCTCGAGCTTGACCGTACGGGGATCGAAGCCGCTGCCGGCTCCGGGGTCCAGATGCAGCACGATTTCCCCTCCGGCCAGCGCTGAACCGTCGGGCGGAGTGGTCCGGACTACTCGGGGGGCCTGGTCGTCCACGCGGAAGGGGAAGGTCACGACTCGCGCTTCCGCGCCTTGCACCACGGGCCGCAGGTGCAGATACCACTGGCCGGGGCCCTGGGCGGTCACCTGGGTCGGCAACTCGGCCACCGGCGCCGAGGAGGGCACACCGTGGGGGTCCTGGTCCACCGAGTACGAGCAGCCACTAATAGTCACCTCGGAGGCCGGACGGGCCTCCACCAGCAGGGTGCGGTCCTCACTCGGCGTGCCCAGATAGAAGTTGTCCAGATACCAGGTGCAACCCGCGGGATTGCCGCCAAATCCGGCCAGCAGATAGTCTGTGGGGTTGAAATTGCCCACGTGCAAGTGGCTGAACTGAACGGAGGTGGAGCCCAGCGCCGCCTGCAGCGCCCCCAGCAGGTCGAACTCGGCGTGATGCCACTGGTTGTCGGCGAGGACGCCTGGAATCCGGCCCAGGACCTCAGTCTGAGGGGAGGGCGAGGGCAGCCCGGTGAAGATGATCTCCCACCACTTGCCCGGCGTAGCCAGGTAGAAATTGACCTTGGCTTCGGCAGGGAGGCGGTAGTCGAAGGCCAGACGGGAGTGGCGCCGGGCATCGAGCGAGCCCTCGGAGATCCAGGCCCCGAAATGTCCCCCGCCGCTGGAGTTGATCAGCGCCAGGCAATGGCCTTTCCCGCGGGGACCGCCGGGGACCAGAGTCAGGAGCGCGCCTGCTGGAGGCTTGCTCTCCAAGGTCTTCCAGGTTCCCAGGTGGTACTCGAAGTCATTGAACAGCGCCGGGTGACTGGGGGAGCTGAGGGTCAGGGGACGGGGGGCAAGCTCCGTGACCGGTTTGATCCAGGCCTCCGTGCCCGCCGGTTCGCTGCGCGGCCGCACGGTCTGCTGATAGTAGATGCGTGCGCGGGGAACAATAATCCCATTGTCATAGGTCCAGATCGCGACCCGGCCTTGCTGCAAGGGCACGGGGTCGCGGACCTCGACGGCCAGTTCATCGTCCACGTAGAACTGCAGCAGGTCCCCGACCTTGCGGGCGCGCAGGGACCACCAGCGGCGGTGGAACTGGTACGTGGGCGGCTGGCCATTGGCCCAACTGGGCAGGAGATGGGCTGGCTTACGGGTTTCGCCGAGTACCTGGTCACCGCGCATGATGCGGGTGCTGCTATTCTGCTCGCCGCCGAGCATGAAGGTATAGCCGCTGTCGAGATTGCCGCCGTCGCCGCAGATGGTGAGATTGATATCGTTGGGGTTCTTGTAGGCGCGGCGGGCGATGTCGGTGCCCATCTTGAAGGCCGCGTACAGCTCCACGGTGATGTCCCCGGAGAACTCTTCCTTGGTCCAGATCGCGGCCGGGGCGTTGTTGGCATAGCCCCCGTACCAGGACCACTGCGGGGAGCAGGTCCAGCGGCTGGTGGTGGCCCAAGTGCCGGCGGTGATCAGCCAATCACTGGGAGCCGCACCGAAGGTGTAGTCCTTGACGTTGTAGGAGTTGAGGTCCACCGTCCCGGGGTCTACAGGCAAGCCACCGTTGATGAAGGCCACGCGCCCGCCGGAAAGCTCCGGAGGCACCTCACCCTCTGCCCCCAGGTTGCGATTGATGCGGTCCAGGAGCAGCTTGGCCGGGGCGTTACCGGGATCACGGCGCAGGATCTCCTGGATCTGCTCTTTGGCCTCCTCCACGCGACGCAGCTCGTACAGGGCCTGGGCCAGGTAGCGCCGGCTATCCACTGATTCCGGCTTGCTGGTGAGGATCTCGCGGAATTGCTGCTCGGCGGCGGCGCGCTGGCCCACGCCCAGGAGCGCGCGCCCATACCAGTAGCGGCTGCTGAGGTCCTCGGGGTGCTCCGCGATGTAGGGGGCCAGAACCTGCTGGGCCTCCACGTACCGCCCGGCGGCGATCAGGGGCAGGGCCTCCGGCGGAGGCTGCGCCCCGGCCCCTGCGGTCAGGACCAACAGAGCGGTAATGAACAAGGCCGCGTGGCGTTTCATGGCTGGCTCACCTGCACTTGCAGAACCATTTCTGCATCAATCCACACTTGCAGATAGGGTCCGGAGCGGGCCAGCTCTACCTGGCACTTGCCCTCGGAGATCTTCACCTGCGTCTGCCCCAGACGGGTGGAGCCCTGGAGTAGCTCCACGCCCAGGTCAGTGGAGCTAGCCTTGGAGGTCAGGGCCAAGGTGTAGCCGCCCACGGGCTGGCGCTTTTCGTCCGGGGTGGCATATATCACGACCTTGAGCGTCCCTGATACCTTCCCTACGCTGGCCAGGGGGAAGACGATGGAGTTGTCGCCGTAGAAATCGCCCTTGGACCACCACACGCTCGGCCCGAATTCGCCGGGGCCACTAACGGACTTGAGCACCATCTGGCCGTGGGTCTTCTCGACCAGGAGTTCCGAGGGCAATTCCCAGGGGGAGCGGGTGGTCGCCCACTTAGCCATTTCCCAGTGCTCCTCGTCATCGCGGAACTCCTTGGTGACGTGCGAGGCGGGCGGGGGATTGATGCGCTGCGCCGTGGCATAGCTGAACCAGGCACCCGGAGCCTCCTGCACGGCCAGGCCCAGGCGCCCGGTGGGGGCGCCCTCCAGCGCGGCGTGCAGGACCGTGCGGCCCCCCACTACTCCGGCTACCAGGTTGCGGTAGACGACCACGCCCACCCGCAGGGCGTGCCCGGAGGGCTTTTCGAAGGGCGCCGAGCTTAGCGTGGCCTCTTGCCCGCCGGCCACCCGCACCAGCTCGGCTCGCGGCGTGTCGGTGAGCAGATAGCGCAGCAGGTAGTAATCCTGGGGCCCGGTGTAGCCGAAGACTACACCACCGGCGCCCTGCTCCAGATGACAGTCAGCAGTGTAGGTGAAATGCTCCCAGGAGCAGGGTTGCCAGAGGGCCAGTCCACTGCCCTCCGAACAGACCAGGCGATGGTCGGCGCGCTGCCAGGTGCCGTTGAGGCTATCCCAGCGGTGAGGCGTGCTGAAGTCGTCCACCCCATAGCCCCAGGTCTCCAGGACCACGTCGTCAAAGTTGGCGCCGGTCTCCTCCGGCTTGAGGCCCGCAACGCCCTCCACGAGGAGTCCGGCCAGCCCCTGCAAGAAGGCCGAGGTTCGGCCGGTGAGGAGAAATTCGTCGTCCAGCCAGGCGCTCACACGCCCGTCACTGATCCCCAGCGCCAGCCGATACCACTGCTCCGCCCGGTAGCCGCCGGGAGCCTCAGAGAGCACGCGCTCCTGGCCATCAACCCGCTCCAGGAGCTGCAGGCGGTTGGCATCGGGGGCTTCGGAGGCGACGGGGGTCCAGCGCAAGGCCAAGTAGTTGTCCGGATCGCGGAAGCAGATGACCAGGCCGCAAGCGCCTTCGCCCAGGGGCCGGACCGCGGCCTCCATGCGGTAATCCGCCCAGAACCAGTTGCCCGCGACGCTGAGGGCGCGCTCGCCGGTCTTCGTCGCCTGCCCCTCGTAGCTGAAGGCGTTGGCCGACATCTCCTCCTTCATCGTGGAGGCCTGAGGGTCAATACGCAGGCTGGTCTCCTTCCATCGCCCCGCCACGGACTTCCACAGGGTGCCCTCCCCCTCGGCACGCATGAAGTCGTCGGAGAAATACAGCTCGGCGAAGGGCTGCAGGACCACGCGGGACAGCTTGCCGCCGCTGAGGGTGTAGCCCAGGTTGCCGGAGGTCAGATGCGGGTCATAGGCGGTACAGATTAGCCGGTCATTGAGGAGCAGTGTCAGTCGCCAGCCGTCCTGGCGAATGACGAGGTCGTTGGTCTGGCCCTGGCCCGCCAGTGCCGGCGGCGTCCCCGACTGCCCCAGGGGCTCGGCCTTGCCGTTCTTGAAGAGGTAGAACTGTGCTTGCCGGGAGGTCAGGCGAAGCTGGTAGTGGTCGCCGCTCTCCGGATCGTAGTTGAGCACGACGGTCAGCTTCAGGTTGGCGGCGTCGGTGACCTCAAGCTTCCCGGAGAAAGCGCCACGGCCCTCGGCGAGGTCCATCAGGGGGGTCACCGGCCCGAGGCCCGGCACCTCAAGGGTGACCGCGCCCGGTGTCTCCGCCTCCGGTGGGGGCGGCTGTGCCCACGCCAGGTTTACGGCTCCCGCCAGCAAACAGATTAGCAGAGTCCCCAATACTCCGCGCTTGTGCATAAGATCCCTTTTCTCTTGGCCAGCCACGCGGCAGGGCCTGCCCGCGCTTGCCTACCCCGCCTTCGCTTCGCTCAGGCACCCCTCCCCTGTCGGGGAGGGGCCATGGAAAGGTGTAACGCCGAGAAAGAACTCGAATAGCAGCGAGAGGCCGGTGCCACCCCTTACCGCTATTCCGGATGCCAGACGTAGCCCTTGGTCGGGGGCCGGATGCCCTGCGGCGTCCAGTCCTCGGGCGGAACCGTGGTGATCAGAAACTGGTCCAGTCGCGCTCCGTCCTCGCGATTTTGGAAGCGGAAGACATGCCAGCCCTTGGTCAGCTTGAAGTTCTTGCGGGCCAGGACCCAGTGCCAGCGCCCGTACGTGGCGTTGTTCCCTATCACCAGCGGAGTCTTGGGGTTCATGTCGTCCACGAACAGGAACAGGGAGTTGCCGCAGCCATCGTACCACTTGACACGCGCCCACAGATAGTAGGTGGCCTCCAGTGGCGCCCAGCCCTTGAGGGTGACATTGCCGTCATCGGTGGGGGGCTGCTCGGTGTCGCCTCGTTCCGCGCGCAGGGGAACCTGCACGCACTTCCCCCCGGAGGCGTCCCCGTCGGCAATGACCTCCATAGAGGGTTTGATCCACGTATAGTCCTCGGCTTCAAAGACCACGGTGTAGGCTGCGGCCGGCGTGACCAGCAGGCCGACCAGGCCCAGCCCCAAGAGTAGAGTCAGTAACGTCCGCATGACAGGTTCACCCCTCCGGCGGCGTTCGCTGAGCGCGCGGGAGACCGCGCCCGCGCTCCCCGACCGCCGCCAAGACAAACATCAGCACGACTATCAGACTTAGACCTCTGACAAACATGGCGGTGAAAAGGTTTCCAAGCACCAGCGCCAGCATCGCCACCGGCAATCCCGCGGCCAGCGCTCGTCCCAGGGATCCCTCCGCCACCGACCACAGCTCGCGGGCCCGGCCCCAGAAGTGCCCGAACAAGGCGAGGAGCGCCACCAGACCGAGGAAGCCCATAGACCCGGCGGTGACCAGGTACAGGTTGTTGGTGTCCGGCTCGCTCTTCTTGACGTTGGGCAGGCCCAGACTGTAGTGCTGCCCGATGTTGCCCTGATAATTCCCGGCGCCCACGCCAAGGATGGGACTACGGCTCCACATGACCAGGGCGGGCTGCCACTCAAGCCAGCGCTTCTGGAGGACCGGCACGGTAAGCTCCGCCCCTCCCACGGGCACGTGGATGATCTCCGTCTCATAGGGATGGCGCAACTCGGTGACCGCCGCGGCGTAGTTGCGGGGTAGGGCGTAAAAGAGCAGGGCCACAAATAGCGCCAGACCTGCCAGGGCCCCCCAGCGGCGGAGCCCCCGCGCACCCAGTGCCACCAGCGCCAGGGTCAGAACCGTCAGCCAGATGAGCGGCCCGGAGAGCATGGTGAGCAGACCGGCCGCGACGAGCACCCCACACCAGATCCGCCAGGGCAGGCGGCGGGTGTGCAGGGCCGCCGCCAGCGCCAGCGGCAGCATCAGGGCCAGATACGCGCTGTAGGTGTTGCGGTTGGTGAAGCCAGCCCGGACCAGCAGGGGGTCGGAGTCGCCGGAGGGGGCCAGGTACTGCGCCAGGCCCCAGCCCACTACCACCGTGGTGCCAAGGAACAGCGCCAGGATCGCCAGGCGCACGCGGCGCGCGTCGGTCAAGGTGTTCAGGAAGAGTGTGTAGACGGCGAGGAGGTACAGCGCGAGCTGGCCGACCTCCACTACCCCGGTGCGCAGCTGAGCCGCCTGGCTAAGCGACAGCGCGGCCACTACCACCAAGGCCGAAGCCGGAAGCGGAGGATAGGCCAGCAGACGCCAGCGGCGGCCCCAGGCCGCGATTCCCAGCGCGAGCAGACAGACCAGTCCGGCGAGAACGTCCACGTAGCCGATGAAAGGCCCCTCGCGCTTGTGCACCACGTAGGCTAGCTGCGAAGGGGACAGGAGGATGATTCCCAGAGTGGCATAGAACAGCCACGGGGGCAGCAGGCTTACCTGTTCCGGGGCTCGCGTCTCACTCATGGCAGGCCACCTGCCTGGCGAAGCAGATCCAGCCCGGCAGCCGCCAGCAAGGCCAGGCCGAGGTACACGGCGGGAGCGCGGCGGACCAGGGGCCCGCCGGTAGCCGCCAGGGTGGGCACCAGGAGAGCCACCAGATACACCGCTCGCATGACCGCGGCCCAGGTGCCCAGCTCGCGCCCACTGATCCCGTACAGCGGCTGCAAGACGAGGTACAGGAGAAGGCTGAAGGCCACCAGCATCAGCCCGGCCCAGATGACCGCGACCTGAAACGGCTCCCTTCTGATCAAAGCTCGCCCGCCGCTGGCCCTCATGACCAACCAGCACAGGCAAGCCAGAAGAGCGCCGACTGCGGCCAAGGTGAGGGGCGGTTGGCTGAAGAGCTGCACGGCCCAGCGCATGGCGCCGGACAGATGGGGTTCATCGGGAGCGGGGAGAGTCAGGCGCGGGGTGCGCGCGAGGCCCAAGAGCAGAGCGGCTCCCAGGGCCGTAGCGGCGCGGAAAGCGGAGCTGCTTCCGCCGCTGCGCTCCAGCGCTGCCCAGATCAACAGGGCCAGCCCCACCAGAACCAGGACGGTGACGTGTCCAAGACCCAACCCGGCGGGCGGGCGGCTGAGAACAGCGGAGACGGCCACCAGGAGCAGGCCCAGGTGAAGGCCATAGGCCGCGTAGAGGCCAGCGGGAGGTCGTGGTGAGATTGTGGAAGACACATCAGAGGCCATTATGCTCTATCCCAGCAGAGACCTATGGTAAAGATAACTCCTCTACGGGCGTCCAGGTTCCCTCTCGCCCCACCAAACGGCACAAGTGGTCGGCGAGGCGCTCCTGGACCGTCTCGCGTGTGAGTTCGGTGCCCGTTTCCCTTTCCAGAGACGTCACGCGCAGGCCGGGGATTCCACAAGGGTCAATCAGGTTGAAGCCGGCCAGGTCGCCGGTCAGGTTGAGCGCCAGGCCATGCCAGGTGACCCAGCCGCGCACGGCCACGCCGATAGAGGCGATCTTGGCCTCCCCCACCCAGACTCCAGCCTGCCCAACACGCCGCTCTCCCGGCACGCCGAAATCCTGCAGGGTCGCGATGATAGCCGCCTCCAGCGTGCGCAGGTAGGCGTGCAGGTCGCGCTCGGGCCCGGCCAGGGCCAGAATCGGGTAGGCGAGGATCTGCCCCGGACCATGGTAGGTTAGCCGTCCGCCACGTTCGCAGAGGTATAGCGGCACCTCCGCTCGCTCCAGCGATACCCGTGCTGCGGCGAGCTCCGCAGGGGCCGTGGAACGGCCGGCCGTCACCACCGGGGGATGGCTGCACAGCAGCAGGGCCTCAGGCTGGCCACGCTCGCGACACCCGGCCACCAGACGGCGCTGTAGGTCCTGAACCGCCACGAACTCCCGGCAACCCAGGTCGGTTATGTGGAGGCGTGCAGACATTGCTCATAGACGGCGGCGGTCCCGGCCAACATGCGGTCCAACACGAACTCGCGGGCGATGCGCTCCTGGGCCCGGGCAGCGCGCTCCTGCGCCGCGCGGCGATCATCTAGTACTTCCTCCAGACACGCCGCGAGAGATTCAGGACGCCGGTCCGCGGCCAGCGGGCCCGTCTCGGCTGTCACCAACTCATCCACGCCGGGCGCAGAGACCGCGACCACGGGCGTGCCCGCGGCCAGGGCCTCCAGCAGAACGTACGGACAGCCTTCATAGCGCGAGCTCATCACCAGCGCATCCGCCGCCCCCAGTAGAGCGGGGACATCCCTGCGGTCCCCGAGGAAGCTCACCCGGTCGGCCAGACTCAGCTGGCGACGCAGGCGCCGGAGAGCCGACCTTCCCGCTCCCGCGCCAGCGATCAGACAGCGCAACCGCGGGCGGTCGAGCAGGGCGAGGGCCCGCAGCAGCAGGGAGTAATCCTTCTGTGGACGGAGCTCCCCTGCCGCCAGAAGCACCTCGGCTTCCTCCGACAGGCCCAGTAGCGTGCGATAAGAGCGCCCCGGAAGGTGCCGGTAGTCCTCGGCACGGACGCCGTTAGGGATCAGGGCTACCTGCTCCGGAGCGCAATGCAGGCGCTCGAGGGCCTCCCGGCGTTCAGCCTCGCTCACGGCAATGATCGTTCGCCCCCAGCGCGCCGCCCGCCGCTCAAGGCACATGTACAGCCGGCGACGGAGGGGACAGGCGGAGGCCTGGAAGGCGAATACATGCGGCGTGTAGATCACCGGGAGGCCGAGCTTCCAGCCCGCCCGCCGCGCGAGAAACCCAGCCTTGGAACTGTGGGCGTGCACCAGGTCCGGCTGCAACTCCCGCATCACCGCCAGTAGCTCCCGGTAGGCCCTGAGGTCCGCGCGGGGATGCAGATTGCGGCGCAACTCGATCCGCCGCACCGGCCATGGTAGTCCCTCCTCCCAACCCGGTGGGGTGCGATCGTACGAGACGATCGCGACCTGACGGAAACGCGCGGGGTCCAGGCCGGTCAGCAGGTCGCGCAGGTGCCGGCCGACTCCCCCGGTGGCCGTTTCGGTTACTTGTAGAATGAGAGGCGGCATAATAGTGACCAGCGAGTCAGCAGTCAGCGCCTCACGGTGACAGCGGTTACTCTCCAGCGCCGCGCCAGCCTTTCCCGTCTACTCTCTTCCGCCAAAAGCCGGCCAGACCTCCTGGCCGCTGGCACTTATCTGCTTCAACGGGGGTGGTGGCAGACCGCGGGGCCGTGAGCACCCCACCCGCCCTTCGACTCGGTGGCAGAGGGCCTCACCCCCTGGGCGGCCACCAGGTGGCCGCCGGTCCCCCTCTCCCCGCGCCTGCGGCTGGGGAGAGGGGGATAGGATTAGGCAGAGGGGGCAGGCCTCCTGACGCGCAGAGCGCCTTCAGTCGTGCGGCCCCTCCAGGGGGAGTGATAGGTCGGGAGTGGTGCGCGGGCGGCCCCTGCTGGGAATGGCGTGGAGAGGAAGAGGATTTGCCGCCGTGGGCGCGAAACACACCTCAGGGTGGAAGCCGTGGCGCAACCTGTCGGATTTCCTTACAACTTCTCGCTGCGGGAGCATCTGAGGCGGTCCCTGGGGGCGAAGCCGGCCGAGCTGGCGCTGCGTGCCCCCTGGACGGAGGACCTTCCCGGCTGGCGCGCGGCGCTGGCCGAGCGCCTGGCGCGGCTGATCGCCCTCCCCGGAACACTGCCGACTCCCGAGGCCCGGCTGCTGGACCAGGAGCAAGGCACCGGGTACACGCGGGCGCGTCTGGCGCTGGCGGTGGCTCCGGACCTGGCCGTTCCCGCTTACCTGCTGACGCCTGACCCCCCACCTGAGATCTCCCCGGCGGTACTGGTCCTGGCACGCGAGGGCGCGGGAAAGGCGGCCCTGGCCGGGGAACTGAGCCCAGAGACAGAGACCGCACTGGGGCCAACCCTCTGCCAGCATGGCTTGCGCGCGCTTATCCCCGATCTCCCCGGTTGTGGGGAACGCGCCGGTGACGAGGCCGGCCTCAGCGAGACGCTGCTTGCACAGGGGGACTCGCTGGTCGCCTGGCAGGCCCGCGAGGCCCTGGCGCTGCTGGCCTACCTGCACACCCAGCCGGAGACGCCTCCCGGCCAGGTGGGGATCGTGGGTCTGGGGGGGGCACTGTGGCCTGCGCTGCTGGCCGCGCTGCTGGCTGCGGAGCTCAAGGCCGCTGTGTTCCATGGCCTGCTGGAGAGCCTCGCCGCGTATCTGATACGTACCAACTGCTTGCAGGGCTCGTCCCGAGGAGATGACTGGCTGGTCCCGGGCCTGCTGCCGATAGCGGATCTGCCCGACCTCCTCGGGGCGGTGGCGCCACGTCCACTGCTGGCGGCCGGCACGCAGGAGACAGCGGGGGTAGAACCCGTCCTCTCCGCGACGCAAAAAGCCTACGAGCTGCAGGGCTGCGGACCGCGCTGCGAAACGCATGGCGAGGTGGCGGCGGAAGACTTCCCGGCGCTGGTCGCCGAGTTCATGGGAGTCTGGCTTCCGGCCAGGATGGAGATGTAGAGCCGAGGTCTGCAGCTTCCAGGGGTTGCGGGTGGCACTCAATCTTACTTATGACCACGCCAGTATTTAACGCTCGTCGCCGGTCCCGTCAGCGCAACCTGGCCGGCCTGGTGCTGTTCTTGGCCGGGACGCTGCCTTTCATGACTGGTCTCCTGATCCTGGACCTGCTCCCGGACCTGGAGCAGACGCACGTGGGCACGCTCATGGCGGCGGCACTCATCGCCCTGGCGGCCATGCTACTATGGTTGCTGCAGGGCCGGGTGGCGCTGCTGGGGAACACCGAGCTGCGCCGCGAACTGCATCATCGTCTGGGCGCCGAGGCGGCGGGGGAGTTCGTTGGCTTCTCCCCCGGCGCGGAGATTCGCTCCTGGGAAGGGGAGACCGACCTGGACGTCGGTTTCCTGAACGCCGAGGGTAACAGCCTGATCTACCGGGGAGACCGCTACTCCTGGAGCCTCCCGCGACAGGCCGTGGACGACATCCGGCTTCTGGCACTGGGCGAAGAGCCGGCCCAGCCGCTCACTCCGGTGCGGGTGGCCCTCTACTGGCATGGGAGCGGGGACCCAGGACGTGTCTTCACCCTCGCCTCGCGGGAGGGCGACCGGCTCCAGGTAGCGAATGAGAACACCCGCCGGCTAGCCGAGCTCCTGCTGGCCTGGTGGGAGAACCCCGCGCCCGAGGAGCAGCCCGGCCCGCGGCTGGGCATGCCGCCCACTGACTTGCGGGGCGGCGTCCCCGTGGATCAACCGGCGCCCGGCTCCTGTCTGAGCGCGTTGTCCGTGGGCATCATCGCTGCTGCGCTGCTCTGGGAAACCACCGGGAAGCTCTTGCGCGAGTTCCACTACAACCGCGCGGTACTCTGGGCGGGACTGATTCTGATGGGGGCCATCGTGCTCATCGCCCACGTTCTTTCTTATCTCCAGGTCCACGAGTCCCGCCAGCCCCCCTCCCCGCCACGGAGCTAGTTCTGAATGCCCGGCGCTCCTGCCTGCCCCACGGGCTACCGCCGGATCAGGACCCGGTAGAGGTAAGTGATCTCCGTCTCGGCCCCGGCGGCCAGAGGTATCTCCCAGGTCAGACGGCTGCGAGGGTTCTCCGCGCGTAGTCCTTTGGCCAGCTTATCCACCTTGGCCTCCGGAGTGCTGGTCTGCACCTCTCCGGTGACGGTCTTGGTGACCTTGACCGTGACCGCCTCGTCCTTGAAGTTGTGCAGCAGGAGCTTGCCCTCGACCGTGATGCGGTCGTAGGAATAACCATAGCGCTGCAGCGCATTGACCTCGCGGTTGGTCTCCAGCTCATTCTCGGCCGCATGTACGCTGGTGGCCTGGGTGATCTTGACCAGCGCCTCGCCACCCGGCGGGGTATAAGGCATCATCGCCTGGCCGAGAATCTGGCCCTCCAGCATGGTCTCCGCGGGAGCGGTGGTCCAGGGCAGCTGGGTGGAGTTGGTCAGGCGCAAGCTGTGCCAGACCACCTGCGGAGTGCCCTGGGGCTGCTCGGTGCGTCGGTACTGCTCCTGCTCGGTGACATAGTCGGGAATCTCCCACTCGTAGACGTGCTCATAGGCGACTTTCTCGCTGAACAGGGGATAGTAGCCGGTGTGGTCCCTGGCCAGAGTTACCTTCTGAAGCGGGTACAGGAACAGGTCCTCCGCCGTCACGCCCGTCGCCGCGGTGCCGTAGCTGGGCATGGTAGGCTGCGCAGGCATGGCGCGCATCTCGCCCACGTTGTACATGACCTGCTGAGTGAGGGCCCCATACTCGCGACGCGAACGATCCGAGCTGGAGCCGCTGCCCAGAGCGTTGAGGAAGGCGGTGAGGTTCTCCCGGCGGGCCAGCGGGCTGACGATGTCCGAGAACTGAAGATAGGGGTAGCCGGTGACCAGGTCCACGCTCACGTCCTTCAGGTCCTCCACCTCATTGATAATCTCCGCTTTGGCTGAGAGCAGGCCCTGCTTGGGCTGGGAGACATCTATGACGTAGGAAGGCGCCCAGGTCAGCCCCTTGGAGAGGTAGCTTACGGTTAGCGCCTGGTTGGGGGCCGTCTTGACCAGCTCTCCAGTCAGGCTGACGCGCGACCCCTCCTGGGTGACCTGCAGCAGCGGGGTCTCGAGGAAGATGATCCGTGAGACCGAGCCGGGGGGAAAAGCCACCATCCCGCTCTCCGTCTCCAGGATCACCACCTCGCTGCCGGGCTGGGGGAGGAAGCGCGCCTCGGCCTCGAGGTAGGGATTAGGGGGACTGGGTTTGCCGGGACGCTGATAGGCCTTAAGGAGGCCTTCCAGCGAGTCGTTGCTGCCAAACAGCACCCGGACCTTCTTGCCCACGTTGGCGCGCAGGAGTTCCGGAATGGATACGGCGTCGCGTTGCTCGAGGGCGGACTCCTCGCCTGTCGAGAGGTTGGCGAAGCTCACGGCGGGGCTGAAGCTCAGCCAGAGCGTGCCGTGAGAGGCGGCGGGGAGGGGCCCCACCTGCACCGGGCCGGCGCGGGCGGGCAGCTCCCCCTGCCGAATGAAGAAGGCCAGACCATTCTTGAACAGGGCGACGCGGCTGACCTGGGTATTGACCACGGCCGGCGCCGCCAGGATCTCCGAGGCGACAAGTGTTGACAAGGCAAGGGCCACTGCACCTGACACTAGTTGTAGAGACGACCTGCGCATGAGGTGACACCCCCCGGTGGGAATTGGTGTGCGGACAGGTGATAGGACGGAGGAGAGAGCCAGTTGTTCCACCTGTTTCCAGCGGTGATGCAGCACTCCGCCCGCCCCGGGGAGGTATCGGAGGGCCTCAGCCACCAGGTGGCCGCCAGTCCCTCCCTCCAAGGGAGGTGTGGATCCAGGGGAGACCACCCAGGAGGAAGTGCGGTGGCGGACAGGCGAGACGCCTGTCCTACCGGGGAGGGCGCGGGCGGCAATCGCGGGCAGACCCGCGAAAGCCGCCCCTACACGGAGAGGGCGTGGGAGGAGGACGCCACCCGCCCTATGAGTTCAGGCAAAGAGGGTAAGGGCCAGGTTACGCCGCCCCTTGCGGTTCCGGTTGCCGCTCTGCTATACTTCTGCTTCACATCACCAAGGGGAGGCCATCACGATGTCTCTAAAGGGAAACGCTCTTATTGCTCAATCCGGCGGTCCGACCGTCGTCATCAACGCCAGCCTGATCGGTGCCGTGGACGCGGCTCGCGAGGCTGCGGAGATTGAGGAAATTTACGGCGCCATCCATGGCATGGACGGGATTCTGCACGAGAATCTGACCGCACTGCTGCAGGAGGACCCGGCAGTTCTCCAGGGCCTGCGCACCACCCCCTCCGCCGCCCTGGGCACCAGCCGTCTCAAGCCCAAGCAGGCGGACCTGGAGCGCGCCCTGGAGGTCTTCCAGGCGCACAACGTGCGCTACTTCTTCTACATCGGCGGCAACGACAGCCAACTCGCCTGCCACCTCGTCTCCCAGCTTGCGCTGCAGAGCGACTGGGAAATGCGTATCATGGGCATTCCCAAGACCATTGACAACGATCTGCCCATCACCGATAACTGCCCGGGCTTTGCCAGCGCGGCGCGCCTGGCCGCCTCGGCGACGCAGTTCGTGGCCAAGGATGCCGAGGCTTTCGGCGAGGCCGAGGTCATTGAGATCATGGGTCGGCACGCGGGTTGGGTTACCGGCGCCGCCCAGACCGGGCGTCGCGAGGACCGCGACGCGCCGCATCTGGTCTACCTCCCCGAGGTGCCGGTCAAGCCCGAGGAGTTCATTGAGGATTGCAGGGCCGCTTACGAGCAGTACGGCTACCTGGTGGTGGCCGTCTCGGAGGGGTTCGCCTTCGCGGAGAGCGAGCGGGTCACCACCTCGGACAAGGTGGATGAGTTCGGCCATGCCCGCCTCAGCGGCGTGGCGGAAGCCCTCAGCGGAGTGGTGGAGGAGGCCCTGGGCAAGCGCTGCCGCACTGATCGCCTGGGGAATCTGCACCGCTGCTTCACCTACACGGCCTCGGCGGTGGACCTGGAAGAGGCTTACGGGGTGGGGCAGGTGGCCGTCCAGCAGGCCGTCGCGGGCGAGAACAACCAGATGGTCATTATCCAGCGCCAGAGCGCCGCGGGGGAGGAGCCTTTCCGCTTCTCCTGCGGGCTGACGCCGCTGACCAGCGTGGCCGACATCGAGCGCACCGTCCCTCGCGAGTGGATCAACGAGCGGGGCAACGGCGTGACCCAGGAGTTTATTGACTACGCCAAGCCGCTGATGCGCGGCACCGGCGAGCCCACGCCACTGGGTCTGCCCTCCTACCCGCGCCTGGCCGGGCACGCCGTGGAGCGGAAGCTGGCCCCATACGTGCGACCCAAGTAAGGACCCGCCATGCTTGAAGACAGTCTACAGCGACACGCTTCGGCCATTCCCGGCTTGATGGACGGGAGCGCGCCTCGGCAGGTCGAGCCCTTGATCGCCCGCCTGGCCGCGGATGAGCGCTGGGACCTGATGTCCATCATGGTTCTCACCGCGACTGAGGTCCCCGCGCGGTTGATGATCAACTGCCTGCTGGAGAACCGGCGTTATATGGACCTGGTCCCCGCGGCCTGCCTACGGCGGCAGCAGCGACGGATTGACCGGCTGAGCGCAGCGGTCGGCTCCAACGTTCTCCGTGACTGGGATTCGGAGGAGGGCGAGGGCGGGATCCCCGAAGAGATCCGTAACGACCTGGAGGACCTCGCCACCTCCGCCGCGGCACGACGGCAGGTGGCGTCCTTCCAGGCCGCGGAGGTGGACCGGGACCCGCTGCGCGAGTACATCGTCACCCAGTTGGCCGAGCGGCTCAACCGCGATCCCGAGGCGCTCAAGACCATGATCGTGATCGCCCGCGCCTCGGCGTGGGAGGAGACGCGGCGCACCGCGGCGATGAAGATTGCCAACAACCGCCGGCTCGTGGACCGCATGGTCAAGTCGGGGTGGAGTCGGCAGCTCGTCGAGGTGGCGGCCAGCACCAGCCTGGACAGCGCCCGGCGCAACATCGCGGGTCGAATGGCGGTGGCCCTGCCGGATTACATCGCCCAGGCGGACCGCCCCGCTCTCGAGTTCCTGGCTGAGTACGCGCCTGAGGAGCGGGTGCAGTCCCAGGCCCAGTCGGCCCTCGACTCCCTGGCGCAGTAACGGACGCTTTGTGCGCCGGCCCGGCACCGGAAGGGCGAGCGATCGCTATCGGGCTGGCCGATGTCGCTCTGGAGGGCGTCAGACCCACTCTACCCCGGCGGCGTCGAAGAGGTCCGGGCTGCTGATTTCCACGTCGGCGCCGTGCTTCCCAATCTCCGCGTAGAGCCAGGGCACACGTCTGGCCGGCCAGTCCGCCACCTGCACCAGGGGCAGCCGCAAGGGCAGTCGCACCGGCGCCAGCGTGACAGTCCCCGCCACCCGGTCGAAGGTGATCCCCCCCAGGGCGGTCAGCATCCCCAAGGAGGTCAGGCCGCGGGGGTAGTAGTGCAGGAAGTTGCCGCCGTAGCTGTCGGTGAAACAGCCGCCCCGCCCGTAGGGGCCGTTCTGGTGCAGCTCGAAGTTCCAGTACAGTCCGCTGTGGGGCGTGATCAGGTCCAACCCCAGATACGCCGCCACAAAGTCGCGGTGCAGGTTGGAGGAGACCCACATGTTGGAGTGGTCCTCACTGCTGTGGAAGCAGCCGTAGGGCCCCCGGGACTCCTGCACCACGCGGACGATATCCGCCCGCAGGCGGCTGGGATCGCTAAGCGGCAGCTCAGTGTCGGTCATGAGCAGTTGCAGAAGGCCCAGCGAGGTATAGAGCGAATAGGCGTCCCAGCCATGAATGCGGCCTTCCGGGTCCAGATACTCAGTACCCTCGCTGTCGGGGTTCCAGGGATCATCAATACGGGTCAGCCCCTTATCAATGCACACCGCGTAGTGATCTCCGAGCCAGGCCTCCTCCTGGAGGGTCCGGTCCAGGCGCTGGACCAGGTCATCGCACTGCGCCTTTAGCTCCTCATCGTCCAGGTGCGCGGCCATCACCGCCGCCGCCTGGCAGGCCGAAGCCGTCTTGACCGCCAGGTAGGTCTGCTGGCGCGAGAACTGCACCGCCGGAGAAGCATCGTCAATGGTGTTGGCGGTGCCCACCTCGGGGAAGCCGTTGCCGCTGCGGTCGGCGTCGGCCAAGAAGGCGATCAGGTCGTGGACCAGGTCCCAGTGGCGCTCCATCACCGAGGCATCGGCAGTGACCCGCCAGTGCGAGAAGAGCAGGAGCAGGTAGTTGGTGTTCTCCTCCACCTCCATGGGGTGCGCGTAGGTCTGGCCGCTGATTTCGTGGCGCAGGCCGATGTCATGGCTGACGAAGCGGCCGGCTACCTCAGGATGGGGGAGGGCGTAATCCGCCCAGGCGTCCAACTCCAGTTCCAGCAGGCGCGGCCAGAACAGCAGGTAGAAGGGGGCCTGGTTGTACTCCACATCCACCGTGGAGTGGAAGAGGCAGCAGCCCTCCCAGACGCTGTACCAGTCCTGCTGGTCGGGCAGCAGGGTCCACCAGGTGTTGGCGAGATAGCTCTGGAAGCCGAAGGCGTGGAGATCACGCTCGGCGGCAGTGAAGCTGGCCTCGGTGAAGAGCGAATCGAAAAACCGGGTGCGCTCGAATATTTCCTCGCGCTGCTCCAGCGCGTAGTTGAGGACCTCGTCGGCGGAGGCGAAGAACTGCGTGTACTTGAAAGGTGTCGCCTCTCCCCGGACCAGCAGGATCGGGTCGGGCGTATGGCTGACCCAGGCAATCTCGCCCGGCTCGCCGTCTACTCGTAACTGGAAGCGGAAGCCAGCCGCGGAGGAGGTGACCTGGGGGCCGGAGGCGTGCAGGATGTCCTGACAGCGGAGTTGCAGGGGAATGGGATCCAGATCCTGGTGGAAGAAGGCTTTGGTGGCTATCTCAGTCTTCCCCAGGTCCACCGTGAAGCTGCGGCGCAACTCCCCTTCGGCGACTTCGGTGGTCAGGTCCGTGACTCCGGCCTGCTCGGCAGCCCAGTCCATCTCGACGAGGACCTCCGCCTCCTCCACGGGTTCGGCGTTGTAGAGCTTCAGGGGCTTGAGGGACACGCGGAGATAGAGGAGGGGCGCAGTGGAGAGCTGCTCATCCTGAGGATAGAAAGGCGAGAGGAACTCAAACTCGACGCGCAGCCCCTTCTCGCGCCAGGTCGCGCGATACAGAACGGTGGTCATGGTGAGGTGCTGCTCGATTTCGGTAAAACGCGGCTCCTCCCGGGTAAAGGGGAGGTAGCGGACCTCGTCGCCGACCCGCACGCCGAGGCGGAAATCCAGGGGCCCGTCATAGTAGCGGCCCAGCGGCGAGTAGCGGGCCTGGCCGTGATGCGGCCGGAAGTTGAGGGTCATCCTGGAGCCAAGCTTGCTGAGAAGGGTTTCGTAGAGCATGGAGGTCACCTCCGCGTGATCTGCGAAGTAGAGTTCGTCTCCGCAGCAGAGGGGACCTGCGCGACAAGCCCCGAAAGGAACTCACAAGGAGCCCGCCATCATGGAGAAATTCACCATCAGCCGCGACCCCAAGTACTATCACGCCTTTCCGGATGTGGCGCTGACGCCCTCCGGGAAGCTGGTATGCGTGATCTCAGAATGTGTACATCACGGCGATCGCTCCTACACCCGCATCCAGCTCCGCGACTCCAGCGACCGGGGACGCACCTGGAGCGAGAAGCGCCCCCTGACCGAGCCGGCCGAGGGCGGCCCCTTCTGGAACTGCCCGCGCCTCAGCCTGCTGCACGATGGTCGCTTGGTCGCGGTTGTGGACAGGGTCGGCACGGGCGAGCGCAGCAGTGAATATGAGAAGCTGCAGAATTATCTATTCTTTAGCGAGGATGAGGGAGAAAGTTGGTCTGAGCCCATACTCGCGCCCGCACAGGGGGTCGTCCCCGACCGGCTGCGCGAACTGGATAACGGGCGCTGGCTGCTGGCCTGCCATGGAGAGGACCCCGACCTGGGCAACCTGGTAGAGCGGCTGTGGTACTCGGACGACCAGGGCACGAGCTGGCAAGGCCCCGTTATTGTGGGGCGGCAGGCGGGTCTGAACCTGTGCGAGGTGAGCCTGCTGCAGATCGAGGGGCCTGCGCTGGTGGCCTTTCACCGGGAGAACTCCAGTCGGGGCTGGGACTGCTACAAGACCTTCTCCACCGACTACGGGGAGACCTGGAGCGCGCCTATCGCCTTCCCCCTCCCCGGCTGCCACCGGCCAGTTGCCGGCTTTCTGCAGGACGGGAGGATTCTGATTACCCACCGCTTCATGCAGGGGGGCAAGGGCTGGCTGGGCTCCTGGACCCAGAACTTTTTCGCCGCGCTCACGGACCGTGACTCGGCACTGGCTCCCACCCGCGAGGAGGCCTGCACACGCATCTTGCCGGTGGATTTTGACCGCTCTCCGCAGAGCGACCTGGGGTATTCAGGCTGGGTGCAGTTCCCGGACGGGGAGATTTACGTGGTGAGCTATATCGTGGATGACTGGCCACGGGCGCAGATACGGGGGTATAGCCTGCGGGCGGAGGATTTTCTGCTCTGAGGACATGCCTCCCTGTCACCGCCGGACAGGGTCAGATTCTACGGATTGTGGGAGACCCCCGATCTCGGGGTTCAACCGCGCAGAGAAGACCTCTTGAGCCGCAGGGGCGGCTGGGGTATAATGCGCGCGTTCGAAAAGAATATGTGACAGGCTGTGAAGGGGAAAAGTAGGCCGCGTAGGAACGCCAGAGAGGGAGTGTCTCAGGCTGGAAGCACTCCCGGTCACCGCGCAGTTGAAGTTCACCCCGGAGCCGCAGGCTGAACGGCGGTCTGTAGGGCGGGCGCTTGTGGCCCGCCGACGGCGCGGTACGAGCCCGCGCCCTACAGGAGGTCGGGCGAGACGCCCGACCTACCGTTTACTAGGCTGCGCCGGACTGCTCCTCCGTTACCAGGAGCGCCACTCACTCAGCGGTGGTATAGCGAAAGCCTCCGGCTTTCGTCCCTGGGACGAAGGTGGGAGGCTTTTTGAGTCTGCGGGTCGCGGGGCATTGTAGGAGCGCAAGCTGGGCGTCGGCGCCGAATCTCCGCCCGCGCCGAAGCATTGAGGTGACGTGACAACCATGTTAGACCAACTCAAGCAACTCGAATCTGAGGGGCGGGAGGCCTTCTCACAGGCTACCGATACCGAGGCCCTGGAGGCGGTCCGCGTCGCTTTCCTGGGTCGTAACGGCCGATTGCGCGCGCTTCAGGAGGGCCTCAAGGCCGTGCCCAAGGAAGACAAGCCGGCAGTGGGCAAGGAGTTCAACCGCGTCAAGCAGGTCCTGGAGCGGCTCTATGAAGAGCGGGAGGCCTCCCTCTCGGCGCCGGCTGCGAAGACGGGCGGACTGGATGTTACACTCCCCGGGCGGGCGCCCCGCCTGGGCAAGCAGCATCCGCTCATGTCCACGCTCGACGACCTGCTTTACATCTTCCTCGGCCTCGGCTTCACCGTGGCGGAAGGGCCGGAGGTGGAGAACTACTACTACGGCTTCCAGGCCCTCAACTACCCGGAATACCACCCGGCGATGGATGCGCAGATGACCTTCTACGTGGACGCGGGGACGCTGCTGCGCTCGCAGACCTCCACCGTGCAGATCCGGGTCATGGAGAACACGAAGCCCCCGGTGCGAATCGTGGTGCCCGGGCGCTGCTACCGGCGCGACACCGTGGATGCCACGCACAGCCACACCTTCCACCAACTAGAGGGGCTGCTGGTGGACGAAGGCATCACTTTCGCGGACCTGCGCGGCACGCTGGAGGTGCTGGCCCGGGAACTGTTTGGCCCCGACTGCCACATGCGCTTTCGGCCTGACTTCTTCCCCTTCACCGAGCCCAGCGCGGAGTTCGCCTTCAGTTGCGTGTTTTGCGAGGGCCGGGGGTGCCGAATCTGCTCAGGCAGCGGCTGGCTGGAGATCGGCGGCTGCGGCATGGTGGACCCCAACGTCCTGGAGGGCGTGGGCATTGACAGCGAGCGCTACACGGGATGGGCCTTCGGATTCGGCATCGAGCGCGTGGCCATGCTGCGCCATGGGATTGACGACATCCGCCTGTTCTTCAGTGGGGACATGAGGTTTCTGGAGCAGTT
>LSQX01016317.1_pt2 | contig 36744 bp, 35 predicted proteins | sample 654561 | NCBI WGS metagenome assembly LSQX01 (sample SAMN04489861, study PRJNA283612) | anaerobic digester metagenome | isolation source: 4 biogas reactors fed with cattle manure at either 37C or 55C with and... | place: Denmark: Kongens Lyngby | collected 2014 | reverse complement strand
GTAAGCTTAGATAATATCTATTTCAGTGCCAATAACTTGTATTCACTTGCAGATGATTTTTATTCGTTTGGTGGAAAGGAGCTGTATCTTGACGAAGTGCATAAATATCCAACCTGGGCGCAGGAAATTAAAAACATTTACGACGATTTTCCGAAACTTAAAGTGGTTTTTACAGGTTCGTCAATGTTGCAAATTTTTAAAGCAGATGCCGATTTGAGCCGTCGTGTGAGGCATTTTCAGTTGTTTGGCTTGTCGTTTAGGGAGTTTTTAATTTTCGAAGGATTACTCCGAAAGTCGCAAACGCCATTTTCGCTCGAAGAAATTCTTGAAAATCACGTTCCGATTGCCCAAAAGTTAATAAGAGAAATTACGCCATTGCCCGCTTTTCTGAAATATCTTCAATACGGATACTACCCTTATTATCAGGAGGATATTGCAGGTTACGGCGAACGTGTTTTACAAACTTTCAATACCGTTATAGAAAGTGATTTGCCAAACGTAGAAAACATTGATTTTTACTCAATTAACCGAATTAAAAAGCTATTTTACATACTTTCGGAAATGGTTCCTTTTACGCCTAACATTTCACAATTAAGCCAAATGGTTGATGTAACCCGAACAAGTTTAATGAATTATTTGCGACTTCTCGAAAAATCTCATAGTGTTTTACTGCTTAAACAAAAGGCGACAGGAATACGACAAATGGTTAAGCCCGAAAAGATTTACCTGCAAAATACCAATTACAATTATGCTCTTTCGGCAGAAAATCCGGAAATTGGTAACTTACGTGAAACCTTCTTCTTTAATCAACTGCAACAAAATCATAAAGTTACATATACAGAACAAACAGATTTTTGCGTTGACGGGAAATATTATTTTGAAATTGGCGGCAAAAACAAGACCACGAAGCAAATCAAAGATTTAGACAATGCTTTTCTTGCCCTTGATGGCTTAACTACAGGTTTCCGCAATGAAATTCCGCTTTGGATATTTGGATTTTTATATTAATAATTGTATTGTAGAAAACACAAGAATAATAGGAAAAACGATAGACAAAAAGACAAACCGCCAATAAAGTATTGCCAAAAGCAAGGCTTAATATTTTGGCAGACTCAGCACAGTCCCTTCGATTGAACTTTCGTGCTAAATATCTCTCCTCTATTACTCCACCAACATCGTCATTCCCGCCCAAAGGGCGGGAATCTCGACTTAGGGCAAACATGCGGATAATAATTAAATTTAATTTTGTGACTTTACCATTATTTGGTATTTTTACATAAAGAATGAAAATTATGGCACACAATACATCAATATCACTTGGAAATTATTTTGAAAGTTTTGCCAGATTTTTGATGGTTTCATCTGTATATTTTGTCTTGTAATTCTCTATTCCCCAGTTATTTAAAAAAGCACTTCCGATTTGTACTTCGCCGTGCTTTTGCCATTCGGCAAAAGCTGCCGCACCCAAAACAAGACCGCTGTCTTCGGTGCAAGGAGGGATAAACACATTTTTAAAAAGATTGCTTTCAATCAAACGCGTATTGGCAACAATATTCAGCGCTGAACCACCTGTATAATACAAATTTTCAGCTTTGGTTTTCCGGGCAAGCTCCCGAAATTTGCCGAGCAATTGTTTGATAAAAATTTCCTGTAATGTTGCGGCAACATCCTGAACAAATGGATTCTTTTGGTCGAAAGATTTCAGATTAATACCAAAATCATGCTTTGCCTTTTCAAAAAACTGAGAAGTCCTTCCCCAAATATCCTGAAATAAATTGTTGACTATCAGCCATTTTTCCAATTCAGCACGGGGAGTTCCCCAGCCTGCAAAACCCATAAATTTTCCGGGAACGCTGTTTTGTTCGGCAAGTTTTGCCCCGATAATCGAAAAAACCAGTGCATTGGCGTTGAAAATAGCACTGAATGGCTTCAAATCCCAGTGGTATTCAACCCAGTTCAGTTTTCCGTTTTTGAATGTTGCGGCAGAAAAATTACTCAGACTGGCACCGCCGTCGAAATGAACCAGCAGGCTGTTTTCCTTAAAATTGCCAAAAAAAGGCAGACAGGAAAAGATGTGCGCCAGCTCGTGATTTAAAACCCACGCCTCCTTTTCTTTGCCAAACCACCAACATTTTCCCCTTTCAGTTTCAGTTTTCAACTGTTCGCCCAATGGCGCTTCAAACCGGGCATCTCCCTGTTTTGTGAGGAAAGTGCGCCCCACCACGTTATCCACAAATATTAAGTCATAATCGCCAGCCAGCAGCCGTCTGGATTTTAAAATTTCTTTCAAATGAAGGTGCAGGGTATTATCGCGTTTTCTTCTTGAAATTCTCTCCTGCTGGAGAAAATATTTCACTTTGCCGTTTTGCATGAGCGCCAGGTTATGGTCATGCACATAAAAAGGGTGTTCATACTCTTCCCTGTCCTGAATTCCATATATTGCCAGCGTGGGCTTGTTCTTATCCATTAAAAATTAAGGTTGTAAGCTGCATGGTAATCACCGCAAAAAACAGTAGTAAAAACAGAAGATATCCCCAAAAACGACTTTTTAGAAAAACAAAAAAGTTGGACAATAAAAAAGTAACCGGAATGGAGATGACAATCAGCATTTCCTGAGAAGCGCCGGGAACCGCCACAATGCTGATGAGTGAAAAAACAAAGAGTAGTAAAAATACGGTGAAAAACTTCCGGGAGCTGATTTTTTTTGCGTCGTATTGCCGGATTATGCTGATACTTCCTGCCAGCACAAACAAAATCAGGAGTCCAAGATAGATTTGCAAGGGAATATTGGATTGAATATGATTTACCGGCGAAAGAACATTTAACTCAAAAGTGCCGATAAGTTCAGGGACAGAGTCGTTTACGTAGGCAAAGCTAAACGCAAACAGAAATGGCAGAAGCACTCCCAAAGTGAGAATTACAAATTCGCGCCACTGGATTTCACGGGAAAGAATGCCAATTCCAATCAGAAATGCCGGAAAAAGAATGATGAGATTGAAATGAAACAGCGCCGCAATTCCCAAAAAAAAACCAGAATCAAATGCGGCGGAATAGGGCTGCTTTTGCCCGAAAGCGCTGAACATTCTGTGAATGGAAATCAAAACGAAAAAGGCGCCGAAATAGACCGGGTGCATTGCCTGTAAGTCAGTAAAACCGCAAACAATCAAAATAAACAGCGGCGCCGGCAGTTTTGTCTTGACACGAATAAAGTTGTATTTGTTGTTAATGCTCAGCATGATAAAAGCCATTCCGATCAGCATGGCAACGGTAATGATATTCGGCAGATACGGAACTTTGCTCAGCGAAATGAACAGGGGCTGAAACAGCAGATTATCGGTTTCGCCCGGCGAAAAGGGATAAGTTGTCTGATTCAGAATACTTTTAAACCAGAATGCAATTCCCATCAGCGGGAACAGAATAAAATTAATTGCATTGTTTGATTTAAAAGTTTTGAACAGCATATCACAGGTCGAAGCCTAAATCTTTTCGGTAATATTTTTTGTCAAACTGAATGCGTTCCGCATTCCGGTAAGAAGTTTCCAAAGCTTCATGCATGTTGCTGCCCAAAGAGCTGACAGCAAGTACTCTGCCCCCGTTGGTCAGAATATTTTCTTCGTCGGATTTGGTTCCGGCATGAAAAACGATGCTCTTTTCAACCTGCTCAAGCCCCGAGATGATTTTTCCTTTTTCGTAGTTTCCCGGATATCCGCCGGAGACCATCATCACTGTAACGGCGCTCTCTTCGGACGTTTCCACATTTTTCTCTGCTAACGTGCCTATGGCAGCACCTTCTAACAAATCGACAAAGTCGGATTTGATACGCGGCAAAACAACCTCTGCTTCGGGATCACCCAAACGCACGTTGTATTCAATCACAAAGGGATTTCCGCCAACATTGATAAGTCCGAAAAAGATGAACCCGTTGTATTCAATTTCATCTGCTTTCAGTCCGTTGATGGTAGGTTTGATGATGCGTGCTTCCACCTTTGCCATGAATTCTTCATCGGCAAACGGAACGGGCGAAATTGCCCCCATACCACCGGTGTTCAGTCCGGTGTCGCCTTCGCCAATTCGCTTGTAATCTTTCGCTTCGGGTAAAATTTTGTAATTTTTTCCGTCGGTTATTACAAACACCGAAACTTCCACTCCGCTGAGAAATTCTTCGATAACCACCTTGTTGCCGGCGCCGCCAAACTTGCCGTTCAACATCTCCTGCAAGGCAGCTTCCGCTTCGCTTCGCTCATCAAGGATAAGCACCCCTTTCCCGGCGGCTAATCCGTCTGCTTTCAAAACATAAGGCGGTTTCAGCGAACCAAGAAACTCAATTCCCTTTGGAACGCTATTTTTTGTAACCGTTAAGTATCTGGCTGTCGGAATGTTGTGGCGAACCATAAAGTTTTTCGCAAAATCTTTACTGCTTTCCAGTTGCGCTCCTTCCCTTTTCGGACCAACAATTTTCAGATTTTCCAGCTCCGGACAGGAAGCTAAATAGTCGTGAATTCCCTGAGCTAACGGAACTTCGGGACCAATCACAATCATGTCGATACTATTTTCCAAAACAGCTGCTTTGATTTTCTGAAAATCTTCGGGTTCAATTCCGAGATTTGTGCCCAACGATTGGGTTCCTGCATTTCCCGGTGCAAAAAACAGTTCTTTTAATCTGTTGCTTTGTTTAATTTTCCAGCCCATGGCGTGCTCCCTGCCGCCTGCGCCCACTACCAAAATATTCATGCTCATTTTCAGCCCTTAGAGTAAATTGTAGGTTTCAAAATGCTTTCTCATGCTCGCTTCAATCTTTTCGTGAAGTTCGGTCTCTTCAAAATTCCGGGCTGTCCGCTCCATGCGCTGCATATAGAACAGGTTTCGCTGAATTTCTTCGTTAACGGCAGCCGAATTTGAAAAACGGGGACCCATATTAAAAAAATAGTCCAGCTCGTCATCAAAAGTGGTGAAAATCTCATCTAAAATCTGTTTCCCCTTCTCGTTTGCACCTGCCTGATAATAGCTTTCGGCAAGCTCCAGTGCAAAATATTCGTAGGGAACAATGCTTCCCGGAATCAGCTCAAAGCAGCGGTCAATAACGGCAATCGCAGAATCCTTTTTCCCTTCTTCAATCAGGGCGTCAGCCAGTCGGTTGAAGCTGTTACGGATATTTGTCATCATCCGGGCGTTGTTTTCATCAATATAAACTTTCGGATCGTTCATGTTGCCGTACTCAAACTTGTTCATCAGATTGTCGTACATAATGTCTGACGCCACCGTGCCGAATGCCAGCCTTTCGGGATTATCCGCTCCGCTGATGGGAACAAAACGATAGGCAAAACCTTCCACCTGAAAAAATTCCTGAAGATTGAGATATTTGTTTCTGCCAACGGTAATTGCCCAATAGATGGGGCGTTCCCAGTTGTTGGTGGCTATCAGGTCAAGAATCATCATTTCATCCTTGGGCAGGTAATTGCGACCGGTCAGGTCGATGGTGATGGTGTCCACAATTTTATCATAATCCTGTGGTCTGACCACGTTGTTGCGAATCACAGCTTCTTTGTCCACCTTGAACCGGATAACTTTTTTGGGAAGAAATGATGCATCTCCCGCCTGGCGCAATTTTGTTGACGGATTGTCGGAAGAAATCCAGTTCACCGCTTCTTCAAGTCCGATAGATTCACGCTTAATCCGCGGATCATCAATCAGATATACAATATCGCGCGTTCCCTGCCGGTATTTATCTTCATCCATGGAAAAAGGCAGCGGATCGGAATCATAAGCTTTGCGCCGCATCTGGTTGATGTACCAGTCGGTTTGCAGATAGCTCAGATTGCAGACGCGCATATCGGTACGCACCCCTTCCACTTCCTGATTATACCAGAGCGGGAAAGTGTCGTTATCCCCGTTGGTGAAAATCACTCCGTTGGGCTGACAGGTTTTAAGATAATTGGCGGTTAAATCGCGCGCGGTATATCTGCCGGAACGGTCGTGGTCATCCCAGTTTTCCACAGCCATTATGCCGGGTACCAAAAGCAGGGTGACAACACCGGCAACAGAGCCGGCAACCGTTTCGCTTACATATTTCCTCAGCGTTTCAGCAATAGCCAGAACGCCGATACCAATCCACATGGCAAAGGCATAGAAAGAGCCTGCATAAGCATAATCCCGCTCCCGGGGTTGTAGGGGATACTGATTGAGATAAATTACAATGGCAAGTCCTGTCATAAAAAATAGCAGAAAGATGACCCACAAGCCCTGTTTGCCTTTTGCCCCCTTGTTGTTTTGATAGAAAACGCCGATAAGCCCCAAAATCAGCGGCAGAAAATAGTAAGTGTTTCGTGCCTTGTTGTTTGCAAAACGGTCGGGAAGATTATCCTGACTTCCAAGGCGCATTTCATCTAAAAATTTGATTCCGCTCAGCCAGTTTCCGTAGAGTGGTCCGCCGTGCCCCTGAATATCGTTTTGCCTTCCGGCAAAATTCCACATAAAATAGCGAAAATACATGTGCCCCACCTGATAGCGGAGGAAAAACCGGATATTTTCAATAAAAGTGGGCTTAATGATGGTCTCCCTTTCACCCGACTCATTAATGTGCGGAATCCGTCTGCCTTTAACGCCCGCCCAATCCTGGTAAGCCTGCGCATGAGCCGGATCGGTGCTGCTCCACATCCGCGGGAAAAGTGTTTTGAATTTATCTTCGTAGTTGGGTACCACCCTGCGGTCGGTTTCCACATATTTCCCGTCAATCTGCGAATAAACCGGCTTCCCCTCCTTATACCGGTCGTCAGGATTGAGCGGAGAATTGTAATATTCACCATAAAACAGCGGGCGGTTGCCATACTGTTCCCGGTTCAGATATCCCAGAAGTGAAAAAACATCTTTCGGACTGTTTTGATCCATCGGTGGTTCGGCAGCAGAGCGGATAATTATCAATGCAAAAGAAGAATATCCGATGAGAATTACGGTAATCATCACAATAACCGTGTTCCAGAACACCATCCCTTTATTGATGGTGTAGCGGATACCGTATATTATTGCTGCCACAATCAGGGCAATGTATATAATTGCGCCCGTTTTGATGGGAAAACCGATAGCGTTCACAAAAAGCAGTTCAAACCATGAAGCAACGGTAACCACACCGGGAATTATTCCCCACATCAGAATACCGATGATGGCAACTGAAACAATCAGCGCCACAATGAAGCCTTTTCGGTCAGGCTCATATTTTCTGAAATAATAGACAAAAACGATTGCCGGAATTGCCAGTAAGTTCAGCAGGTGCACCCCGATTGACAAGCCAATCATATAGGCAATGAAAATAAGCCAGCGGTTGGCATACGGCTCATCGGCAACATCTTCCCATTTCAGGATAGCCCAAAAAACAAGGGCGGTGAGCATTGATGAAAAGGCATAAACTTCACCTTCGACTGCCGAAAACCAGAATGTGTCGGAAAAGGTGTATGCCAGCGACCCCACAACGCCGGCTGCCATGATGGAGATAATGCTGCCCGTTGATACATTTTCACTGTTGCTCACCAGTTTTAGGGAAAGGTGAGTGATTGACCAGAACATGAATAGAATGGTGAATCCGCTTGCCAGCGCCGACATGGAATTAATCAGCACCGCTGCATTTCCGGCACCGCCGAAAAGCGTGAAAAACCTTCCGAAAAGCATGAAAATTGGCGCACCCGGCGGATGCCCGATTTCAAGCTTGAATGATGTGGTGATGAATTCGCCGCAATCCCAGAAACTGGTGGTAGGCTCAATGGTCATTAAATAAACAATCGATGAGATGAGAAATATAATCCATCCGGTCAGATTGTTGGTAAATTTGTATTTTTTCATTTTAACGATTTTCCCTCTTCAGAAATTTTCACATACAGTTTAATTTATGCGAAGATAAAGGTTTTGGGTAAAACAGAAAGAAGATAATAGAAATTTAGGATTTTTAAAGAAAAGGTTTACAACATCATAATTCCCGAAACTGTTCGTCCGGTTTCTATACCGTCACGGCGGGCTGAAAAATATTTGCTTTCATTTAAAAAAGAACATTCGCCGGAAATATGAATATTTCCCTGTTTTAAACCTTGTGCAAGAAGCAGCTGCCGGTTGGATTCCCAAAGATTCAGCTGATATTTTCCTGCGGAATTTTTCCGAATGCACTTTGCAGCTTCGGGAATGCTCGCGAAAACTGCATCTGCCACTTCTTCACCCACTTCATACATCTCTGCGCTTATTGACGGACCGATGACCGCAATGATGTTTTCAGGATTTGAATGGTATGATTGCCTGAATTTTTCAACGGTTTTACCGGTAATGTTTTTTACGGTTCCGCGCCATCCGGCGTGAACGGCTGCAATCGCTCTTTTTTCGGGGTCAAAAAGCAGAATCGGAACACAATCGGCAGTTTGCACGCACAAACATATTCCGCTTTGGTTAGTAATTGTTGCATCGGTCTCCTTTAGCTCCTGTTCCGGGATTTTGGAAATTTCCGCAACACAGTTGGTGTGAGTTTGCCGCGGAAAAACCAGCTGATTTACGGAAATGTTAAGCAATGAAGCAAGAGTTTCTCTGTTTTTCTGAAATATTGTGGTGCGCTCCCTGGTGAAATGCGGTGCACGGTTTTCCGGAAAAGTATTTTTTGCGGTTGAAAATGCAATGACATTTTCAAATGGGGCGAATTGCGGATATGTGATGAACGGTTTATCCATTTTGAAGAATTTTGTTTAGTCTGGGCTTGTCCAGCAGGGTTACGGTTTTTCTTTTGATGATGAAAAGCTTTTCGCGCTGCATATCACTCAGAACCCGTGCCAGCGACGGGCGGGTAACTCCAAACAATTCCGAAAGCTGCTGCTGGGTTCCCTGAAGTTCAATGGAGTGGTGCCTGTCGCCGATTTGCTGCAAAAAATAGTAGGCAACTTTTTCCCGGATGGTTTTGTAATTCAGGAAACGCAGTTTTTGAGTCAGAAACTGATTTCGTGATGAGATGCTGTCCAGAAAATTTTTCAGAATCTGAGTGTTTCGTTGCAGAAGTTTCATAAATTCTGAAACAGGAATCGCGAGAATCTTTGTCGCTTCATTTGCGGTAACCGTTACCGGAAAATGATTTTCTTTTCCGAACAGAAAGGCAGTAGCCAACGGGCGGGGCGCTTCAATATCTTCAATTTTGATGGTATTCCCGTTATAATCAATGATTTCACCTCTCACACTGCCCGAAAGAACAATGTACAGATTTTCAGTAAAATCGCCGGCTAATGCTACCAAATCTTCTTTTTTGAAGTTCTTTAGCTGATAATGAATCTCATTCAGCAGCTTCTCTATCTCATTTTCAGGAATCCCCCCAAAAATTGGTGATCTGCTTAAAAGCGTAAAATTTATCATCTTGTAAATCAATGTAACAAATGGTACAAATCAATAAACGCCATAGCGCTACTTTTGTTTTTCAAAACAGAAGAAAACGATGATTCGGGAGATAGTTGTTATAGATGAAGAGCTGTGCGATGGTTGCGGAATTTGTATTCCTGCCTGTCACGAAGGCGCTTTGCAGATTATAGACGGAAAGGCGCGCTTAGTCAGCGAACTGATGTGCGACGGACTTGGCACCTGCATCGGGTACTGCCCGCAGGATGCGATTTCCATTGAAATGCGCGAAGCTGAAAAATATGATGAAACAGCCGTTATCTCCCGGATGGTTCAACAGGGAAAAAATATTGTGCTTGCACACCTGAAACATTTGCAGGAGCATAATGAAACCGGCTATCTGCAGGAAGCGCTGGATTATTTAAAAACTAACCGCGAAAATCTGCCGTTCTCCATTCAGGAGGTGCATAATTTGTTGTTTAAGGGAAAAAATCAAAATTCAAAAGGATGTCCGGGTTCAGCGCCAATCTCTTTTGGCGCTGCCGGTTTCCAAATGGCACAACCTGAAAAGGAGCAGGAATCCGCATTGACGCACTGGCCCGTGCAATTGCACCTCATCAATCCTGAAGCTTCCCTGTTTCAGGGAGCTGACCTGCTGATTGCCGCCGATTGTGCGGCGTTTGCACACGGCGATTTCCACCGGAAATATATTGCAGGCAAAAAGGTGGTTATCGCCTGCCCTAAACTTGATCACAATCAGGAAATTTACCTTCGAAAATTTATCACGCTGATTGATGAAGCCAAAGTGAACACAATTACCGTAGCAATAATGGAAGTGCCCTGTTGTGGCGGTCTGATGCGCCTGATACAGGCTGCAATTTCACAAAGTGTGCGAAACGTTCCGTTAAAAGTAGTGGTTTTCAGTATTCGCGGTGAAGTGCTGTCGGAAGAGTGGGTGTTTTGATTCCGGATTTCGGTTGAAATATTCTCAAATCTCTCTCCAAAAAATTGTTTTTACAATCGTATCTAATATTAATAAATGAAGAATTTATTCTTCATTAACAATCTGTTTTTGTAGTCATTACGTCAATTTTGTAAGTTTGTGTCTAAAGTGTAATGAGATTCAAGTCAAAATTTTAAAAAAGAATAAGTTATGGAAAGAATAGCCGATGTTGTTAAGCCGGGTGTTGTAACGGGTTCCGATTTGCAATACATTTTTAAAGTAGCTCACCAAAACAAGTTTGCGCTTCCGGCAGTGAACGTAGTTGGTTCATCTTCAATCAATGCAGTGATGGAAGCTGCAAAAGTGGCAAACTCACCAGTAATCATTCAGTTTTCAAACGGTGGCGCCGTATTTAATGCGGGCAAAGGTTTGAAACTCGAAGGGCAGCAGGCAGCAGTTCTGGGCGGAGTGGCAGGCGCAAAACACATTCATACATTAGCGGAAGCTTATGGAGTGCGCGTTGTGCTGCATACCGACCACGCTGCAAAAAAACTTCTCCCCTGGATTGACGGACTGTTAGATGCAGGTGAAAAGCATTTTGCCGAAACAGGCAAGCCGCTCTACAGTTCACACATGCTCGACCTTTCGGAAGAATCGTTAGAAGAAAATATCGAAATCAGCAAACGGTATTTAGAAAGAATGAGCAAAATGGGAATGACCCTTGAAATTGAATTGGGCATAACCGGCGGAGAAGAAGACGGTGTGGACAATACAGGTGTTGACAGCTCAAGATTATACACCCAGCCCAAAGAAGTTTTTTATGCCTACCAGGAGCTTAGTAAAGTAAGCCCGAATTTCACTGTTGCAGCTGCATTTGGAAACGTTCACGGTGTTTATAAACCGGGTAATGTGAGGTTAGAACCGAAAATTTTAATCAATTCGCAAAACTACGTTAAGGAGAAACTGAATCTTGAAGAAAATCTGCCGGTTTATTTTGTATTCCACGGCGGTTCAGGCTCTTCACTTGAAGATATTCGCGAAGCAATCAGCTACGGAGTTATTAAAATGAACATTGATACCGATACGCAGTGGGCATACTGGGATGGTGTAAGAAAATTTGAAGCTGATAAACACGGTTATCTGCAGGGGCAGATCGGTAATCCTGACGGAGAAGACATTCCGAACAAAAAATTCTATGACCCGCGTGTTTGGGTAAGAAAGGCTGAAGAAGCCATGATTGCCCGTTTGCAGCAGGCTTTCTCTGATCTGAATGCAGTAAACAGCTTGTAATTTTTTAGCGATTTATCATCCTGAAAGTTTTCAGGAATAAAAATATCGGGGCAGCCAAAATTTTGGCTTGCCCCTTTTTTTGCTTCTGAAACATATCACTTTTGGCATAAACGCTCTGTCTGTTTTTAAAAACGGACAACAAGTTTTTTCAAAAAAATGATACACTATTGAAAATAAACATTTATCTTTGTTTTCAAATTGTAAGAAAATGAATGCAATAATTAACAATGCTTATTTTTACTGCTTCTTTTATTTTGGTTCTGAAATCGGGATCAGGCAGTAGAGTGTTGTTATAAAAGAGAATATTTTACAGAGAGGTCCCGGAGTTTCCGGGACTTTTTTTTTGAAAAAACTTGAGAAAATGAAGATAACAATTATTGGATTGGGACTAATCGGCGGCTCGCTGGCAAAAGACCTGCGCCGGACAAAGTTTGCTTCGGAGTTAGTGGGTTCCGATGCAGATGAGAATCATGCACGGCAGGCGCTTGAGATCGGACTGGTTGACCGGGTTGAGTCTGTTGATGACGCCGTTAAGGAAGCCGATCTGGTTATTATTGCCGTTCCGGTTGACAAAGAGATAGAGGTTTTGCCGGCAGTTCTCGACAAAATCGGCTCAGGCACAACCGTAACCGATATGGGATCAACGAAAAAAGTTTTAACCAACTCAGTGAAAAATCATCCCCGCAGAAAACAGTTTGTTCCGGCTCACCCTATGTCGGGAACGGAAGATTCGGGTCCTTTTGCTGCCATTGATGAACTTTTCAAAGGGAAAATCTCAATCATTTGCGACCAGCAGGATTCCGGTCCGCAGCATCTGGCGCTTGTGGAAAAGATGTTTCAGGCGCTTGGGATGAACATCGCCTACATGACATCCGATGAACAGGACCACAGCACCGCATTTGTATCCCACCTGCCTCATGCCGCTGCTTTTGCATTAGCCAATGCGGTGCAGTCAAATCAGGATAGAAACATCATCTTCGACCTTGCCAGCGGGGGTTTCCGCTCAACGGTCAGATTAGCCAAAAGCTCATGCTCCATGTGGAAACCGATTTTTGAACAAAACAATTACTATGTGGTTAACTCTCTCGATGTTTATATCCACCACCTGCAGCAATTCCGCGATTGCATCAAAAACAGTGAGTTTGAAAAACTGGAAGAACTCATTTTGAATGCCAACAAAATCAGAAATATTTTAGATGGTGAAAATCATCACCTTATTAAAAATGAAGAAACAATTGTAAAACTTTATACGAAATAACAATGAGTACGCAATTTGAAATTAATCCGATAAAAGAGTGGCTGCCACATATCAACAATCCGCTTTTGATTGCGGGACCATGCAGCCTGGAGACCGAAGAACAGGCTCTTAAAACTGCAAAATTATTGGCAAAAGATCCGCGTGTTTTCATCTACCGCGGCGGAGTCTGGAAACCCCGCACCCGTCCCGGTTCGTTTGAGGGAGTAGGTTCTGCCGGATTGAAATGGATGCAGACAATTAAGCAGGAAACCGGACTTTATATTGGTACGGAAGTGGCAAACGCACTGCATACCGAAGAAGCCATGAAAGCCGGACTGGATGTGGTCTGGATTGGTGCACGCTCTACGGCAAGTCCGTTTGTTGTTCAGGAAATTGCCGATGTGGTGAAAGGGAGCAACATGGTGGTTATGGTGAAAAATCCCGTAAACCCCGATTTGCAGCTCTGGATGGGCGCTATAGAGAGAATTTATCAGGCAGGAATCAAAAATATTGTGGCTATTCACCGTGGATTTACACCTTTCCGGGAATCTGCCTACCGCAACTATCCCAACTGGAAAATCGTCATCGAACTGCGGCGGATGATGCCCAACCTGCCCATCATTTGCGATCCCAGTCACATTGCGGGCAAACGCGAATATCTGTTTGAAATTTCCCAAAAAGCTTTCGATATGGGCATGGATGGTCTGATGATTGAATCGCACATTGACCCATCCTGCGCACTGAGCGATGCTGCCCAGCAGCTCACGCCGGCAGACCTTGCAAAACTGTTGGACAAACTTGTCATCAAACATGAGACGGTCAACAATCCGGAATTTGAAAACCGACTCGATATGCTGCGAAGCCGCATAGATGTCATTGATGCAGAGCTGCTTGAGATTCTCTCTTCACGCGTTGATATTGTAAAGGAAATCGGGAAGTACAAAAAGGAGAATAACGTGATGGCGCTTCAGATCAATCGCTGGGGGCAGCTTATGGATAATCGGGTGAATCTCGGAAAAAGGTTAGACCTGAATGAAACATTTGTGAAAATTCTGTTCCAACTGATTCATGAAGACTCCATACGCATGCAGACCGAAATCATGGATTCAGACTCCGGTTCCTGAGTTTCCCCAGGCTTTTTTGCATCGCCTTTTCGATAACACTGAACGGGAGAATCTCTCTGCCGGTAAAAATAAACACAACACCTTTTTGGGAATACATTCCCTGAAGGATGTGTTTGTTCAGCCGGTACGCTTCGCGCATCCGGCGTTTGATTAAATTTCGCTGAACGCTCTTTTTAAACGATTTCTTGCTCACGGCAAACGCTGCTTTGGCAAGGTGCGGTTCGGGAAAATTAAAGTCGGAATAGATCACCCTCAGCGGATAGACTGAAAAAGTGTTTCCGCTGGAAAACAGCTTTTCAATCTGCTTGCGGCTGCACAGCCGCTCGCTTTTTTTCAACGAGAAATCGTGGTGCACACCTGTTTTATCCGAATAATTTTCCATAAAGAATTAAAAAAGGCTATTCATCCGAATAGCCTTCCAAAATTAGTTAATTTCTGTCAGGAAACTTTATTTTGTTTCTGAATGTATTCGTCAAGTGCCGAGGGCATCGAAAGAGCCTGTGTTGCCTGCACTTCAATATCAAGTCTTAAGCCGGCATCGCGGACTGCCTGTGCAGTGGTTGGTCCATAACAGGCAATGCGTGTATTGTTTTGCTTGAAATCCGGGAAATTTTGAAAAAGTGATTTAATTCCCGACGGACTGAAGAACACAAGAATATCGTAATTAATATCTTTCAAATCGGACAGATTGCTGCAAACGGTACGGTACAGAATCGCTTTAGTGTATTTAAAACCCTCCTTTTCAAGCAGATCGGGGATTTCCTGGGTGTGGTTATCAGAAAGCGGAACAAGAAAGTTTTCATCTTTGTGCTTTTTCATGTGGGTAACGAGATTGCAAAACTTGCCATCACCATAAAAAATTCTGCGCTTGCGGTAAACAATATATTTTTGCAGATAGAAAGCCGTATTTTCATTGATACAGAAATACTTCATGCTGTCGGGAATGGTCAAACGCAACTCCTGACTGATTCTGAAATAGTGATCAATTGCTGTCCGGCTGTTAAAAATTACACCGCCATGTTCCAAAATATGTATCCGGGTTTGCCTGAACTCACGCGCCGCAACGCCTTCAACCTGTATAAACGGACGAAAGTCAATTTTGATATCGTGCTTTTCAGCCAGTTCAAAATAGGGCGATCTTGGCGATGCAGGTTCCGGTTGGGAAACCAATATACTCTTGATTTTCAAAATATTGTTTTTTAAAAATTAAATTACACCTTCCACTTGTACAGTCATTATCTTATAAAGCAAAACCAAGGGTAAAATTTCAAGGGTACAAAAATACAAAAAGAGATAAAATATAGAAAATTGTTTAGCGATTAAAACTTTAAATCCCCTGTATAGTAATTTTAAATAAAGAAATACCACCAAAAGAATTCCAAAAATCACCGGAATCTGAGGATTGGATGTGGGATAAAAAACAGTTATTGTAACCACCGGCAAAAGCACCAAACCCAAAACCCGGTTAAAATTGTCCAGATTGAATAAAAACTCGCTGGTTTCCGGAATATTTTTAAAAATATATCCTAAGAATTTGTAAAGCAGCTTCTTATAAAGAACAAAGAGAGCCAGAATAGAAAGACTCAGCAGATAAAGATAAAAATTTTGAATAGGAATTTTTATGTTAAAATAGAGAAACAGCTGAAAAATAAAGATCGGAAAGACTAAGAAAAAAAGAATATCTAATCTCGAGGCAGCATAAAGTACGGCACTGTTTTTTTCATTAAACATACGAACAGATGTTGAATAATTTACAACAGATTTGAATAAATTCCCCAAATATTTCCCCCAGGCTGTCCGTAAGGATGCAATTAAAATGAAACCTGCTGCCAAAATTATGGTCAGCCAGTCGGTGCTGGTGTGCTGCACTTTTCTTTCAGGAAGCGCAAGACCGGTTTTTTCGAAAGGCACAGCTGAATAGACTTTTAGTTCGTGCTTCGGCTCAATATATCTGGATTCGCCAACAACTATTTTTTTTTCACGTTGCCACCACCAATACCGGATTTGCTCGGGAGTTGGCACAACCCGCTCCTTTATTCCGGTTGCAACAGAGTCTCCCTTTGAAGTTCCCGGTTCATGCAGAGAATTTTGCACAGAGTTGTTGTTCGGGGTGTTAGCTCCCGGAATGGCTGTCTGCTCCTTTGACGGAATTTTTGTTATTGTATCCTGATAATATGTATTTGCCCGTTCCATAAATTCCGCCACAAAGATACAACATGCAATTTCAAATTTGCAGAAGAACAGTGATTTTCAGTCAAAAGTTAGTGCTGTTTAGAGCAATTTGCCATGAATGCCGGGTATCTTTTCTGCTGCCGGATATGCTCCGGCATTTTTTATTTTCGCGCATTATTGAGATAAAATATTATATTTGGCATAGATTAAATTTTTTACATTTTCCGGTATTTTTTAAATATTTTTTTGAAAATTGGAAGAAAGTCTGAAGTTTTGGGTTAAAATGTGTGAAAGCAAGTTTAAAAGTATTTTCTTCGATTATTGAGTAAACTAAATTTCAAAGAGATGACAACAAAAACATTATCAAAGCTTTATACCGCGTCTTTTCAGAAGAACTGGGATACTTTAGCATTTTCAGATTATGGCGGGAATGATTTCAGATATAGTGATATTGCAGAGATAATCAAGTCACTGCATCTGTTTTATCAGCTCACCGGGCTTCAGCGTGGCGACAAAATTGCAGTTTTGGGAAGAAATTCCGCCCACTGGGGCGCGGTCTTTTTGTCAACCCTGTCGTCAGGTCTGATTGTAGTGCCTGTTTTGCCCGATTTCAATGAAAGCAACACCAATCATATTCTGAACCACTCGGAGTCGAAGCTGATTATTTGTGCAAATTCACTTTTTGAGAAGATCGACTTTGAAAAAGCCGAGAAACTTCAGGCAGTTGTGGCATTAGAAGATTTTTCACTTCTGGCTGCAAAAGATGAAAACACCAAATATAAGCTGAAAGATGCTTTCAACTATTATAAGGAGAACAAATTAGAAAAAGAGCATTTTAAATTTGAAGAGTGGGACAGGGAAGAATCCTGCGTAATCTCCTATACTTCCGGCACCTCCGGTTTCACAAAGGGAGTTATGATTCCCGAAAGAAGTCTTGCTTCCAACATTGTTTATGCACAGGATCACATGCCGTTGCAGCCGGGGCATAAAATTGTTTCGTTTTTGCCCATGGCTCACGTTTACGGACTTTTGTTTGAATTCCTGTTTCCGGTAACGTTGGGCTGCCACATTACTTTTCTCAGCCGTATGCCGTCTCCGGCGGTAATTACGAAAGTCTTTTCGGAAGTCAGACCCCATCTGGTTCTTTCCGTGCCGCTTATTATTGAGAAAATTTACAAAAACAGAATCTTGCCGACCATTGAAAAACCGATGATGAAAGCGCTCCTGAAAATTCCGGGAATCAATAAGATTCTATTCAAAAAAATCAGGGAGAAACTCACTGAAACTTTCGGAGGCAGATTTTTTGAGATTGTGATTGGCGGTGCGCCAATGAGTGCAGATGTTGAGAAGTTTTTCCGCCGGATTAAATTCAAATTTACCATCGGCTACGGAATGACCGAGTGTGGTCCACTGATCAGCTATGAAGCATGGGACAAAACCATGCTGGGCTCGGCAGGGCGTCTGGTTGACCGCATGGAGGTGAGGATTAACTCGGCAGATCCGTATAATGAGGTGGGCGAAATTCAGGTCAGAGGAGAAAATGTGATGAACGGCTACTATAAAAACGAGCAGTTTACCAAAGAAGCCTTTACCGATGACGGCTGGTTCAGAACCGGAGACCTTGGCGTAATTGACCGGAACAATTTTATCTTTATCCGTGGGAGATCAAAAAATATGATCTTAGGTCCTTCCGGGCAAAATATTTATCCCGAAGAGATTGAAGCCAAAATTGCAAACATGCCTTATGTAGCTGAATGTGTTGTGGCTGAGCGGGGTGGAAGGCTGACTGCACTGGTTTATCCTGATTTTGATGCGATGCAAGCAGATGGTATCACCAATGAGAATCTACCGGAGGCGATGGAAGAAAACAAGAAAAAATTAAACACAGAATTGCCCAAATATGAGCAAATTTCAAAATTTGAAATTGTTACCGAAGAGTTTGAAAAAACACCCAAAAAGAATATCAAGCGGTTTAAATATATTTAGACGTCTGTAACAATCTGAGTTGGCACTGTAAAAACAATCTTTAACAAACAGAATATTTTATATGACAAATTCTAAAACCGAAAATTCGGATTTGACAGGTGGCCGTTTGTTGTCACTCGACTTTTTCAGAGGAATAACCATGTTTCTTCTTGTTGCTGAGGGAACTGCACTTTGGAGCGTTTTGGTGAAAGAGCCTGTTGCAGGTACTTTTCTTGAGCCGTTTTTTCAGCAGTTTCATCACCATCCCTGGGCAGGACTTCGCTTCTGGGACCTGGTGCAACCGTTTTTTATGTTTATTGTGGGTGTTGCCATGCCGTTTTCCTATGCAAAGCGCCGGAAGAACGGAGATTCCCATCGGAAAATCACGTTGCATATCATCCGAAGATGCATTCTGTTGCTTGCATTCGGGGTGGGTTTGCACTGTGGATACAGCAAAAAACTGGTTTGGGAACTTTGGAATGTGCTGGCGCAACTTTCGGTAACAATAATTATCGCCTATCTCCTGATGCGCTACAAACCTTCGGTTCAGCTGATTGCCTCTTTTGGTTTGCTGCTGCTGACTGAAATTGCGTATCGCACTTTTCCACTCGAAGGTTTTAACCAGCCGTTTGTAAAAGGACAAAATTTCGGAACCTGGATGGATTTGGTTCTCATGGGAAAAATCAGGGAGCACAGCGGATGGGTGGCAATCAATTTTATTCCTACCGCAGCTCATACAATCTGGGGCGTTGTTACCGGACAATTGCTGCTTTCGGCAAAACCTGCAAAAGAGAAACTTAAAAAAATCATCATTGCAGGAGTGATTATTTTAGCTGCCGGTTATCTTCTTCACTGGACTTCTGTTACGCCAATTATCAAGCGCATTTCAACATCTTCGTTTGTGCTGGCTTCCGGCGGATGGGCTTTGCTGGCGCTTGCTTTCAGCTATTGGCTGATCGACATAAAAAAAATTAACCGCTGGATTTTCCCTTTCGTGATTGTGGGCATGAATCCGATTTTTATTTACATGTTCTCTGAAACTGTTGGCGGGCAGTGGTTTAACGGATTTGTTGCTATTTTCACCAAGGGGGTGATGAGCTGGTTTAATACGCCGGAATTTGTAATGGCGCTGATTACGTCTTTGGTAATTTTAGCGCTGGAATGGCTCCTGTGCTACTATCTGTATAAAAAGAAAATCTTTTTTAAGATTTAATAGCGACAGCACATTTTCAGCAGACCGGTTTTGCAGGTGCTACCTTCTTCTGGCGCCCTGCATTTTTCTTTTCCACACTTTGCCCGAGCGGGTGACATTCCCCTTGCTGAACCGCCGGTCGGGAATTCCTGAATAAATCAGCCCGACGCTTGCCTGAAGTGCAGCCGATAAGGCATTGGTTCTATTCATGGTTCCAACTTCGGCTACTTCGGTATAATCAAAATTGGGCACTCCGTTGATTACGTCCGAGTCTATCAGCCAGGTTGTCATATCTAAATATACATCTAATCTGTCTGATATTCTGTATGTTGCTCCGAAACCGGCGCTGCCGGTGAACGCTGCCGTCTTGGGTTTGCTGCCGTTTTTGGTACCTTGCGAAAACAGCATTCCCACGTCATATTTTATGTTGAACGCCGGTTCGTCGAAAGTGAAATCGGTTCCCACAAAGGAAACTCCGCCGCCCAACTTCATAAATGCACTGATTTTTTCACCTAACGGAAGAAAGTGCCACCGCCCGGTGGCTTGAATGCTCAGCAGTTTTGTGCTGAAAATGAGCGCTTCGGATGGATACCAGTTTGAAGCAGTTCGCAACGGATTGTGCTTTGATAAAAAGAAATTGTATAACGGCGCCTGCGGGGTATAGCCGCCAAGATGCGAATAGCCAAATTGAAGCCCCCATTCATAATACATGGAAACCGGACGCATAATCTCCAATTCCGCACCGGGTTTAAAGGTTGGTCTGAAATTCTTACTTCCCGGGTAGGTGAGTTCATCTCTGTTCGGATGGTCTATTTCTGCCCTGCCCGCTTCGCCAAGAAACGCACCGCTGTTGGCGCTCAGGCGATATCTGAAAATTTGAGCGTGAGCAGCATTGAAAAAGAGAAGAAAAAGCAGTAATAGAGAAACCCGGTTCATATTCTGATTTTTTTTTCAGCGCATAAGATAAGTTTTTTTCATCAGGAAGACAGGAAATTCAATTTTAAATACGCTCTTTAAACCGTTTGGCTTCCACAAGCTTATAAAGTTTGTCCGAACGTCTCAGTTTTTCATCAATCGGAACAGAAATTACGTCTCCTTTCAGCCCATGACTTTTCGGTTTCAAATCAACCCGGATTTCCTTAACCGTGGTTTGAACAACTCCGGTTGTTGGTCCCGTAATAATGATTTCATCACCGGTTTTAAGACTTTTACTCTCTAATTTGAATTCTGCAACCTGAATATTTGAGAAATAATTGGTGCATTTTCCCACGTAAATTTTTCTTTTGGCAGCCTGCGAACCATAAGTGGTGCTCCATTCACCCAACCGCTGCCCCAAATAATAACCATCCCAGAATCCGCGGTTAAAAACAGTTGCCAGCCGCTCATTCCAGTTTTGAATTTTTTCATCTGTAAATGTGTTTTCAAAATAGGAATCCGCCGCTTCACGATAACATGCTACAGTGGTTTTTACATACTCCGGCGAGCGCGCCCTTCCTTCAATTTTCAGAACAGAAACTCCGGATTCAAGTATTTTATTCAGAAAATGAATGGTTTTCAAATCCTTTGGTGACATGATATATTCATTGTCTATCTCTAATTCTGCACCGGTTTCCTTGTCGGTAACTATGTATGCACGGCGGCAAATCTGAAGGCAGGCACCACGGTTTGCCGATGAGTTCGTTTCGTGAAGACTCAGATAGCATTTTCCGCTCACCGCCATGCACAGTGCGCCGTGCACAAACATCTCCAATTGCACGGGATTTCCCGAAGGTCCCTTGACCTGCTGTTCATCAATCTGTCGGCTAATTTCCTGAACCTGCTCAAGATTCATTTCACGCGCCAAAACAACCACTTCGGCAAATTGGGAGTAAAACTTTACCGCTTCTATGTTGGTGATATTCACCTGGGTGGAAATATGCACTTCCAATCCGATGGAGCGGGCATAAATGATAACCGAAATATCGGCTGCAATCACGGCAGAAACGCCTGCTTCCTTTGCTGCATTAAGGATGGTGTTCATTTGTGCCGCGTCGGTATCGAAAACTTCCACATTCATGGTGAGATAGGTTTTCACACCGTGTGAACGGGCAATTTCAGTAATGTTTTTCAGGTCTTCAACAGTGAAATTATGGGATGACCGCGAGCGCATGTTGAGATGTTCGATCCCAAAATAGACAGAGCCGGCGCCACCCTGAATTGCCGCCATAAGGGATTCATAAGAACCCACCGGCGCCATAATCTCAATTTCTCTTTGCTTCATCTGATTATAAAATAAGATACAAAAGTATAATATTTTGGCAGGCAAAGGAAAACCGTTTTATGAAACGCTGTTTATTTTTAGGCTATATTTGTATTCAGTTACAAAAATTTAAAAATGAAAAATCGAAAAATCAGAGTCCGTTTTGCGCCAAGCCCAACAGGTCCGCTTCACATGGGCGGCGTGCGCACCGCTCTGTACAATTATCTTTTTGCAAAAAAGAACGGAGGAAATTTTATTCTGAGAATTGAAGATACCGACCAGACCCGGTTTGTGCCGGGCGCTGAAGAATATATTGCTGAAAGCCTGAAATGGTGCGGGCTGAATCCCGATGAAAGTCCCGACAAAGGGGGTAAATTTGGTCCTTACAGGCAGAGCGAGCGCAGAGAATTGTATGAAAAACATGCAGAAATATTGGTAGATTCCGGATGGGCGTATTTCGCTTTTGATACCCCTGAAGAGATTGACCGGCTTCGTAAAGAAGCGGAATCAAAAGGTGAGACTTTTTCCTACGGAATCGGAACGCGGGAGGTGCTGAACAATTCGCTCAACCTTTCCCGTGATGAAACTGAGCAGAAAATAGCATCCGGTGTGCCCTATGTTATTCGGTTTAGAATGCCTGAAAACGAAGATGTTACTGAAAATGACATTATTCGCGGAAGCGTTTCGTTCAATACTAAAAGTCTTGATGATAAAGTGCTTTTTAAATCGGATGGAATGCCGACTTATCATCTGGCAAATGTAGTTGACGATCATTTTATGGAAATCACCCATGTTATTCGTGGCGAAGAGTGGATTTCATCCATGCCGCTGCATGTGCTGCTCTATCGTGCTTTCGGATGGGAAGAAACAAAGCCGGCATTTGCCCATCTGCCGTTGATTTTAAAACCCGTTGGAAAAGGAAAACTGAGCAAACGGGATGGCGACAAAATGGGATTTCCCGTTTTTCCGTTGCAGTGGGAAGATTCTTCCGCCGGAGAAACTTTCCGCGGATACCGGGAAGATGGCTATTTCCCTGAGGCATTCATCAATATGCTGGCGCTGTTGGGGTGGAATCCGGGCACCGAGCAGGAATTTTTCTCTGTTGATGAATTAGTTGAGGCTTTCACTCTGGAGCGGGTTGTGAAATCGGGCTCGCGGTTCGATCCGGACAAGGCAAAATGGTTTAACCGCCACTATTTTCAACAGAAAACCGAAGCTGAGCTGACCGCTCTTTTTAAACCTGTTTTGAAAGAAAAAGGCTTTGCCGTTTCCGATGAAAAAATTGAAACCGTAATTGGTGAAATCAGGGAACGCTGCGAGTTTGTGTCTGACCTTTGGACACAGGGAAGCTACTTTTTTGAAGCGCCCGCATCCTACGACGAAAGCGCCGTTAAAAAGCGCTGGAAAGAGAACACGCCGGAGCAGCTTGATGCAATAGCCGCACAGTTTGAGACAGTTGAAAAGTGGGAAGCTCCGGCTATCAAAGCTGCTTTTTCAGAATTTATGAACGAAAAGCAGTGGAATTTTGGGGCGGTTATGAACCCGCTTCGCCTTGCTTTGGTGGGCAGCAACATGGGACCCGATCTGTTCCGGATTTGCGAAATTTTGGGTAAAGAAGAAACCATCTCAAGAATAAACAGAGCAATTGCCACAATTTCCTGATGGCTTTAATTGTCAATTCGATTGTAAGGATTTCGGATTAAGTTGATAAAATTTTAGTAGAATACAAAAATAATTTTGAAAATGAAGGGTAAACGTATTTTTCCATTACTGGCAGTCAGTATGTTTATTTTCAGCTTTTTAGCGCAATGTCAGCATTCATCCGAAGTTTCGGGAGTGCGTAAAATCAAGGATATTGTTATTTATGAGAATCCGCAGTTCTACTCTTCTTTTCCATCGGTTGTGCAAAATGGGAAGAACGATTTTATTGTTGCATTCCGGCGCGCTCCCGACAGAAAGGTGTTCAGTGAAAAAGGGAGCAGCCATGTTGATCCGAACAGCTATATAGTGATGGTGCGCTCAGCTGACGGGGAAGTTTGGTCTGAAGAACCGGAGCTTATTTATGCGCATCCGTTTGGTGGTTCACAGGACCCTTGCTTGCTGAAATTGCGTGATGGCACGCTGCTTTGCACAAGTTATGGCTGGTCATTTGTCAGACCCGACGGGCTGGACAACTTGAAAAAACCGCATTTTATCAACAGTGGACAGGCTGTTTTTCTTGGCGGCTATTTAGTGCGCTCCGAAGATGGCGGCAAAACGTGGCAGGGACCGTTCTATCCACCGCACATTGATGCAGAAATAAATTTCAACGCTTTGGGAGAACCGCTGCCGGCTTATAACCGTGGCGCTTTGCATGAAGGGAAAAACGGCACAATTTTCTGGGTGGTGGCGACACATGATTCAATTCCCATCCGAAAAACTTCCAATCACCTGCTTGTTTCAGACGATAAAGGATTAACGTGGCAATATTCCGGGCTGGTTGCAACCGACGAAAAAGCATCTTTTAACGAAGCATCGGTTTATGAAACGCCAAAAGGAGATGTTGTGGCATTTTTGAGAACTGCCAACATGGATGATCAGGCTTGTATTGCCCGCTCAACGGATGGCGGAAAAACTTTTGAGTGGCAGCCGATGGGATTTCAGGGGCATCCGCTTAACGCACTGCGCCTGCCGGATAACCGGGTTTTGCTTACTTACGGCTATCGCCACAAACCGTTTGGAATCCGGGCGAGAATTCTCAATCCCGAGTGTACCGACTTTGCATCTGCGCCCGAAATTGTTCTGCGCAATGACGGTGTCAATTCGGATTTAGGCTACACGTGGCCCGTGCAATTAGACAAAAACAGAGTGCTTGTTGTCTATTATTTTAATAAGGATAACGGCACGCGGCATATTGCCGGAACAATTTTAGAAATAAAGCGATAAACTCCCGTCTTACCCGTTAAGTCTGGAAGGTAATATATGATTATCAGAACAAAAGTTCTAAATCAGATTTTTAAATATCTGTTGGGGAATAACAAAAATATTTGTTGGTTTAAACTGTAAGATGAGCAAAACATCCTTAAAATTCACTATCTTTGATAATGAATTTTGTTAACCTAATGCATTGAAATATGACTCAAGTCCTTAAGCGTGGTCAGGTACCTTCGGCAGAATCCGAAAATTGGATTTTGAATATTGAAGAAGAAAAAAACTTTACTTTCAATCTGAAAGTTCCGTTGATTGTGCTTCAAAAGCAAACATATAAGGTTCTTACCGGAGAAAATGAGAACAGAATTCGGATTTATCTCGGCATTGAACCGGAAAAAGAGAATGACGATTTTGTGTTGTGTGCTTATGCCATTCCGGCATTTTTGCTTGGGAGCGGCGATGTTTTCAGAGATTACGAAAGTCCTGTTTTTAAACTTGAAAGAGAGAATATCAACCAATCAGCAATAACCGAACAGGTTCTTGAAAATATCAAGCGCTACCGTAAATGGCGCATGGGAAAAACCGACGGTGATGATCCCTATTCCAAATTCAGAAAGTTCATTTATCCCAACGGTTATTTGCTGAGCAAATACGAATTGCACGAAATTTTCAACGTTCAGAACAAAAATGAAATTCAAATCAATTTTGGAATTTCCAAAATTATGAATGCTCTGATATACGCCGACATTCAGGAGGAGAGAGAATTTTCCGAAAAAACTGTCGTGTTTAATTTCGGGGATTTGTGTCCGCCCGATTGCGACAAATCAAGCATTTACAATTTTAAAGACGAAATCTGATTAGTCTAAAACCGGATTAATTCTTCATAAAGTTCCTGAACGGGAAGTCCCATAATATTTGTGTAAGACCCTTCAATCCGCGTGATTCCTGTCAGCCCTATCCATTCCTGAATTCCGTATGCTCCGGCTTTGTCAAAAGGTTTGTATTTTTTGATGTAAAACTGAATCTCTTCGATCTTTAATCTCTTGAACTGCACTTTTGACAGCGTATTAAAAGTGACCTGCTTTTCAGTGGATGAGAGGCACACACCTGAAATTACCTGATGTTCCCTGCCGCTGAGCTTTTGCAGGATTTTTTCAGCCTCCGCTTCATCGGCAGGCTTTCCAATGATTTCCCCATTCAAAAAGACAACTGTATCGGCTGTTATCAGCAGATCTTTTTTCCGTAGTTCTGGCAACACAGGAGTTGCTTTCAGTTTTGCCAGATATATCGGAATTTCCGGTTTTGGCAATCCTTCGGGAAAAGTCTCCTCAACTTCTGAATCGGCAACGTTAAAATTTATGCCTAACATGCTGAGCAGCTCATGTCTTCGCGGCGACCGCGAAGCAAGGATGAAATTGTAGTCGGGTAACCAGTTCATTTAAAAGAATTTATTAAACATCATTTCATCGGAAAACCATCTGTTTTGTGCTTTGAGGGTCTGCTCAATCACATCGCGAACGCATCCTTCTCCCCCGCTTTTGGGTGAAATATATTTTGAAATGGATTTTATGTCGGGAATGGCATCATTCGGACAAACAGGCAAACCAACCTTTTTCATTACGTGATAGTCTAACAAATCGTCGCCCATGTAGAGAATATTTTCAGGCTTTATGCCACTTTTGCTGCAAAAATCATCCAGACAAGAAACTTTGTCCAATGCTTTTTCGTAGTAATATTTTATTCCCAACCGTTCATGGCGAAAACGCACCCGTTCGAGAAATCCCCCGGTGATAACTGCAACGGGATAGCCCAGTTCCTGTAAAATCCGAATTGCCAGTCCATCCTTCACATTGGCAGTTCGCACAGGTTCGCCATTTTCGTTAAGGGGTGAAGTGTCCTTGGACAAAACACCATCAACATCAAAAACAAAGGCTTTCACGTTTTTCAGTTCTTCCTTAAAAAAAGACATAATTTATTTATTTTGATGATATTTATAAATGCTCTGCGAAATTTCCTCATATAAACTGCCCCATTCCGGGAATTTTTTCAGCAATTCCAGATGTTTTGAAATAACATTTTTATCCATTCTAACGGCAGGTCCGGTTTGCGCATCAGCAGGATGAATATCCTGAGCTTTCAGCGCTGTTTCCAAAATGAGCGGACGTAAAATCTCAAAAGGAAGCCCTTTCAACTTTAATATTTCTTCTCCTATCGTATAGAAATGATTTACAAAATTACAAGCAAAAACTGCTGCTGCATGGAGATAAATACGCTTTTCAGAGTTTAAAACCGATGCTTTCTCCGTTATTTTATTGGCAATTTCCAACAGCGCATTTTCATTTTTGGGTGAGCTTGCCTCAACAAAAACGGGAATTTCCCTGAAGTTCACACTTCTCTCTTTGGAAAAAGTTTGCAGCGGGTAAAAAACACCAATATTTTCAGAATATTTCTCAATTGATGAAAGCGACATGGTGCCGGAGCAGTGAACCACCAATTTGTTTTGAAAATTGACATGTGAAAGCACCTCTTCAAAAGCGGAATCTTTTAGCGCAACAAAGTAAATATCAGCACTGTCCAAAATCTTGCCGGGAGAAGTTGTATAACCGGTTTGCAGCTTGTCTGCAAGTTCCTTTGCAGATTTGACCGTTCTGCTGTAAATCTGTTTTATGGGAAATCCGCTTTTCTGAAATTCAGCAGATAACTGTGTTGCCAGATTTCCTGCACCAATAAAAATTAGAGATTGGCTCATCTATTCTGAATTTTAAAACCCAAAAATAATGAGCCGTTTCCGATGTACCAATTTATTTTCAGGCTTTTGCCAAATCAACCCTTTTCTTCACATTGGTCCAGTTCACGATATTCCAGAAATTATCCACGTATTCCGGTCGCCTGTTCTGATATTTCAGATAATAGGCATGTTCCCAGACATCAAGTCCCAGAACGGGAGTGCCTTTTTCCTCAGCAACATCCATCAGCGGGTTATCCTGATTTGGTGTGGAGGTTACAAACAGTTTTCCGTCTGCATCCACTGCTAACCACGCCCAGCCGCTTCCAAAACGGGTTTTTGCAGCTGCCCCGAATTGCTCTTTAAAAGAACCTATGGAGCCAAAACCGGCTTCAATGGCTTGAAGCAAATCAGCCGGTATTTCAACAGGTGACGGTGTCATGCTCTCCCAGAAAAGGGTATGATTGTAAAAACCACCGCCATTATTTCTGATGGCGGCAGGCTGCCTGCTGATTGTCTCAAATATCTTTTCCATTGGCGTTTCCAGAAGTTCGGTTCCTTCTGCGGCTTTCATAAAATTATTGAAATACCCCTGATGATGCTTTATGTAGTGCAACTCCATGGTCTGTGCATCAATATATGGCTCAAGTGCGGTGAAGTCATAACCCAATTCCGGGAATTTGTGTCCTTCAAAAGTTTTGCTTTCTGAAGCGCATGAACCAAGAACACTCAAAAAGGGAGATGCCGCGGCAACTGTTCCTATAGTTGTAATAAAACCTCTTCTTTTCATTTTTTATTCTTATTTATTTCTTAACCAAAACAATACTTGGCTGAAAAAGTTCGCAATATTTACTTTTGTTCAATATAACTGATTTTCAAACAATTCAGCTTAACATAACGTAAAAACATAATTAAAGAAAACCCCGGAGTCTCTACTCCGGGGAAAAAACCAAAAATCAACTAACCTTTAAACCGTCTGGCAACTTCGTCCCAGTTGATGAGCTTCCAGAATGCATTTACATAATCCGGTCTTCTGTTTTGATAATTCAGGTAGTATGCGTGTTCCCACACATCAATTCCCAAAATGGGAGTTCCCTGAACATCTGCAACATCCATCAACGGATTATCCTGGTTGGGCGTGGACGAAACCACCAGCTTATTATTTTGAAGAACCAACCATGCCCAACCTGATCCAAACCGCGTTACGGCAGCCTGGACAAATGCCTCACGAAATTTTTCCACTGAATCAAATGATTCATTGATTGCATCGAGCAGTTCGCCCTGCGGGTTTGTTGCCCCGCCGGGAGCGATTACGTCCCAATACAAGTTATGATTGTAATATCCTCCTCCGTTGTTGCGTACAGCAGCCGAATGCCCCGAAACACCTTTCAGAATCTCTTCGATACTCATGTTTTCAAGTGCACTTCCGGAAATTGCATTATTCAGATTAGTGGTGTAAGCTGCATGATGCTTCGTGTGATGAATTTCCATGGTGCGAGCGTCGATTGAAGGCTCTAAAGCTGTGTATGCATAATTTAAGTCTTGTAATTTAAATGCCATATTATTTTGTTTTTTTGAAATATATAATGTTTTTAATTGCTTTTACAATATAGGCTCAATTATTAAATCTTCCAAACATTATCAACAGAAACATAGAGATTTCATATTTGTTCATAGTTAGCCGGAAATATTCAATTTTTAATTTTTTCTACCTTTGCGTTTTCCAAAATTTACAATGAACCGCAACATACTTCGTCTCGCCATACCGAATATTATCAGCAACATTACGGTGCCTTTGCTTGGGCTTGTGGATTTAACGCTGATGGGACACCTGAACTCTGAAATATATATTGGCGCCATCGCATTGGGTGGCGTTATGTTCAATTTTATTTACTGGGGATTTGGATTTTTACGCATGAGCACCACCGGTTTTACTGCACAGGCATTTGGGGAGGGAGATAAATCCAGAGTAATCAATGTGCTGATTTTAGGTATTTCGGTTGCTTTAATCGCTGGTTTATTTATTCTTGCATTGCAGCTTCCACTGGCATGGGCAGGTTTCAGCCTGATAGGAGGAAGTCCCGAAGTTAAAGTTCTGGCAAGGGAATATTTTCTCATACGCATCTGGGCAGTGCCTGCTGCGTTAAGTCATTCTGTTTTCAGCGGATGGTTTTTAGGTATGCAAAATGCCCGCTATCCGATGGCTATCGCCATAACAGTCAATGTTGTCAATATTATATTGAGTTTGCTTTTTGTATTTGTTATGGGCATGAAAGCTGACGGAGTTGCTTTAGGCACAGCACTTTCTCAATATGCAGGTTTGATTCTGGCGCTATCTCTTTTTCTGAAAAAATACAAAAGCTATCTGCCTTTTATCAATTTTGCCCGGTTAATCAACTTTCAGGAGCTGACACGCTTTCTCAAGGTAAATTCCGACATTTTCATCAGAAGTTTTTGCATTATTCTGGTATTTACATTTTTTACTTCGGAATCTGCAAATACAAATAATACTATTCTGGCAGTCAACTCGCTGCTTATTCAGCTGCTCTTTTTCTTCTCTTTTTTCATAGACGGATTTGCTTATGCCGGCGAAGCGTTGGTTGGAAGGTTTATCGGGGCAGGCGAAAAGAATAATCTGGTGAAGGTAGTTCGCATGCTTTTTAAATGGGGGACTGCTTTGGCAGTGATTTTCACGCTGATCTATTTTGCCGGAGCCAAAACGATTGTCGGGTTATTAACTTCCCAGCAGGATGTTGTGCAAGGCACGCAACCCTATCTGCTGTGGATTTCTCTGATTCCGCTTGCCAGTTTTGCTTCCTTTGTGTGGGATGGAATCTATATCGGAGCCACTGCATCCGCTGCCATGCGAAACGCTTTACTTGGAGCCACACTGCTTGTTTTTGCTCCAGTCTGGTTTTTTCTGTACCCGCTTTGGGGAAATCATGCGCTCTGGTTAGCTATGGTGCTCTTTATGCTGGCACGGGGAGCCATTCAAACGCTGCTGTACAACAGAGCTATTCTGAATAAAATATCCGGATAATCAGTTGGCAATCTTTCGAATCAGACCCAATAAAACAAGCAGTGCCACTGAACCGATTACTGCCGTAATCAGGTTTCCGCCAAGTCCGTCGCCGACAAAAAGACCGAGCTTACCCAGAAGCCAGTTCCCAAACCACGCACCGATGACGCCAACCACGATATTCAGAATAAAACCATAACCTTTTCCGCGAAGAATAAGCCCGGCAATCGCTCCTGCCAGCAAACCGACCAATAAAATATACAACATAATAAATTGAGATAAACTGTTAATAATATGAACCGAAAATAAATCAACCGCAATATAAAAAGAAGCTGTTAAAAAAAGTGTATTTATTGGTGCTAAAAAATAAAACCCTTTAATATCCGAATTTTTTTAACAAAATTGCAACATGATTTGAAAAAATCTCCGTTAACGTTAACGGTTTAAATATTTTTATTAAATTTGTCCTGAAGATAATTCTAAATCAGTTTGTTTATGATTCTTGGTATATTAAAAGAGAGCGGAGCCGAAACCCGTGTTGCAATGTTACCGGAAATTTTACCGGACCTGACAAAGCAAAAGGTTGAGGTGTTGGTTGAGATTTCAGCCGGCTCAAAAGCATTTGCACCAGATGAAGTTTATATTGATGCCGGAGCAAAAATGGTTTCCCGGGATGAAATTTTCGCAAAGGCAGATGTGCTTCTGCAAATCCAGCCCCCTTCCGAAGAAGATGTTAAGAGGCTAAAAGACAGCCAGGTATGGATCAGCGCATTTAATCCGTTATGGGAAACAGAATTAGTCAAAACTTTTCTTCAGCAGGGACTGACAACTTTCAGCTTAGATTCAATACCCCGCACAACGCGTGCGCAGGCGATGGATATTCTTTCGTCGATGGCAACGGTTGCAGGCTACAAAGCTGTGCTGGAAGCAGCGCTGAGACTGCCCACTTTTTTCCCGATGTTTATGACAGCCGCAGGCACCATTCGTCCTGCTAACGTGCTCATTCTCGGCGCCGGTGTTGCAGGCTTGCAGGCAACAGCAACAGCCCGGAAGCTTGGTGCTCAGGTGTTTGTGTTTGATGTTCGTTCAGCAGTGAAAGAAGAGGTGCAAAGCCTTGGAGGCAAGTTTGTGGAAGTTGAAGGTGCAACGGAAAGCAAAGATGCCGGCGGATACGCAGTGGAGCAGACGGAAGAGTACAAGCAGAAGCAACAGCAGGCAATTGATGCTCAGGCTGTAAAATCAAATGTGATTATCTGCACGGCTCAGATTCCCGGAAAGAAAGCACCTTTGCTGATATCTAAAGAAACGGTTGAAAAAATGAAGCCCGGCTCAATCATAGTTGATCTGGCGGCTTCAACCGGCGGAAACTGCGAGCTGACAAAAAATGATGAAACGGTTGTCCATAATGACATTACCATTATCGGTCAGTCCAACTACCCGGCGATGACTTCGCTTGATGCCAGCCGCATGTTTGGAAAGAATGTTCTGAACTTCCTGAAGCTTATTATTGACGGCGAGGGAGCGCTGAACCTTAATTTTGAAGACGAAATTGTAAAAGGAACCTGCATAACACACAAAGGGGAAATTTACAATGAACGCGTTAAATCAGTAATTGAAAATATTTAAAAAATAGCCGATATGGAACAGGTTTTACAATACTTTTTTGCAAATAAAGAGAGCATTTTCATCATTGTCCTTGCAGTTTTTCTGGGACTTGAAGTTATCTCAAACGTGCCTGCGGTGCTGCATACTCCGTTGATGTCGGGGGCGAATGCCATCAGCGGGGTAATCATTATCGGAGGTATTATTTTGGTTGGACATGCCGACCTTTCATCCTTTTCAGTTGACCTTCTTCTGGGAATACTGGCGCTCCTCTTCGGAACGCTCAATGTTGTGGGAGGATTTGTTGTGACTGACAGAATGCTTGAAATGTTTAAAAAGAAAAAAAGGTAAGAAATGGATAAAGGATTAATCGTAATGAATATCATAGGATATAGTGCCGGCAGCTCCATTATGGAACTCAGCTATCTGATTGCTGCCATTTTGTTTGTTGTCGGGCTGAAAATGCTCTCCCATCCGGAAACTGCCCGCCGTGGAAATCTGTGGGCATTTGGCGGGATGGCGCTGGCAATGGTTACAACTATTTTACTGCATAAGGACGGAAGCGGAAGAGGTATTCCGTTAGCCAACATCTGGGTCATCATGGCAGCTATTGGCGTGGGAACAGCTATTGGCTGGATAATAGCCCGCAGGGTGAAGATGACAGCCATGCCGCAGCTGGTTTCCTTCTACAATGCAACTGGCGGGGCTGCTTCAGCTCTGGTTGCACTTCTTGAATATCCCAATGCAATTGCCGGCGACATTAACTCACTTCTGGTAACCATTCTGGGCTTGGTTATCGGAGCCGTTACATTTAGCGGCAGTATGATTGCCTATGGCAAACTTGACGGCAAAGTGGGCGATATTATGAAGCCCTATATGACATATATCAACCTGACTTTGCTGATTGTTACGCTGGTATTGGGCGCATTTGTAATATTTTCACCCAATCCGCCGGCTGAAATGGTGTGGAGTATCTATATTTTATTGGGATTGTCACTTTTATACGGGGTGCTGTTTGTTATGCCTATTGGCGGTGCAGACATGCCGGTTGTTATTTCGCTGCTGAACTCCCTGTCGGGGATTGCTGCTACCATGGCAGGTTTCATATATCATAATCAGGCAATGATTATTGGTGGAATCTTAGTTGGCGCTGCGGGAATGATTCTCACAATTCTGATGTGCAAGGCGATGAACCGCTCCTTGCTGAATGTGATTATCGGCTCTTTTGGCGGAGGCGGTGCTTCAGTTCAGAGCGAGCACGGAACCATTAAGGAGATTGCATTGAGCGATGCAGCTGTTCTGCTGAGCTATTCGCAAAAAGTTGTTATTATTCCGGGATATGGGCTGGCAGTTGCACAGGCTCAGCACATTGCGCAGGAGCTTGATATTCTTCTCGAAGGGAAAGGCGTGGATGTAAAATATGCAATTCACCCCGTGGCAGGGCGAATGCCGGGACACATGAATGTACTTCTTGCGGAGGCCGATGTTCCCTATGAAAAACTGGTTGAAATGGATGATATTAATCCCGATATGCCCAATGTTGATGTCGCAATCGTAATCGGCGCAAACGATGTGGTTAACCCGGCTGCGTATGATGATCCGGGAAGTCCGATATACGGAATGCCGATAATTGACGCGCACCTGGCAAAAAACATTATTATCATGAAGCGTGGAATGGGTAAAGGTTATGCCGGAATTGAAAATATGCTGTTTTTCAATGACAAAACGCGGATGCTTTTTGGCGACGCCAAAGATTCGCTGCAAAAACTGGTTTCAGAAATAAAATCCATGTAGGAAGAAATATTGAAATTTATGTGTAAAACAGAGATAAGAGAAACAAACAAAAGCGCCGTTCTGAGTTCAGAACGGCGCTTTTGTTTGTGTATCGCTACCATTCTCAGGCAACAGCAATTTTATTTACAAACCAGTTCACCAATTTATTCTAACAGTTTTTAAACCATAAGTCCAGAATTTTTTGTGATTTTTTTTTGGAAATTGAATAAAACTAATTTAACTTTAACCTGAATTGTGCCCTTTAATACATTTTAATAAAACGATATGCCTTCTAAAAATGTTACTGATTATCCTGAAAAATTAATTGCAAATAAAGATCTGCTTTCATTGAGTCAAAACAGAACTTTAAGAACTATAGCCGAGGCTGTTTCCACAAAGCTGGTTATTATAAACAGTAATCTTCAGATTGAGTATGCAAACACCCTTTTCCTGCAATTTTTAAAAGTTGATAATCTGAATCAGATTATCGGGAAACAACCTGGCGAAGCATTTGCCTGCATCAGCAAATTAAATATCGGTGGAAAGCCCGAAGCTTCAAGGTTTTGTGAATCATGCGGATTATTTGTTGCTACAATGGAAGCCGCAATCGGGAAAAAATCGGAAAAAGAGTGCCATATCACAACCTGCAACAATGAAACGTTAGATTTGCGCATTGCTGCAACCCCGTTTGTTGAAAGCGGAATACAGTACACCCTTTTTTCCGTCAAGGATATCAGTTACGAAAAAAGGAAAACTGTTCTTGAGCGGGTTTTCTTTCACGATGTTTTAAATACCGCCGGCGGAATTTCGGCTTTAGCCAGAATTATGAAAGAGATAAGCAATCCCGAAGAGATTCAGGAAATTGCACATACGATTGCCATTTCGGTAGAAAATATGATCGATACAATTCATGCACAACAAAATTTATCGGCAGCGGAAAGTGGAGATATCAAAATGAAAATTGAGGAGATAAACTCCCTGGCTTTTATGTGCAGCCTGATTAGCATATTCTCAAACAGCAATGCGTTGAACAATGTTAAAATTGTTCCGGATGAAAATTCTGCAAATAGTGCTTTTTTTACTGACCGGGGAATATTGCGCCGGATTTTGGTGAACATGATTAAAAACGCAGTTGAAGCTTCACTTTATGACGGTAAAGTTACCATTTCATGTAAGGATATGGGAAACAGCCTGAAATTTTCAGTGCATAACCAAACTTTTATGGATGAGGAAATCCAGCATCAGCTGTTTCAGCGCTCATTCTCAACCAAAGGCGAGGGTAGAGGAATCGGCACTTACAGCATGAAACTATTAGGCGAAAAGTATCTGAAAGGTAAGGTCTGGTTTGAAAGTTCTGTCAGTGCAGGTACTTTCTTTTACATTTCAATCCCCAAAAATCTGCTTCATCATTAAAAACCGCATAGTTCCTTATCCGAAAGTTGTTATTGTAACTACTTTTCGACAATAGCCCCGCTTCCTGTCTTTATTCATACTGCCCGGCTTTGTATGTACCCACATCTTCCTGAGAAAAGGGAATATTGAGCCTGTTCCAGACATTGATGAGATTCACTGCCATTGTCAGGTCAACAATTTCCTGATCATTGAAATACTTTGCTGTTTCAGCGTAAACTTCATCAGGCACATCGCAGGTTGTAACTGCTTCTGCCCATTGCAATCCTGCCCTTTCCCGCTCACTGTAGTACGGCGAATGGCGCCAGGCGCTCAATCCGTACAAACGCTGTTCGGTTTCACCCAATGCACGGGCATCTTTCCAGTGCATGTCAAGACAAAAAGCACAACCGTTAATCTGAGAAACCCTGATTTTTATCAGCTCTTGTAATGATGCTTCAATATCGCTGTTTTTAAGATACCTGCCCATTGCATATAGCGGTTTTACTGCATCTCCGCCTTTTTCCGAGAAATTAATTCTGACAACTTTTTCCATCACTTTGAATTTTTACTATTAAACATAACACAAAAGCTTTAAAACAGATTGTGCTCTGATTTGTCTGCATGATTTGTTTTTAAAAAACAATCCGTGGAAAAAATAGTTCGGTAGATTATTTTGCCAAGCTGAAGTGCATGCCTTTACGATTAAAATTTGGCAAAACTGAAAAGAGATAATTTTCAGGCAGAAAACTAATGCATGAATAAAACACAGTAAGTTCAACCATATAATCCGAATTTAAAATTGCAATTTGCGAAATTCATCACTATCCCTTTCAATTTTTACGGTGGAAGCAGGAGAAAAAGGACACTATCCCTAAAAGTGTGTAATTGTTATCTTGATAAATCCAAGATAAAATTGTGTTATTAATGTTCTAAAAGTTAATCTCCTAACTGTTTTATTCTGAATCTTTCGATTTCTGAAGGAATATGTTCACGGGTGAAAATTGCTTCAATTTGTTGAGCAATTTCCGGATATTGACCGGCAACATCATTTTGCTCCCGAATGTCCTCTTCCATATTATAAAGTTGAACATTCAGGTTTCCTTTGAAAATATTAGAGCGTATTCCTTTCCATTTCCCGATCCGGGTAGCCTGTTGCCCTCCCTGAGCCGGAAATTCCCAGTATAAAAATTCATGCTCCTGCTGATTTTTCTTATCTAACAGAGTTGACAGAAAACTGATTCCGTCAAGATTTCCTTCAGGCTCAATGCCGATAATTTCCTCACGCTGGCGCGGTTTTGTAAACCGTGTGTTGCTTTGCAAAAGCAAAAAACGTTGCGCAGGAGCAAAAACTGTTTTTTTATGGTCTTAGGACAATGAACGAAAAACAAGGGATAGCAAAGTTTTGCCTGCCTTCGACAGGCATTAAGAAAAGCCCCTCTGGCTTCCCCCTAAGCTTGTCAGTTCATCCCTTGCCCCTGCACTAAAAGGAAGGGATGGGGCAGGCGGGTTGTTATTATAAATTCGCTTATTCGTTCCTGCTCCGTAGGAGCAAAATATTGATAACCCCGGATAAGCCGCAGGTGCAATCCGGGGTAACACGACCGATTGTACCCGGAACCCCGTATGGGGTTCAATATTAAAAAAACTTATGTGCCCTAATGTGTCTATGTGGTTCAAAGAAAGATCTGCCTCCGACAGGCAGGCACAACCAGACACAAAAGAAACTGATTGAAGTGTTGCTAAAACCGGATTTTCATCAGATTAAAGCCCCTGCATCACACATTTTCAGGCACTTCAAATCCTTTTCTGTAATCTC
>LSQX01037333.1_pt1 | contig 36790 bp, 32 predicted proteins | sample 654561 | NCBI WGS metagenome assembly LSQX01 (sample SAMN04489861, study PRJNA283612) | anaerobic digester metagenome | isolation source: 4 biogas reactors fed with cattle manure at either 37C or 55C with and... | place: Denmark: Kongens Lyngby | collected 2014 | reverse complement strand
GGATAACCAATGAAAACCCTACACGCCTCGCGGGACAAAAAATGTCTTGCGGGGCGTTTTTTTTCGTTCAAAGCAAAAAAAAGCGGTCTGTAAGGGCAAAAGCTGTAGGTGCAAAAGCTGTAAGGGCAAAAGCTGTAAGGGCAAAAGCTGTAGGTGCAAAAGCTGTAAGGGCAAAAGCTGTAAGGGCAAAAATGCCAGGACAAAGCTATTGGTGCAAAAGTGAAGCGCTATGAAAAAACCATACGCGCAATGGCGCGGATGTCGAGGGGATTCTGTGTCATTTCAGCGGGCAAACGTAGGAGCGGGAAGCGCGAGATTCTTTAAGCCGTCAGAGTCAGTATTTAAGCAGCGCGCATAGGACACCGGTGAATGCGCCTTTCCATGTCCCGTGCATAGAAAAGTGCATAGAAAGCCCTCCTATGCGTTTTTTTATGCATTGCGGATAGTGTATTCATAGCGCGTCCATCTCTTTTGCCCCACTTGCACAACCTGATGGTTTTCAGCCAAGAGTTCTTGCATCAATCGGTATGCTTGACCGCGGTCAAAATAGGTAATTTGGCGGATTTCTTTATTGCTGAGCCCCGGTTCGTTTCGCTTGGCACGATCCATTAAAATGCTAAGCACCCGGGTCTTGGCCGCTTCCCAATCGATGCGCCGGCGATTCTCGGCCTGCTCGTTATCTGCGAGGCGCGAATAAAGCACGGGATGAATGCACCAGTAGGCCCCTCGCCCCGCACCGCCATGCTCGATGTAACCCAACCCTTCCATCGTCGCCAAACGTTCGCGTATCTCTGCATCGCTGCGTTGACAAAGTGCAGCGGCAGTGGCCGTGTCCACCTCTGGGTGTTGGAGGAGGTATTGCAGTAGCAAGAGTTCATCCACACCCAAGCTGCGCCCATTCCGGCTCTCTTTGGCGACAAAGAGGCGAAAGGCGGCATTTAATTCGCGCTTTGGAAAGCTCACCAAGACGGATTCGCCGATCTCTCGAATTGCCGGCGGCTCCTTGCCTTCCCACAACAAGGAATGAAACATGCGGCCAATGCCCAAATTGCTGCGGTTGACCAGGCGCAGCCTCGTCAAGGCTTCCACCAACAACGGATTCCGAGCGGCGGGCTGGTGGTGCAGGATGTTTTCGGGTGTGATGCCAGCGATAAAACCGCCGTTGTTGCTGATTTCCAGATGGGTGGGGTAAAGCTTGACCATGACCGGTCCGCCAATGCGCAGATCAACATGGCAAAAGGCATTCATGAGCGCCTCTCGCACGGCGATCTCTGGCCAAGTGCGATATTCGAAGTGGAACAACCCGTGCTCGTAGGTCGTAATCGGATTGAAAGGGACCAACAGTTCCTCGATGCGCTGAATGGATAATGGCAAAGCGCTGACCCTGTCTTCGCGGATGCCGTATTCGGTGTCAGATGTCATCTGCAGGAAAGTCCAGTTGTGGCCGGGCACATATTCCTTAATGGCCGATTCGGTACCGGCAAGCAGCAATCCGGCCCGGGTGAGCCTTTCTTGTTTCACCAGGCCAAGGGTGCTGAGCAGCTCGCTATCCGAGAGTTTTAGCAGATCCGATGGCGCGTGCTCCTTGACGGCATGGTTGCGCAATGCCTCCATCGCGGTCGCTGAAATCAACGCTGGATTGAGGGGGGTAACAGCTTCGGCCGTGTAATCGGTTTCGCCCGTCTCTACGGCAATTTTTCGCCGCAACGTGCCGGTGAGTGGTTGGCATTCTCTACCGATGCGAATGTTGCCCCGCCCTGCCGTATCCGTATACGGCGGCATTCCGGGATAAATCCGCATGAATATCAAGCGACCTGTACCCTCGGGGACAGAAACACTTTCGAAGACAGGCATAATCTTCGGATCGGTCTGATCGTAAACGGCCTTTTTCAATACATTGATATCGATTTCCGGCGGAACTCCCAATATGGCCTCACGTCTTCCTCGAACGCGATCTGCCACACCCAGCACCACGGTTCCACCGCCACCATTGGCCATGCAAACGGCCATCTGGACCAGCATTTTGACGGCTTTGTCGCGACTGTGCATATCCCATTGTTTGAAGTCGAGTTCCTGATCTTCAAGGTCATCGGCAATGGCGTGTTCTAACTCGAAGAGTAGTGCAATTATTTCTTGGGTTGTTCGCATGTTGTTAACTCACCGTATCACCACGGGACCGTCTTTTAGGGCGGTTTCGAGTTGCTGCTTCACCTCGTCACTGCTCAGGTTGGCGATGCACGACAAAACATCCGGATTGTAATTAGCGTTTGTCAGCATGGGCCACCTCCAAAAAATGAACCAGCGGGAACTCTTTGTCGGGCTCGTTCAAATTGACCTCCTGGTTTGCATCGTTGAAGAGGGTGAGCTGGTGCTGCTTGTCGAGCAGGAAAGAGAGAAAGAAATCGCGGCGCTTCAGCATGGTGCCGTTGAGCAGCGACCATTCGGAAAACACGATGGGCACCCGCGGCTCGGTGCGGGTTTTGAGATCGAGGGCGTCGCCCCAGATGATGTTGCGCCCGAGGATGAATTGAACGGATGTGCGGCAGGCGTCCTGGGTGTTGTCGCGAAACAAGCGCCGGTAGGTGCGATCGAAAATGTCGAAGAGGCGCTGGCGGCAGTGCTGCACGTTGTCTTCGAGGATGTCGATGCCGTAGATGGACGATGTGGCGAGGACGGCGTAGCGCTCGAAATCCAATTGCAACTTGGCGTAGCGCTTCTCCACGACGGCGAGCTTGCGCGCCAAAATCGGGGCGAGGAAATTGCCGGTGCCACAGGCGGGTTCGAGGAAGCGCGATTCGATGCGCTCGGTCTCGGGCTTGACCAGGTCGAGCATGGCGTTGACCTCTCGCTTCCCGGTCAACACCTCGCCGTGATCGGCCACCCGCTGCTTTGATTTAACGATTTCTTCCACGCGGTTCCCCTTGTCGATTTGTAAAAATGGCGGTGACAACGCTTGGTTTTTTGCGCCCCAAAAAGGCGTCGTTTTTTTATATCTGATCGCCCTGTCTTTGGCCACAAGCGCATGCGACAAAGGGTGGTCAGTGCACCTCGCACACATGGTCAACGCCGGGACAGGGGCGATTGTAGAACGGGCAATGGACAGTTTTTGGGTATGTTTGGGCGGGATTGTCGTTTTGTTCGGCCAAGGTCGGGAGGCGAGACAAGGGTGGACACGGGGACGTCGGGTACCCGCGAGACAAGGGCGACCACAGGGGGGCGCCCCTACGAAAAAATCGGTCCATCAATGCGGGGCGAAGCGTTGCTGTGGGGGAATCGCGGTCGAGCTGCGCAAGGCGCTCTTTGTCGTCGTCAGAAATGGTGCCGAATTTGATTTCGGCCTGCTGCACCAAGGCGTGCAACTCGATCGCTCGTTCCAATATAACACCCTCGGTGCGCGCATGCTCAACCCGAAACAACGCCGCGCGCGCGTTTCCGCTACTGATACATCGGCCGCTTTTCGGAAAAGTTTCCTGCTGAGCGCAAAAAAGATTCTTTTTTTCTCCGTCGGTTGCCCTGTGCACGAGGTGCATTGCGGCTGAAAGAACGCGGGCGGGAAAAGCGGCCGAACCACAGAAGCACCGTTGCGCTCTGGCATGAGCGGTGCTAGGTTTTGACATCTTTCACACAACTTCCGGCGCCAATCGAAGGAAGAGGAGGATTCCATGGCAAACACAGTAATCGGCAGCTCCATCGTCATTGATGGCGAGATCTCCGGCGAAGAAGATCTCATCATTCAAGGCACGGTCAAAGGGCGCATTGTGCTCAAAGAAAATGTCTACATCGAAGAGTCGGGCATCGTCGAAGCCGACATCGAAACCAGCAACATCGAGGTTTCCGGGCAGGTCACCGGCAACATCGTCGCCACCGACAAAGTAGAAATCACCGCTGGCGGACGCGCTGTGGGCGACATCAAAGCGCCGCGCATCCTCATCGCCGACGGCGCCATCTTCAAGGGCAATGTCGACATGGACGTGTAGTCCGAGCTTCAGGAGTAACCCAAAATGAACGAACCCATCACCATTATCGGAACCGACACCGTGGTCAGCGGCAACCTTGAGGGCGACGAAGATTTGACCATCGAAGGTCGCGTCGAAGGCAGCATCAGCCTCTCCAAAACCCTGACCATCGAAGCGGGCGGCGTCGTTCGCGCCAACATCAACGTGCGCAACGCCATCATCAGCGGCGTACTGGTGGGCAACATCGAGGCCCAGGAGTCCGTGCACCTGACCGAGCAAGGCCGGGTGGTCGGCGACATCTCCGCCCCCCGCGTCATCCTCGTCGACGGCGCCTCCTTCCGCGGCAACATCGACATGGGCGACATCGACGTCGACGCTGCGCCACAAACCACCCGCACCCGCTCCCGCGCAGCGGCCCCGGCACGCGCCACCGAAGAACCCACCGCTGCCGAAGAGGCCGCACCCGTGCGCATGCGACGTCCTGTGCCGGTGCGCACGCCGGCCAAGCCCGCCGAAAAACCGGCCGCCCAACCCGCTGCCAAAGCCGCCGCACCCGCACCCGCAGCCCGCCCCCTGCCGCAAAAAGTGCTCAACAAAAAAATTCCGCCGGCCCCCAAGGTGCGCGCCGTTGGCAAGGCCAAGGCCAAAAAGAAGAGCTGACACCGCCCATGCCCTACACCGGGGCCCACACCGACCCAACAGGATGACCGCATGAAACCTCTTCTCTCCCGCCCGCGACTGGGACGGCGGCTGCACGCGATGGGCTGCATCCTCCTGTTTCTCTCGGGGCTGCTTTTCGGCGCCCTGGGCTGTCAGCGGAAATCTCCAGAAGCCCAGCAACCCACTCCCGCTGCCGCTGTCGCCGCGCTGCCCGCCACCGACGCCGACGCGACTTCTCCTCCGGGCGACACCGCGTCACCAGATCCGGCCGCGACATCGACTGGTCCCGCGCCGCTCCCGGTGCCATCCGCCTATTACGACAAAGTGCAGGGGCCACTGCGCGAGATAGCGGGCGAGCCTTCACCCCAGGGTGCCCCGGTGTTGTTCATTATTATCGACGCGCTCAATGCCCGCCACCTGAGCGCCTATGGGCATCACCGCGCCACCTCGCCCCACATCGACGCCGTGGCCCAGGACGGCGTGATCTTCACCAACTGGGTCTCCAACGCGCCCTGGACGCGCCCGAGCTTCACCACGCTCATCACCGGCGCCACGCGCGCGCAACACCGCGTCGAACTGACGGGCCAAAACCTGGGCGATGACATCGCCACCATGGCCCAGGGCTTTCGGGACGCGGGCTACCAAACGGCAGGCTTCGTGGGCAACTCCCTGGTGCGCAAAATGTGGGGCTTTGGGCGCGGCTTCGCCATCTACGAAGACGACCGCGATCACGGCGCCTTTCCCCGGGCCAAGGTGATCGTCGACAAGGCGCTGTCCTTCTTGGCCAAGCACCACCACAAGCCCTACTTCCTCATGCTCTTCATCACCGATCCCCACACGCCCTATCGCCCGGTGGGGGCGTTTCGCAACTGGCTCGACGAGGTCGACGTGCGCCACTATCCCGAGTACCCGTTTCTCGAGTACAAAAAACCGCTGCCCGCCAAGACCCACGAGGCCATCCTGGCGGCCTACGACGGCTCGGTGGCCTACGCCGACGATCAGCTCGGGCGCATCTTTCAGTGGCTCAAAGCGCAGGGCACCTACGACGAGACCACCATTGTCATCACGGCGGATCACGGCGAGATCTTCGGCGAACACAATTGCTACCTGCACGGGTACCACATGTGGGAGCCCGTGCTGCGCGTGCCCTTCATCGCCAAGGCCAAGGGGCTGCCCTCGGGGCAAATCGACGACCGCCCGCGCACCCACATCGACTTGATGCCCTCGCTGTTCGAGATGCACGGCATCGCCCTGCCGGACGCGCGCACCGGCATCAGTTTCCTGTCGGCGTTTCCGGCCGAGGAGCGGCTGATCTTTTCGCAGTACCGGGCCCAGGGCATTTGGCGCGAGGCCGTGCGCATGGGCAAGTGGAAGCTCATCCACCACCACACCAGCGATCGCCAAACCGTGTACCGGCAGCTCGGCGGCCTGTCCCGCAAAATTCCGCGGGCGCACCCGGCAGACTTGCCTTCCATTAACTATGGCGCGCCGCGCTTTGAGCTCTACGACTTGCTGGCGGATCCCGGTGAATTGAACGACATCTACGCGGACCACGCCGAGGCGCCTTATGTGCAGCAGATGAAGGCGTTTATGGCGGAGCAAGCCCAGTGGGAAGACAGCGAGATCGATGCGCCGCAACTGTCGAACGAGACCCTCGAGGCGCTGCGGGCCGCCGGATATATCCAATAACAGCGCGCCAAAGCGGTGCGCCACTCACGGCGTTAATTTTTGTTGTCGGATGGATCGGACGCGGCGTCTTCAGCGCCGGTCGTCGCCGCTTCATCGCCAGGGGGGTCGTCGTTGGCGTCGCCTTGCTGGGCGAGGGAGAAGGCGAGGTTGTCGGGCAGGGCCGTTTCGTCGGAGGGGGGATCGGCGGTGGGCTTGGCGGGCTTCGTGGACTGGGCCACTTCCAAGCGGACGCCCTGGGCTTCGGCCTCTTCCATGGCGAGCATTTGTTCGATCATGCGCAGGTACATGTTGGCGGTGCGGTTTTGGGGATCGATGTTGACGGCCTCGCGCCACTGCTCCAGCGCCTTCTCTTTGTGTCCCATGGCGTAATGGGTGGTGCCCAGCGAGATGCGCGCCGGGACGTACTTGGGGTTCTTGGCGATGGCCAAGCGGAACTGCTCCTTCGCCTCTTCGGGGCGCCCCATGTCGCGCAAGAGTTGGCCGAAGCGCGTGCGGATGTCGATGAAGTCGGGGCTGAGGTTTAGGGCCTCGTAGTATTGTTCGATGGCCTTGGCGTGCATGCCCAGCTCGGCGTAGGCCTGCCCCAGCAACGCGTGCATGTTGGTGATTTTGCCGCGGGCAAAGGGCTCGATGTTGTGGGGATTGTCGGGCTTGAGCGAGCTGGCGTGCTCGTGAATCTTTTTGGCCTCGGCATACTTGCCCTGTTCGTTGTACGTCACGGCCAGGTTCAGCGCGGCCTCGGTGTAGCGCGGGTTGATGCGCAGGGCTTTTTCGAAGTACTCCTGCGCCAGCGCCACTTGTCCGCGGTCGTGGTAAATCACGCCGAGCATATTCATAATGTCGGCGTACTCCGTGAGCGAATGGGAGGCCTCCAGCAGGAGCGGTTCGGCGCGTTCAAAATCGCGATTGGCGTAATATTCGCGGCCTTTGTCCAGTTTGAGCAGAATTTCTTTGTTCATATGGCTCCTTGCAAACAGGCGAGCGTTATCAGTTGGGGGCTCCAGCCGACAGTTCGGCCATGTATTTTTTGGCTCGCAGCGCTTGGTGGTGTGCGGGATACAGCGTCACAATATCGTTGAAGATCGATTGGGCACGCGCCTTGGCGCCCATGCGCAAACAAGTTGTGGCCTGCAGGAGCATGGCGTCGGGCACGAGGGGCGATTGCGTGTACACGCGTCCGATGCCGTCGAGGCGCAGCGTCGCCGATTTCAGTTGGCGGCGTTTGAGGTAGAAGCGCGCGACGTACATTTCGTAGCGCACCAGGGCGTTCTCGGTTTCGACGAGCATCTCCTGGGCCTCTGGGGTCCACTGGGTGTCGGGGTGGTGGTGGAGAAAGAAGAGCAGCGCCGATCGCGCCTCCCGCGTTGCGCTGCGATCGCGTTCGTAGGAAGGCGGCAAGAGGAAGAAGTCTTTGGGAATTTGCCGGAAGTGCGCGGCGGCCTTGCGAAACATGGCGTGGGACGCTTCGGGGTGGGTGGGATAGGTTTTGAGAAAGTGTTGGTACGCCACCACGGCCTCGGCGTAGCTGCCCTGCGAATAAAGGCAGTCGGCGCTGCGCAGCTCGGCGGTGGCGGCAAAGCGGCTGTACGGGTATTGGCGGCGGATGCTGGTGAACATTTTTTCGGCGTCGTTCCAGCGCTCGCGATCAAAGGCGTAGGTGGCTTTTTCGAAGAGCTGCTCCGCCGTGCCCGTGTAGTCAAATGTTGTTTTGGTGGTGGCCTTGTTTTTTTGGCACCCCGTTGCCAGGCATGAAAACGCACACAGGCACAGCAGAAAGATGGGGAGATATGTGTGGTTGCGGTTCGCCATAGCGTTGTGTTTTTCGGTTTGTAGCGGTTTCCAGTCGAAAGTCGGGCGATCATAACAGTAGAAGGGAGTGTGACCAAACCCTTTTTCGCGTTCGCCCTGGGCGCTGTGGCTTGGGAAATGGCGGCGCGGTGCCGCGTCCGCACAACGACAAAATACGTGTCCGAAAGGTCGGTCTGGCTGGGTCGCAGCGAAAAACCGGCATTGTCCGCGATGTGCTGGCCGCCAAGTTGATATTTGAGTTGCACATATTTCTTATCGTGCCATAGCATTGTCGCACGATAGGAACGTGACGGCTGGCCGTTGACTTTGCACAAAAACCTGCGCGAGCCACTAGGTGCGACGCAGCAACCGCGGAGAAACACATGAGAAAAAAAACAACCACATTCATTCTCAGCGTGCTCTTGGGCACATTCATGAGCCTGGGCGTGCTACATGCCGCCGAGGAATCCGGCGTGATGGCCATTTCCGTTTCGGCCGACGACGCGCAGGTCTCCGGTGACGCCTCTGCCGAGGGCGCCGATGCCGATGCGGCTGCTCCTGCGGCAGGGGCCGAAGAGCCGGTCGTCCTCAACCGCCCCACCCACGACCGCTTCAACCTCCACCTGGGGGTCGGCTATGTGTACGGCATCGACTACAACAACGACTTTCGCGACGACACCCCCAAGGGATACCGCAACCAGGGCATCCAGGGGTTGGTGGGCTTCGACATCGTATTGATCGAACCCCTGGCCCTGTCGTTTCAAGGCGGGTTCAACTCGTTTGTCGGCGGCACCCTGGGCAAGGAGAGCCTCACCAGCGCGTTCATCGGCGCCGGTCTCAGGCTTCGCTTTTTCGCCAGCAACCGCGGTCCTTTGTCGGATGGCGGATCGGCAGCGGGCAACCTCTGGCTCGACGCCCACTTCTCTTACATCAACCACGCCTACGAAGATCACGGCGGCTACGACATCGGCTTGGGCTACGAGTTCGCCTTCTTCAAAAACATCAACATCGGTCCCTACGTGCGTTTTCAGCACGCCGTATTGGGCGGGGGCATTCAGTACATGGCCATCGCCGCAGGTCTGGCCATGTCCATCGCGGGTGACACCACGCCCCGCGACATGGACGGCGACGGCGTACCCGACGATCAAGACAACTGTCCCACCGTTCCCGGCCCGGCCGAAAACGGCGGCTGCCCCATCCTCGATCGCGATAACGACGGTATCCTCGACGAAAACGATCGCTGCCCCGATGAGCCCGGCATCCCCGAAAACGACGGCTGCCCGCCCATCGATTCCGACGGCGACGGCATCTACGACCACCTGGACGCCTGCCCCGACGAGCCCGGTCTCCCCGAGCACGACGGCTGCCCGCCCCCCGACGTGGATGGCGACGGCATCCCCGATCACCTGGACGCTTGCCCCGATGAGCCCGGCACCCCCGAATACAACGGCTGTCCGCCCACCGACCGCGACGGCGACGGCGTCTTCGATCACCTGGACGCCTGCCCCGATGAGCCCGGCATCCCCGAAAACGACGGTTGTCCCTCCCTCATCAAGGTCGTAGACGACGAGATCAAAATTCTGCAGAAGGTGCAGTTTGCCACCGGCAAGTCCACCATCCTCAAGGAGTCCTTTGAGCTCCTCGATCAGGTGCGCGCGGTCATCGCCTCCAAGCCTGAGATCCGCGTTCAAGTGGAAGGGCACACCGACAACGTGGGCCGCGACGCCAAAAACATGAAGCTCTCCCAGCAGCGCGCCGACTCCGTGAAAGCGCACCTCGTGAAAAACGGCATCGCAGACGAGCGCCTCGAGGCGGTTGGCAAGGGCCCCCACGTACCCGTTGGCGACAACAAAACCGAAGAGGGCCGCGAGTCGAATCGCCGCGTTGAATTTCACATCATTAAGCCCGAGCCCGCACCCGAAGAAGCCCCGGCCGAAGCCGAGGGCGACGCTCAGGCCGAGGGCGATGCAGCCAAGGCCGAGGGCGACGCTGCCAAGTAAGCGCGCCTCCTTCTCCACCGCTTCGGCGCACGCCGCCAAACGCGTGTAACCACCCAACCCAAACACCCCCCCAACTTCCGGTTCGACCTTCACAGCCGACTGCAGTAAGCTGGGCACTTCAATCCCGCCACGCCCTGCGCGTGCGCACCGCCATGAGGTGTTTATGCTGTGCCGAGTTGGTATTTCCCTCGACGACGAGCTCCTGTCGCAATTCGACGAACTGATCGCCGACAAAGGCTACGCCAATCGCTCTGAGGCCATCCGCGATTTGATCCGAGAGTCGCTGGTGCAGCGCGAGTGGACCGATCCCGACGACGATACGCCGCGCGTGGCCGTGGCCATTTTGGTGTACGCCCACGACGAGCAAAACCTGGGGCACCGGTTGGCCCATATGCAGCACGACAGCCACGACTTGGTCATCTCCACCACCCACGTGCACATGGACGCCACCAATTGCCTCGAAGTGCTGTTGCTCAAGGGGCGCGCCAGTGCCATCCGGCGCTTTGGGGAGGCCCTGACATCCACCGTCGGGGTGAAGATGGGGCGCCTTATTTTGGCCACCCAAGGCGAACAACTGTAGCGCCATGCACCGGCGTCAATCGCCGGCGAACCAAGAGATAGAGAGAAACGCGCCGCTGCTGCGGATCAATCGGCGCTGGGCTTGGGGGGCATGCGCGACCAGTGCTCGTAGGCCAGGCGGTCCAGCAATTCGGACAGGGTCACGGCGGTGTCTGGACAGTAACCGGGTTGGGTGGCGGCCAATTTCACGGCGGCCTTTCCTGCGGCGATGTACAGGGCTTTTTCGTAGGGGCTGTTGGCCAGGGCGCGGACGTGATCTTCGACCACCCCCATGTCACCGCGGCGGATGGGACCGGAGAGCGAGGCGCCGATGCCCAAGCGGCGCGCCCGGAAAATGGCGCTCTCGGACAGCGACAGCAGCATGGGATCGATTTGTTCGGGGTCGACGCCGATGCCCTTGAGCAGGCCGTGGGCGCTGGCCAACAGGACCACCATGTAGTTGCTGGCCATCACCATGGCGGCGTGGTACGCGGTGCGCGCCTCGGGCGGGACAAAGACCGCGTTGCCGTGCAGCTCCTGAATGCGCTGCGCCATGACCTCGGTGCCGGCCCGCTGCCCCTCAACGGCGAAGTACACCCCGGGGGGGATGGGCGTGAGGGTTTTGGGCGGAAAGGCCCAGGCCGGATGCATGGAGCCCGTGCCCGCCACAAAGGGGCACAGGGGTTCCAGGGCCGCGGAGGTCAGGCGTCCCGAGCAATGCACCCAAACTTGGGTGGCGCTGTACAGCTCTTCGCCCTTGGCTTGTTCGGCCACCGACTCGATGGCGCTGTCGGTCACCGTGAGCAACACCATGTCCGCGTCGCGAATGCGGCTGGGCAGCGCGCCGCCAAAGGCCTCGGTGCCGATGATGGTCGCCGCGTTCCGCGCGTTGAGGGGATCGGTGTCGTAAATGCCGATAACGTTGTTGCCCGCATCTTTTAGGGCCTTGCCCAGCGAGGTGCCCACCGCCCCGCATCCGATGATGAAAATTTTGTCTGTCATGGCTCACTCCTCATACAATTTTTGTTGTCGAATGTAGGCCGCCACATCGGGGTGCAGCACGTGGTCGGCGATGGGCTCGCCTCGGCGCAGTGCCGCGCGGATGTGCGAAGAGCGAAGGTCGGGGGGCGCTTCGAGGACGTCGAGACCCGGCACGTCGGGGACTCCGGCGCGCTTTGCGTAAAGGGGTGGCGCGATGTCTTCGAGCCGGTCGAAGCGGTGCCACGCGTGGCGCTCGAAGTAGATGTCGAGTCCCACCACCAGGCGGAAGGCGTTGTCGGGCATGGCGGCCTGCAAGCGCTGCACCAGCTCGAGGGTGCGTCCGGGGTGGCGCAGTGTTTGTTCGATGTCGGAGACGCGCATGCGGGATTCGCGGGCGGTGAGCAAGCGGCACATGGCCAGGCGGTGGGCAAAGGGCGCCGGTTTTTTTTCGAAGGCGTGGGCGAGGCAGGGGATCCAGTACAGCTCGTCGATGTGCGGCGTGTCGAGCGCGGTGCGGGCCAGGGCCAAGTGTCCTTGGTGCGGCGGGTCAAAGGTGCCGCCAAAGATGCCGATGGTGTGGGGGCGTGCCTGCGTCATCCGCTGTGGGGGCGAAAGAAGTCGCGCCCTTCGCTTTCCCACCACTGGTCGCATCGGCGCCGTATCTCGCGCAATTGTTGGGAGTTGTAGGGAGGTCGCGGCCACTCGATGCGGTCGCCAATCATGCGGCGCAGTTCGGCGAGGGCCATGCGGCGGATGTCCTCGTTGCGGTGCTGCAGGGACTCCATGGCCCACTCGATGCGGTGGCGGTTGCGGTTGGCCTCGTACCAGGAGAGCCAGCGCTTTTCGGAGAAGGCAAAGTCGTTGAACGTGATGCGGATGAGGGCCTGCTGGCTGCGATCGGCCAGGGCGGCATCGACTGAGCCGAGCATGTGGGCCAAGGGGACGATGCCCTCGGTGGCGCGCAGATCGCCCAGGATATCGGTGGCCAGGCGTTTTCGCTCCAGGGGCGTCGCGTTGGAGAGGAGGATCTCGGAGACCTCTTTGGTGGCCTCTTGGTACTCGTTGGTGCCGTGAAAACCGAAGATGACGTCGACGGCGGCGGCGCGGATGTGGCGGTCGTTGTCGAAGAGGCGCGGCACCATGTCGGGTATGATTTCGAGGGTGCCGATCTCCTGCATGAGGAGGACGGCGTAAAAGCGCACCTCGGAGTCGTAGCTGGTGAACAGGGGGCGCAGATGGGGAACGGCGCGGTGGCCGAACATCACCAGCAAGCGGAGCATGGCGCCGTGCTCCGGGGCACGGGGCAAGGGGCCCACTTCGCGGTAGCGGTCGATGCGCAGCATGCCGGGGAAGCGCCGCATCAAGGTGGGGAAGGCGTCGTCACCAGCGCTGAGCAAAGCTTCGGCGATGGCGGGTTCCCAGGGGCCGGTCTCCAGGCGTCGCAGCAACACCTCAATGTCGATGTCCGCAGCGGCCTGGGGTGCCGGCGTGGGCGGTTGCGACGAGGGGCGGTGCGCGGCGGGTGGCCGTGACGGGCGCGTGATCTCGGGTTCTTGTGGGGTGAAGATGCCGTAGCGCCCCGCGCCTGCGGGAGGCGATGACGGCAAGACAGCCGGGGCGGCGGCCGGGGCTTCAGGAGGCGATGACGGCAAGGCAGCCGGGGCTTCGGGAGCGGGGCCGGCGATGGAAGGCAATGTGTTTTTGGATGGGACGAAGCCAATTTTTTGGGGCGGTCCCTTGGAGCGCGGCACGTAATTGCTTTGCGCGTCGCCTTTGTGGTGCACCGTCATGGTGGTCACGCGGCGCTGTAGGTCTTGTATGGTGGCGGGCGGCGCTTTGGTTCCTTCGGGTCTGCGGGACAGGGGGTTGATGGTGAATTCGATGTTGTCGAAGTCGACGTCGACGAATGTGGCCGCGACCTCTCCGGGAGTGAGCATGATGGGGGCCACGGCGCGAACAGCGGGTTCGGGTTCGGGCGCAGGATCGGGTTCGGGCTCGGGCTCGGGTTCGGGCGCAGGCTCGGGTTCAGGCTCGGGCTTAGGTTCGGGTTCGGCGCGCCAGGCCGCGAGATCGCGTTTTTGCGGTCGCCCGGTCAATGTGGCCCGCGCCGATGCCACCGGAGAAATCGGAGCGGCTGCGGCGGGAGCGTTTTGAAACCCCGCGTACTTGCGGGCGAGCAGGATGCGCTCGAAGGCCCCCTCGACCAAGCGGGCGAACTCCGCCAGCCGCACTGCGCGTTTGGGGCGTATGCCGCGCTCGGCTGAATCGCCGTACAGCAACAGGATCACGCGTTGCTTTAGGGCCACGGGAACGATGGCGCACGTGGTGGGCAGTGGGCGCTGCCAGTCGCTGTAGAGCTGGAGGCTCGCTGCGTCCCGCGAGGGGGGGCCCACATGGACGTCGATTGTGCGGACGGCGTGTTCGAACATATTGCCGTGCGTGAGGGACACGATGAAGCGACTTGCGTCGATGGGCTGTTGGTATGCGGCGGCCAGGCGTCCCGAGGCGGTGTCGCCGTGCACCAATAGCAGCAGGGTGAAGTCGAAGGCCTGGGCCGAGAAGCGAAAAAAGATGTCGAGGATTTCGTCGCGGGTGGCGGCCTGTTGCAACTGGGCGGCGGCCTCCGAAAAGGTGATGAGGGGCGCAGACTCCGGGGCGTCATCGGATGCCGGTGGCGGTGTCGGCGCGGGTTCTTGTGCTGGTGCTGGTGCTTGTGCTTGTGCTGGTGTTTGTGCTTGTGCTGGTGCTGGTGCGGATGCGGGTTCCGGGGCGCCGGGGGGGAGTTCTTCGGAGTCCAGCAGGGGGACGGATTGCCAGGTGCTCTCGGTGTTGGCCACGTCGGCGACGCGAAACGAAGCGGACGCGGGCGGGGATTGCGGGGGCAAGTGGTAGAACTTTTGTGTGCTTTCGCCGCGCACGTCGGGGGGCGCCGAGGAGTCGATCACGAGCCGCTCGGGCGGTGGTTCGCTGGCCTCTGTTGCGGCATCTTTTGTTGTCGCGTCTTCGGGCGCCGGAGCTTCTAGGGCGGCTTCGGACAACTGCGCGTACAGGGGCGGTGCTTCGGGATCGAAGTCGGGCAAGAGGCGGCGCTGTAGGGCGGCCATGCGACCGGACAGGGAGACGCCGTAGGCCTGCGCCAATAGCCACGCGAGGCGCGCTGGCAAGACGAGCCCCGTGCGGATTTCGAGGGGGCACAGGGCGGTCATTTGCGCCTGGGCACCGCTTGGCAAGGGCGCGTCGACGGCCACCAGCAGTTGTGTCGCGTCGCTGTACATGGGCACCACGCGGTTGGCGATGCACCAGTCTTGGGGGAGCTGCGCCAGGGCTTCGAGGGTGGGCACCGCGGCTTCGGAGACGGGGACGGCCAAGATGCCCAGGGCGCGGCTTTGGTAGGGCAGCAGCGCCGCTTCGGAGAGCATGCCCAGCTCCAAAATGTTCGTCGTCAAGTCGTCGCCAAAGATGACCTGGCGTTGCAAGGCCTTTTCGATTTGCGTAACGCTCAAGGCCTGATTTTGAACCAACAACGAACTCAGCGCGCTCATTTATCCCTCGAAAAATCGCGGTGTTAGCTGAAAAAAAGCAGTTTTCAACTCTAATCCATGCCCCCGAGAAAAGAAACAAATAAAGCGGCAGCCACCACGGTGGCGGTTTCGACGCGCAGGACGTGGGGGCCCATGTGAATGCGGCGAAACCCGTGGGCGTCGGCGAGATCGAGCTCGTGTGGGGTGAACCCGCCCTCGGGGCCCACCAAGCCCTGCAGGGGACCGACGAGGGGACCGGTTTGGCGCGCCACGGCCACCGCGCTGTCGCCCTGGGGATGCAGCGTCCAGCGCGTCGCTTCGGGGAGCGTGGCCAGCGCCGTCGCAAAGGGCGTGAAGGGGTCGACTTGCATGGGATGGCTTCGGCCGCACTGGCGCGTCGCCTCTTCGCTGATGCGCCGCCACCGCTGTTCGCGCCCTTGTCCGGGGCGGAGCACCGAGCGTTCGCAGTGGAGCGGGGTTAGGCGCTGCACCCCGATTTCGGTGAGCCGCCGCACCACTTCGTCAAATAGCGTGCCCTTGGGGACCGCCACCAGCAGGTGCACGTGGCCGACCGCTGGGGGAGCGGTCATCTCGGCGTCCACCCGGATGTGGGCCGCGTCTTTTTCGATGCGCGTGACGGTGCCGTTAAAAAAAACGCCCTGGGCATCCCGAAGGCATATCGCGTCGCCAACGACGTGTCGGCGCACCCGCACCAAGTAGTGGCACTCCGGGCCATCGACGCGGACTTCGGTGTTTGGCGCCAGGGTTTGGGAGAGGAGCAGGCGCGTGGTCATGGGAGGCGTTCTAAGGCGATAGCGGCCCACTCGCCTTCGGTGCGCACTTCGGCGGCGCGGAAGCCCGGCCAGAGCGCCAAGCACGCGTCGACTTGGGGGACCAGCAGGCCGCTGATGAGGATTTCGCCTGCAGGCGCCACGAGCGGGCGCATGTGGTCCGCGGTTTGTTCGAAGACCGAGAGCTGGATGTTGGCGAGCACCAGGGGCCAGGTGTCGCGCAGCACCTCGGGACCGCCCAGGAGCGCCGTGATGTTGTCGGCGACTTGGTTGCGCGCGGCGTTTTCGCGTACGGCCACGATGGCGGCCTCTTCGATGTCGACCCCGGTGATTTGCTCGGCGCCCAGGAGCGCGCAGGCGATGGCCAGGATCCCCGAGCCGATGCCCACGTCGAGGACGCGCTTGGGCAATTTCCCGGACGCGGCGCGGGCTTCGATCATTTGCAGCAACAGCACTGTTGTGGCGTGGCCGCCGGTGCCAAAGGCCTGCCCGGGGTCGATGATCAGCGAGCGCCGATGCGATGGGGGCGCGGACATCCACGGCGTGAGCACTTGCAACTGCTGCAGCACCACCGGTTGAAAAAACGCCTGCCAGCCCGTGCGCCAGCCGTCGTCTTTGATGTCGACGGGCACGATTTCGAGGGCGGGATGATCGGCGGTCAGCGCGCGGATGGCCGCCTGTCGCTGCTCGGCGGAGGCAAAGCCAGCGATGAGCAGGGTGCGGCTGTCCGGGGCGCGGTGCATGGTCTCGGCGTCGCGGGTCTCCACGGCCAGGGCGCCCAAGTCGCTCAGGTCGTAGGCCAACATTTCGGCGTCGGCGTCGCTGGGTACGTGCACGGTGAGTCCCGGATACACCTGGTTGTCTTGCATGGGTTATCTCCTGTGTTGTTGCGCGGTGAGGCGTTCTTTTAAGGCGTCGGCGTCGCGGCGCTCGGCTTCGGTCAAGGCGGGCAGCGCCCGTTCGAGCCACTCCAAGATATCGGCGACGGGCCATTGCCGCGTTTCGGTGAGGGCCGCGGCCAATCGGTACATGCGCGTGGCGTCCAGGGCGAAGTGCGGGGCCACCAGGCGCAGGCGCTCGAGGTTTTGCGCCACCACCGGCCAGGCGCGGTTTTCCCAGCCGCAGTCGGCCAGCCCCAAGAGGACATCGGGTTCGTCCGGCGCATTTTTGGCCGCTTGCGAAAACCAAAAGTAGGCGCGCTCTGCGTCGCCGAGCTCATCGAGGTAGATGCGTGCTGCGGCCACCCAGGCGTCGGTGCGCGCGTCGCCGGTGTGCAGTTGCCCCAGACGGCTCAACGCTTGGGCCTGTCGTTCGTGGTCGCCCTCTCTTTTGTAAATGCGCACCAGGGTTGCGAGGGCGGTGGCGTCGTCGATGCCGGTGTCGGTGTCGCTGTCGGCGGCGGCCTGTAAAAAGTCGCGGGCCTCGGCCAATTCGTCGCGGCGAAAGAAGGCCATGCCCACGCGCAGGGCAGCCTGGGGGTGGTTCTTGATCGCCGTTAGGCGCTCGCCCAGCAACGCGACGGCTTGCAGCACGGTATCATCGTCGGTTTCGGCAGACAGCCATTGCAACAGGGCCTCGGCGGCGCCCGGTGTTTCGGGGGCACGGGACATCAGCGCGTGGAAGTGTTCGCGGGCGTCATCCATGCGCCCTTCGTGGGCGGCCACAGCCCCCATCCAGAGGGCGAGTTCGGGTTGCCAGGGCAGCGAGGAGAGGGCGGCGAGGCGCGTTTTGAGGGCGGGCATGTCGCCGGTGGCGAAGGCGTGTGCCGCCAGGGCGAGGCCCGCTTCGATGTGCCGGGGCGCCAGTGAGATGACGGCGGTTAGCGCTGCCGCATAGCCCGCGTCGTCGCCGAGTTGCTCCTTGGCGATGCGCGCCAGCAGCCAGTTGTCGGTGATGCGATCCGCGTCGGAGATGTCGCTCTTGAGGCGCAAGCGAATGGCGTCGGCGAGCAGCGCCGGCTGGTGATGTCCCGAGAGCGCGGACACCAGGGTTTGCCACAGGGCGGGGTCGTCCCCGAAGCGCTGCACAAAGTCGCGCCAGCTCTGGGCGGCCCCCACGTAGTCGCGTTGGTTTAGGCGGTGTTGCAGGGCGGCTTGACCGAGCTGCTGCTGGGCGCCCTCGGGCCAGTCGTCCATCTCCGTTAAGAGCCGCTGCAACAGGGCGTCGTCCGCGTCTCCCAGGGCTTCGAACGCCTCCGCCAGTTGTGTCTGGCGCTGCATTTCACGCGCTGGGTCTTCTTCGGCGATGGGGGAGAGCAGGGCGATCAACGCGGCGTGCTGTTCGGTGTCGCGCAGGTGTGTCGCCAGCATGTCGCGCAGTGTGTCGTCCTCGCGGGACCACGGTTGCAACAGCGCTTCGAGTTCATCGTTGCGTCCGACGCGCCGCAGTGCCAAGGCCAGCATGCGGGCGGATTCGGGGCTCGGTCCCAGGCGGTGTGCCAGGGCCAGGGCGTCAACCGCTTCGTCGTGCAGGGACTCCGCCGAAAAGAAATCGGCGGCGCGCTGCAGCTCGGCGATGCCGCTTGGATCGCGGCTGGCAAAGCGAAAGAGCGCGTAGGCCAGGTCGACGCGGCGGCCCATTTTTTCGAGCAAGGCGATGATGCGGTAGCGCACGCGGTCGCTGTTGGGCAGCGTTTCCAGGGCGTCCTCGCAGATCGAGAGGGCCAGGGGCAGGTCGCGGTGTTCGGTCTCGGCCATGTCTGCGGCCTGGGAGAAGAGCGCCAGGGCATCGGTTTCGTCGGGGGTGTTTTGCGCCACACGCGCCATGATTTGAATGGCCTCGGGCACTTTTTGTACCGCGGCGGCCACGCGGGCGATCACCTGCACCGCGCGGATGCGCAGGCCCGCAGGACCCGAACCGGCGAGCACGGCGGCGTCCCAGGCTTCGGCGTGGGCCCCCAGGGCGGCAGCGGCTTCGGCCTCGCCCAGGGCCGCGTCAAATCGGTCCTCGGGGGCGCCTTCACGGCGCGCGGTGGCGAAGAGGGTTTGGGCTTGCTCGAATTGTTTTTGCTGCAGCCGCAGGGCCCCCAGTTGCCGCATGACAGCGGGCCTTTCGGCGTCGGCCACGTCGGGGAGCGCCTGTTGCCAGAGCGCGGCGGCTTCGTCGGCATCGCCGCGTGCCAGTTGGTATTGGGCGCGTTCGCACAGGAGGGCTGCGGCCCGATCGCGCAAGCCGCGTTGTTCGTAGCGCTGGATCAATTGCGCCTGTGCGCTGTCGCGTTCCTCCAGGAGCGACAGGGCGGTGGTCGCCGCCATAAGCCCTTCCCAGGCTTCCAGGGCGTCCGGACCATCCCGGGTGGCCGAGGCAAACCATTGGTGGGCCTCGGTGGGGTCCGCTGCCAGGTCGCCGAGCTCCATGGCCACGGCAGCGCGCACGCTGGCGGTCCCGGACAAGGCGTGGCGTTCGCGCAGGGACTGTCGCAGCGCCGGTATGTCTCGGGCGGCGCGGGCGGCGTCGATGAAGATTTCCAGGAGGTCTTCGCGGCTGGGGTGCTGCGCGCGCAGGGGCGCCAGGGTGTGCATGGCCGCAGCAAAGCTCCCGGACTGCATTTGGGCGCGGGCCAGTTTTAGCGCGGCCTCCGGCGTTGGCGACGCTTGCAGTTGTTGTTCCAGCGCGTGGGTGAGTTCGCCCCACCGCTGTTGCTTTTCGAGGAGCTGCACGCGCAGGGATGCCGCTGCCGCTTCGCACCCGGGACATTGTGCGGCGTCGCGGGCCCAGGCATCGGCGGCCACGTAATCTTCAAGGGAGGAGAGGTAAAGCCGCGCCAGGGTCAGCGCCTGGTGTCCCCATTCGGCGTCGCGGTTTTCGGTGCGTCGCAGCGCCTCTTCATAAAGCCCGACCCCTTCGGCGACGCGACCCAGAGCGGTCAAAGCCCGGGCCATTCGAAGCTGCACGTCCGCGTCCCAGGCCCGCGCCAGGGCGTCGGCGTAGTGCGTCAGGGCCAACTCCAGCTCCCCATTGTCGAACCACAGATCGGCCAATGCCACGGCTGCTCGCGCCGCATTGCGGTTGTCGCCCGTCTGGATCGCGCGCGCTTGCCATTTCTCATAGAGCGACACCGCTTGTTTTGTGGCGTGGGCATCGCCCGGTTGTTGGGCCAGGCTTTGTGCCAGCCCCCAGGTGGCGTCGTCGTCGTCGGGGTGCCACTGCAAGACCTGTTCGAAGTGCGGCTGTGCCCCGGCGCCATCATTGAAGTGCGTGAGCAGCAGTTGTCCGGCCCGAAGATGTGCGTCCTGGCGCGCTGCGTCGGTTTGCTGCTGTGCGAGCCACTGGGGAAGCAAGCGGTGCACCGCCGGGGCATCGGCCAGGCGCGCGTGGGCTTCGATGGCCGCCCAGAGGAGTTGCGGTGCTTTGGGGGTTTGCGCCAGGGCCTGTTGCCAGAAGGCGGCGATGTGCTCCGGGTCGGCTAAGGGGTGCAGGTGCGCCACGCGCCGGGCGGCGCCAAGGGTTTCGAGGGGATTGCTGTGGGGCAAGAGGCGGTGGAGAAAGTTTAATTCGCTCGCCGCGTCACCGTCGAGGGCCGCGCGGTGGGCCATCACGGCCAGCGTGTCGCGCGTGGATTGCGGTTCGGTCTCTCGTTTGGATGCGGGCGTGGATGCGGGCGCAGGCGGCGCATGGGCAGCGCGGTACACCAGGCGCAGGGCCTCGGGGGCGATGTGCACGGCATCCAGCGCGGTGTTGGCGGTGTCGGGCAGGCGCCATCCCTTGGGGGCCAGGGCGTGCATGAGACAGTGGTGCAGCAGGTTGGGCAGTGCGAAGGACATGTCGGTGACAGACACCCCCAGCAGGGCTTCGACGCGCTGGGCCGCTGCGTCCAGCAAGGGTTCGGAGACGGGGCCGTAGGCGCGCGGCTCCTCGATGCGCACGCAGAGTTCGCTGCCGCGGCACTGGGGCACGAGGCGCAAGGAGAGCGCCCCCGCAGCCGCATCGCTTCTCGGCGACAACAGCAAGGCAACGCCCTCGGGTTCGAAAGACATTTGGCAGGCGTCGTTCCAAATTGTGCCGGGCACTTGCCGCGCCAGCCAGTCGTGGGCGTCATCGAAGGAGAGGGTGGCCTCCAGGGCGTGGAGCTGGTGGCGTCGGTGGCGCAACCCCCCGATGCCCTGAGAGATGTCGAAGGGAAAGGCGATGTCGGCGATGGCCATCGTTAGAGAATTGACGACCAGGCCGTGGGGCAGCCGCTGTTCGCGCAGGGTGAGCAGGCCGCGTCCCGCCGAGAACTGCAGCGAAAATCCGTCGGCGCGCGCCGTGGCCTCGGCATCCCCCTGGGACGCAGGGGGCGCGTGGGTGGAAGGGTCGTCGTATCGCCGGATTCGCCTGGTCATATCGCTCGTGCCATGGTTCGGCGAATGTATCACCAAACGGCGCAGCGGTCAGCGTTTTGGCGCGAAATCTGCGCGGCGGGTGCGCGGTTGTTGCCGGGCTTGTCGGCGCAGTTCCCGGTGGCGTTGGCGCAGGTGCGGGTCCCGGGGATCGCAGCGGACGGCGCGCCGCATTTGGGTGGCGGCAGCGGAGAAATCGCCGCGTTCTTCTTCGAGGACAGCCCGCACGTAATGGGCGTATGCGCAGGAGGTGCCCAGGTGTTGTTCGGGGGTCTCGCGGGCCAGTGCGCGGGCCTCGCGCCGCTCTTCACGGGCCATCGACAACGGTCCCCCGCAGGCCGGCAGCAACAGCGGGAAGTGGCACAACAGGGCGCAGCACAGGAGGCGTCGGCGCATGGCGTCAGTCGGGCAGGGTCGCGCGCGCGGTGAGGAGGAGGTAGGTGCGGGCGGCCTCGATGCGGGTGCGCGGGTCGTCGCTCTCCATGGCGGCGCGTGCGGCGGCAAAATCGCCGGACACCGGTGTTTGGGCCTGCAAGGCCAGGGCGCAGATCGCCTCGCGCTGCAGCGAACCCTGGCGGTGCACCACCATTTGTCGCAATTCACTCAGCGGCGCTGTTAGCGAGGGGGTGAGCTCTTGCGGGATGCGGGTGCTGGCGAAGTGTTGGGTCGCCTTGTCGCTGGGCGGCGGGGGCTCGGGCAGGTGCAGTGCGGCGCACAGGGCGCGGTAATGGCGTTGGGAGGCGGGCTGTGTGTCGGCTTCGCAGGTTGCGGCGCGCCGGGTCTCGTGAAAGCGCAGGGCGTGGATGAGCGGGCCGTCGTCCACCACCAGGGCCGCTGCGCGCCAGGGAGCGTCGTCGATGTCGCGGGGAGGACCGCCGGTTTCGCAGGTGTCGAAGCGGTGCGCGAGGGCCAGCGCCTGGGCCAGCGCCGATGGCAGTTTTTGTCCCCGGGCCACGTGGGCCAACGCCGCAAAGAGCTGCACCAGGGGATCGGCAGCGCGCGATTGCCACTTGGGCAGCGCGGTTTCGGTGCGCTGGGCCAGCCACCGCCATGAGAGGCAGGCGATGAGGGCGCGTTGGCTTTGGGTGCCGCGGAGGAGGGCGGCGTCCACCGGGGCGTCGTCGCGTTTCAGGTTGAGGCGCAGCGTGTAGATGGCGGCCAGGGCAGCGATGTCCCCGTCGTCGTTCGCCAGCTCCCGGTGCAGGATGGCTGCGGCTTCGGGCGCATCGCGGCGCACCAAATCTTCGAGGGCGGCTTGTTCGCTTTTGGAAGGGACGTGAATCGCTTCGCCGTGGGCACCGCCGTCGGGGGATGGCGTGGCGGCCAGGGTTTCGGCGTCTTGGGGCGGCATCGCAGTGCGCACACAGCCCGCAAGCGGCAGCAGGAGCGCGGCGCGCAGGAGCAGGGCGGGCAAGGGCCGGGCGCGCATCACACCCCCAGGGCTGCGCCGTGAAAAGCGCCGGTGATCTCGAGGGCTTTGTAGGTCGCGATGGACACCGCGTTGGACAGGTTGAGGGAGCGCACCGACCGCGACAGTGTGGGGATGCCGTATTGCGACGCGGGCCAGGCCGCGGTGATGTCGTCTGGCAGTCCGCAACTCTCGGCGCCAAAGATCAGGGCACAGCCGGGGTGAAAGGGCGCCTGCAGGTAGGTGGTCGTGGCCGCGGTGGTGAAGAGCAGCGGCGGCTGCGAGAGGCGCGTGTCGTGCAAAAAGGCGTCGAAGTCGTCGTGGCGAAACACCCGCACCAGGTGCCAGTAATCGAGCCCTGCTCGCCGCACCGCTTTGTCGTCGATGGCGAATCCCAAGGTGCCCACCAGGTGCAGGTGCGCCCCTGTCGCCGCGCAGATGCGGGCGATGTTGCCGGTGTTCTGCGGTATCTCCGGGTTCACCAGCACAATGTGCAAGGGGGCGGACGGGGGATTCATGCGCAGGCGCGGACGGTGGGAGGTGTCGGCCAGGGGCTTGCAGGTCATGGGACGGCCACCACGGGCACAGCGCGGGCCATGGGGACGAAGTGTCCGTTGCGGCCGAGAAAACCGATGGCCGCGGTGAAGGCCGCCAGGGCGGGCATGCCGCTGAAGGTGCAACTGCCGCAGTGGTGGGCGAGGTCGAAGTCGCGGGTGAGGGTGCGCACGCCGCGGGGGCCGGGCTGGGCGATGAAGAGGCGCAAAATGGTTTGCCCCGAGTAGCGCACCTGGCGCCGTGCCAGTGCCAGGCCGTCGTCGGAGAGCTCCCACGACACCTGCAGTTGGGTGCGGTCGAGGGCCATGGTCAGGCGGTCGGTGCCCATGGGTTCTTCGGGGCGTTGTACGGGTTCGCCGCCGCCTTGCCGGTCGTTCAGGCGCTGCCGCAACAACTGCACCCGCTGGTCGCCGGGGTGCTCTTTTTCGAGCGTGGCGATCACCGCTTCGGCGTCGCGCAGCATGTCTTGGGACAGCAGGATTTCGGCCATCGCCGCCGTGGTGTACATGGGATTTGCGCAGCCCTTATCGGCCATCGGGGCACCTCATTTGCTTGGTTACGGCATCGACGTCTATCGCAATTTGGCGGCGCAAGGCCTCGGTGCTGTGAAAGTGAATGTCATCTCGCATGCGGCATGTGAACTGAAGACGCACCGAAGCATCGTATAGGTCTTCGTTAAAATCAAGCAGGTGGGCCTCTGCGGTTTTTCCCAGGCCCATGGTGGGGCGGTTGCCGATGTAGGCCACGCTGGGCACCACGCGTTGGTCCGGGAGATACGTGCGGGCCGCATAGACCCCGAAGCGGGGAATCAGGTAATCGGCGGTGTCGATGTTGATGGTGGGAAAGCCCAGTTGGGATGCCGCCTTTTTGCCGGGCACCACCTTGCCGCGGACTTCGTAATCGCGTCCGAGGAGCGCGGCGGCGCGTCGCATATCGCCCTCCAGCAACAGGGCGCGGATGCGCGACGATGAGATGACAGCGTCGTCTTGGGCGCGCAACTCCAGGCTCGACACCGCAAAGCCGAGGCCGGCACCCCATTCGTGCAGGTGCGCCACGGTGCCGGACCGCTGGTGGCCAAATTGAAAATTGCGCCCCACCAGTACGTGGACGGCGCCCAGGGCATCGCGCAGCACCCGTCGGGCAAAGTCAAAGGCGGGCATCCGCGCCATGTCGCGATCGAAGCGCTGCACCAGCACCTCGGAGACGCCCAGGGCGGAGAACAACTCGACGCGGTGCGCGGTGTCCGTGAGGTTTAGCGGAGCCGTGTCCGGGCGAAAGAAGCGCAGCGGATGCGGGGAGAACGTGCAGAGGGCCAAGGAGAGCCCGGATTGCGCGGCCAGTTGTCGCGCCTGGGAGATGAGCTGTTGGTGTCCCAGGTGTACGCCGTCGAAGTTGCCCACCACCACCAGGCGCGGCGTGGGGGGAACTGCGGAGAGCTCTTCGTAGTGGCGATAAATCTTCATCGGGGCAGAAGATACGTATCGGAGCGGGTGTGGTCAATGTTTCGCGCCGCGAAAGGCGCAGGGACGGATGTGGCGTTTGTGTGAGCTGCGGAGAGGCTACTTGGTGCGGGCGCGCAGGTGGCCGCTGAAGGACTCGAGGCGGCGGCCGCGATCTTTGTAGGTGGACTGGCGGGCGAAGTTGTTCATCACCGATTCGACGCGGTCGTTGATTTCGGCGTTGCTCTCGGTGATCAGCTTGTCGAGGGCCATGGCGTTGGCGTTGAGCGCCACCATGGACGGGTTGTGCAGGTTCTCGAGCAGCACTTTGACGACTGCGTCTTTTTGCGCGGGGTTGTCGCGGGCGATGCGATACGCACTGGCGATGGCGCGCTCGACGTTTTTGCTGGCGTGGTCGGCGATGGTCTTGGCGTAGCACTCCAGGTTTTGGCCGCACTCTTCGCCGAACTTGATGCGGTCCATGTACTCGGCGATGCGGGTCTTCATGATTTCGCATTCGTTGCGGGCTTGGGATTCTTCTTCCTCGCTGGCCTCGCCCTGGAAGCGCTTTTTAATGATGTCGTCGCAATCGATTTTGTCGATGGCCTTCTGCATGGGCGTGAGGAACTCTTTCCCGCACATCAGCGACGCGTTGTAAAACAGCTTGTCGCGCAGGGAGTCGTCGGCGCCTGTGATGGCTTTTTGCAGGGCGGGACAGGATTTTTCAGGCATCAGCAAGTAGCCCAGGGCCTGGATGTAGCCCACTTTTTCTTCGAGGGTGATTTTGGCGTTGATGCGGGTAAGCAAGGTGGGCAGGACATCGCTCTGCCCCAGGATGGCCAAGGATACCGCCGCCCAGTTGCGCCGCATCGCCGCCCAGGCATCTGCTGCAAAGTCGGGGGCCACTTCGGCGGCCGTGGCGTCCAGGTCGTCGGTGGCGTTGTGGTTGAGTTCGCTGTTGAGGTATTCGAGCACCTGGGCCGAGGGGTAGGCGAGCTCGCCAAAGAAGGAGACCGTCTGCTGGATGAACCAGGTGGGGTTCTTCATGACCGGGTCTTCTTTAACTTCTTTTTCGTAGGCCTTCATGAATTCTTTGTCTTCGAGGCGGGCGAATTTGAGCATGCCCGTCACAACGGCGTCGCGATCCGGCACTTGCTGCAGGGCGGCAAAGGCGAATTGCCCGAGGGCCACGGGTTGGCGCACGCCGCGCATGGCGATGCCGCGGATGAGCACGGGGATGCCAGCGGGGTCGCCGATGCGTCCGAGGGCGCGGATGGCGCGCATATTGAGGCGGAGCTCTTGCATGGTGTCCGGCGTGTCGGCGACTTTGATGAGCATCTCGACGACCGTGCCCTTGTGCGCGGAGTTGGGATGCTCTTCGAGGATGCCCTGGGCCGAGCCGATGAAGGCCTGCACGATGGCGTTTTCGGAGTTGGAGAACCCGGCGCCGGCCTTGGCATCGCGGGAGGCAAAGCACTTGTTGGCCGCGGCGATGAGCTTGGGCAGCGCGCGCTCGACGCCCTGCCTGCGCACGGCGGTGGCGGCGGTTTCAAACATCAGGGAGTCCGAGGTGTTTTCCAGCTCCATGGCGTCCAGGAAGACCTCTTCGGAGCGCGGGTCGTTCATCATGGCCAACAGCTCAATGATGGTTTTGCGGTTGTCTTTGTCGCGGTCAAATTTTTTGAAGCCGTCGATCAAACCGGGGACGAGGACATCGACCACTTTTTGCACTTCGGGGTTTTTGAGATCGTTTTGGTTGGCCTGCATGGTGGCGCTGAAAATTTCGGAGATGTTTTTCAGGGCCTTTTCGCGCCAGGGGCGATCGTGCATCAGCTTGAGATTGTACTTGGGATCAGTTTCATCCCGGCATCCGATAAAGCCCGTGAGCGATGCGAAGATAAGCGTTGCCGCTATAAGAACATGCGAAATTCGTTTCATCTTACCAACCTGCTTCTTTCTGCGCACGTCGCGCCCAAAATTGCCGATTTTCAGAACAATAACAAATGCTTGATGGTTGTCCACATAGAGATACCAAAAAATATCGCAAAGCTCCCAAGGCTGTCAAGACGGCCTCGCACGGCCAATCACTGCCGGTTTGGGCGGCTGGGATGCAGCGGTTTCCTCCCCTTTTGGGTCCGGAGAATTCGGCAAATGCCGCCGACATATCCGAAGCGCGTCGCCGCCGACAAATCCTTTGGCATTTCGGCGGTGCGCGATACAATCGCCGGAACTTGCACAGCACAATTCCCATCGTTTGGCTCTTCATTGTTGTCACTGCCACGGCGCTGTGCGCGGGCTGGTGGTGGGAGCGCCGCCGTTTCCGACGCCTGCCCGCCCCCGGCGCCGAATCCCCGCGCGGGTGGCGCCGCATCCGCGTATTTTTTTCGACGTGGCTCCCCTTTGAAGCGATGTTTGCCAGTCACCCCGATGCCCTGCTCTTGTTCGATGGCCGCGGTCAATTTTTGTGCGCCAACCAATCCGCTAGAACCCTCTTGTCTCCGGACAGCGCTCACGCCAACGATTTGTCTCGCTGCTTGCGCGGCGTGGACAGTGCCGCGCTCTTGGCGGGGCAAGCCTGCGCGGTGCCCCACGGCGAAAAAAAACTTGCGCTGCGCCCTTTGTACGGCGCGGGCGTTCGCCGGCATTCGCGTTTTGGGCGCGCGTTGTGGTTGTTGGTGGACGAGAGCGCCCAAGCACAGCACAAGGAACACCTGCGCCACACCCAGGAGAATTTGCAAAACGAGGTGCAAACCCGCACGCGCCGCATTCATCACCAGCAGCGCCTCCAGGCCTTGTCGGTGCTCAACGGGCGCATCGCCGACGCCTTCGCGGAGCGCCTGCGCATCATTCGCGACGCCGCAAACCGCGCCACGGAGGCCTTGCCGCCCGATAGTCCGCTGCGCGAGGACATGGACGAAATCGCCCACGCGATGCGACGCGCCAAGGAGTTGATCCACACCATGGCCGCCGCCGCCGCAGACGACGCTGAACCCCTGCCGATGATCGCCTTGGACTTGCACGCCCTCATGGTCGACACGCTGCGCCTGGCCCAAACCTCGGCGCATCGCCACGTGGAATTGCGCATCGCCGCTTGTCGCGATCCCGTCTGGATTTGCGGCAATCCCGACCGCCTGCACCAGGCCATCATGAACCTGGCCATCAATGCCCTGCACGCCATGAGCGCGAACGGGGGCGTCCTGCATGTCGCGGTGCGCCAGCGCGTTGTCTCTGCGCCGCTGTCGTGCGCGAATGCGGTGTTGCCAGCAGGACCATACGTCGAGTTGGCCGTCTCCGACGAAGGTGCGGGCATCCCCAAAGAGATGCAGCAGCGCATTTTCGATCTGTTCTTTACCACCCGCGAAGAGGGAGAGGGCACGGGATTGGGCCTCGCCACGGTGTGGCAGGTGGCCGCCGAGCACGGCGCGGGACTCTTGGTGGAGAGCGCCTCCGGCCAAGGCAGCGCGTTCCGCTTGTTGTTTCCCGAGCGCGCCAAACCCCTGCGGCCCGTCACCCCCCTGGTCGCCGTTTCCGCGCGCGGCGATGACGAGGTGTCGCCATGAGCCCGTGGGGAATTGCCCTGGTTGCGGCGCTGTCTTTTGCGCTGTCTTTTGCCGCTGGGCGCGCGTTGTTTTGGCTGTTCCCATGCACTTGTCTCCGCTGTCCGGGGCTGGGCCGGGTCATGCGCGCGTTCTACGGACGCTACGAGGCGGGGCTGTTGCTGCTGGACGACAAAGAGCGCCTCCGGCACCACAATGCGGCGGCGCAAAATATGCTGGGCACCGGGCTCAAGAGCGGCGGGCATATTATGGCGTCCTTGCCCGAGTGGGCCCAGGCACACTACGCGTCCGCTGCGGTGCTCATCCTCGACGAGCCCCAGGGTGACGCCCAGGCCCTGTCGCTGCGCGCCTTGCCCTTGCAACTCTTCTCGCAGCGCATCGGCACCTTGCTCGTGCTGCAAGACACCTCGCGAGAGCGCCCCTCGGACACCTTGCTCCTGCAGCGTCACATGGCCCTCGAAGAAGAAGTGCGCCGCCGCGCCGACGAGGAAATTCAGTTCATCGGACGCGACACCCTGGGCACGCTGTCGAGCATTGTGGCCCACGACTTCAACAATTTGTTGGCCGCCATCATCGGTTTTTCGCACGCTGCGCGCGCCGACCTGCCCGCGTCGGCATCCGCTTGGCCGCACATCGAAGCGATTTACCAAACCGCCTTGGAGGTGCGCACCCTCATCGCACAACTGCTCGCCTTTAGCGCCACGCCCGTCCCGGCGCACGAGCCCGTGGACATCGGGCAGCTCCTGACGGAATTGCATCCCTTGCTCGACGCGGTGCGCGTCCCGGAGGTGGCCGTGGTGGTGCAGCGCGACACCGAAGATGCGCGGGTCATGGGCAACCGCACGCACTTGATGCAGCTCCTGTTCAACCTCTCTATCAACGCCCTTGAGGCCATGCCTGCGGGCGGGGAGCTGCGCTTGGACCTTGGCCGGGCGCCGCGTGGGGCCGGTGGCGAGGGGCTGTTCGTGCGGGTACAGGACACCGGCGAGGGCATGGATGCCGACACCAACCGCTTTGCCTTCGAGCCCTTCTTCTCGACACGGCGCGACAACCTGGGCCTGGGGCTCACCATTTCGGAGCGCATCGCTCAGGACCACGGCGCGCGCCTCATCCTCGACAGCACGCCGGGAGCGGGCACCACCGCCACACTGCGCATCCCCCTGCTGCGCACCGGCGCATCTCCGGGCGAAAACTCCGGGGCATTTCCCGGCGCCTCTCCTGGCATTGAAAGTCTAAAAGCGCCATCTGTTTGAGCAAAAATGTAAATTTTGCTCGCACATTTTCCAGGGCCGCTGTAAACTAAATGAGAACATCCCATTTTATTGTGCAGTTTTGTTTGTCATGGGGCTGCACAGAGGAGTCCGTCATGAGAGTGTTGTTGGGCATATCCTTGGTCAGTGTTTTTTGGCTCGCCGGTTGCGTCGAGGGGTTTTTGGAGATCCCGCCCGGGTACGGCGACTTCGCACCGTCTAGCGACGTCGTCGATGATACGGCGCCCCTGGACTCCGCCGCGCCCATGGACAGCGAAACCGGTCCCAAGGGCGACAACAACGTGAACATTCCGGTGTCGAACAACGGACAGGATTCCGAGACGGACCGCGGGGTCGAGCCTGCTCCGGTGGACACTGATGACATCCCGGGCCTCGATACGGGCCCAGACACAGGGCAATACGCTGGAGAAGACACGGGCCAGGACACGGGGCAAGACCCCGACGTCGATACAGGCGTCGATACAGGCGTCGATACGGGCCAAGACACCAGCCAGCCCAGCAACTGCGACGGAGTTCCCGAGTGGGTGGGCGAGCAAACATATGCCGTGGGCGACCATGTCGTTTGCGAAGGCAAGCTTTTCGAATGCACCGGCCATCCGAGTTGGTGCTCTCAAACGGCCTACAAACCCACAGGTATTTACGGTTCTGATGTTTGGACATCCAAGGGCGACTGCTGATCCCCTGCTGAGCCCCCTGTCATCCCACACAAATTCTAATTAGAGCCGGTGCGCAAATGATTTGCGATGCCTTGGTTCAACGATTCTGCTCGGGCAACTCGGTGCCTGCGATTTGGCCGTCAGGCCCAGCGAAACGATCGTTTGTTTGAACGCCAGCAAAAGAAGCGATCGTTTATTTTGTGCCGACTCCAGCGTTCAGCGTCTTTTCGGAAGTGCGGAATGGGTGGGGATAATGTCGGGTGAAGTGATGTGGGGCGGGTTATTCGGCGGCGTTGTCTTCGGCGTCGCCGGTTTCCGCTTCGGCGTTGTCGTTCGCGTTATCTGCGGGGCTGTCGTCCACGCCAAACACCATGACCAGGGTGTCGTCCTGGTAGAGGTTTAACGTTTGTTCGGCGACGTCGTAGCGGAACGACTGCTTGTTGAGGAGCGCGTTGAACTTCGCCTCCATCTGCATGGCCGGCTCGGTGCAGGCCATCATCGTGGTGCCCATCTCCTGAAACGAGATGGTGGTCTCGTCTTGCGAAAAGCCGCCGAAATACCGGTTGCAACCGGTGGAGCCGAATACGCGCTGCTCGGCGAGATCAAAGCCCAATGTCGGCTGAAATTCCGACACGGTCTCCCCGTTGAGCTGTATTAGCTTCCACTGTTTGGACTGCACGCACGACATCGCGCTCTTGTCGCTTTCGGATTTGGCCGCGGGGGCGGCGTCGGTGTTGGGGGTCTTGTTGCATCCCAGCGCCAGCACGGCGAGGGCGGTGAGCATAAATAAAGCGTGTTTTTTCATGGTGTGCCTCATGAGAGAAAGAGTTGTAGGGAAACAAAATTGCCGGGCAACAGGAGCGGCCTAGTTCGCCGGTGCCGGGGCCTCGTAGTTGGCAAAGTAAAATTCGATGGCGTCGTTGTAGAGGTTTTGCACGCTCTTCAGCAACGCGTCCTTCACCGAGGTGGAGCCCGCCAGCACCTTGCCGGGGCGCGCCACTTCAGACTTGTCGCGCTTGATCCACTTGATTTTGTACTCCAGCGTTACGATGGCGCCGTTGAAGTACTCGTCGCCGCTGCACGATGCCTTGAGGTCCTCAATGACCAAGGTGGAGTCGGCGATGTCGGGCGTGGTGACGGGCACCGAATCCGAGGCCAGGGCCTGGAAGCCGTTTTTCAGGGTGTCGTGAAAGTCCTTCACTTTTTGTCCGCAGATTTGAAATTGGTCTGGCACGGCATCATCGGCGAGGGCCATGGTGCCGAGGTAGCCCATTTTGAGGGTTACGGGTTTGGGCTTGAGGGTCGAGATGCTGCACGCCGTGCTCATCAGTGCGGTCATGGCCAAAATCGTCAGCAGGGGGATGTGTTTTTTCATAAGTCACCTTTCCTTTGGTAAGGGGCTCGCGTCGCTTGCTTTTGGGGGGGGCGCGGTCCCGTGTTGGCCCCAAGATAATTACGTTTTGCGAACAATCAAGGCGGGGTGCGTTGGCTGCGGCCGTCCTTGGCCGGGAGCGAGAGGCCCAAGGCGCGGACCTTGCGAAACAGCGTGCTCTTGTGGATGCCCAAGGCCCGGGCAGCGGCGGTGCGGTTGCCGTCGTGCGCCGCGAGGGCGGACAGGATGGCGTCGGCCGAGAGTTGCGCCGCGGCTTCGCGCAGGGAAGGGGGGGCGCCGGGCGTCGGGCTGTCGGTCGTTGCCGCGTCGGGCGCCGGGGCTGTTCCCAGCAGGGCGGCCGGGAGGTGCGCCACTTCGATGTGGTCGCCGGTGCACAGCAAGAAGGCGTGCTCAATGATGTTGCGCAGCTCGCGCACGTTGCCCGGGTAATCGTGGGCCTGCAGGAGCGCCAGGGCGTCGGGGCGCAATCCGATGACGCGCTTGTTTTGCAGGGCGTTGAAGTCGGCGATGAATTGATCGACGAGCCCGGGGATGTCTTCGCGGCGCTGGCGCAGGGGCGGCAACTCCAGGGGCATCACGTGGATGCGGTAAAACAGGTCGCTGCGGAAGTCGCCCTTTGCCACTTGGGCCTCGAGGTCGCGGTGCGTGGCGGCCACCACCCGGACGTCGGCGCGCTCGCTTTGGGTGGCGCCCAAGGGCTCGTACTGTTTCTCCTGCAGCACCCGCAGGAGGCGCACTTGCAGCGCCGGGCTCACCTCGCCGATCTCGTCGAGAAAGAGCGTGCCGCCGCGGGCTAGGGCGAAGCGTCCGGGCTTGTCGCGCACCGCCCCGGTGAAGGCGCCGGCGCGGTGGCCGAAGAGCTCGGATTCGAGCAGGGTGTCCGGCAGGGCCCCGCAGTTCACCGCCACAAAGGGACCGTCGCGCCGCGGGCTCAGGTCGTGAATCGCGCGGGCCACCAGCTCCTTGCCCGTGCCGGTTTCGCCCTGAATGAGAATGGTGCTCTCACTGGCGGCGATGCGCGGCAACACCTCGAGCAATTGGGCCATGGCCGGGCTGTGGCTCGCCAGGTCGCCGACCTGCACGTGTCCGCGAACTTGGGCGCGCAGGTTTTCGACGAGGCTCAGGTCGCGAAAGGTTTCGGCGCCGCCCGCGATGCGGCCTCGGTCGTCGCGCAGCAGGGCCGTGGAGAGACCGATGGGGAGTCGTCGGCCGTCGGCGGTGATGATGAAGGCCGCTTGGTTCACCAGGGGCTCGCCGGTCTCCATGGTTTGCTTGAGGGCGCAGTGGCGCTCGCACATGCTGGAGCGAAAGACCTCGTAGCAGTAGCGGCCGATGGCCTCTTCGCGCGGGACCCCGGTGATTTGCTCCGCGGCGCGGTTGAAGGTGCGGATGCGCCAGTCGCCATCTACGGTGAACACCCCGTCGGAGATGCTCTCGAGGATGATGTCCGTCGAGGTGAGGGCGGCGGGGTTGCCCCGGTTGGCGTCGGTGACAGGTGCGGGATTGCCGGAGCGCTCCCCGGCGTCGCCGGCGGCTTGGGACGTCGATGTCGGTTTTGTTTTGCGCGGTGGTTGTCGTGGGTTTGATGTGGACATGGGGCCGTCCTTTTGATGGAATTATGAGCATATGTTCATAACTGTCAAGGCATCGGGTGGCACATTGGGAGGGACATTGGGGCAAGGCGCGCCGAAAAAGATTTGCTGGGACGCGGGTTGGGGGCGTCGCGGTTGCGGGGCGGCAAAAAAGGTTGTCCCGGTGCTGCGCGGCGTACAAAACGTGCCATAGTTATGCGCAATGCGGCCATGGCGCGCGTTGGGGGTGCGCTTGGGGATTTGGCGCCGCATCTAGGAGGGGTTCATGACCATTGCAGAATTTGTGAAGCGGGTAAAAGAGGATCGGCAGCGCGACGTCATTGCGTATTTCTTTCGGTCGGCGTCTGTGGAGGGCGTGATCGGTCCCCTGCCGAAAACCGTGGAGCGGGCGCTGTTCCAAGGCATTTTGCACCGCCTAAATAGCGAGTTTTCCGTCGATGTGCGGGTGCACGGGCTCCAAAAAGGGCGCGGTGCCCTGGTGCACAAGTTTCACATCAAGGGATTGGGTTCGCGAAACCGCGTGCTGAAGAAGGCTGCGGTGCGCGACATTTATGAACAATTGTACGCGGTGGGTGCCCACAAAAGGTTTGCCGCAACGCCCTAGCCTCGCCACACCCGCTCCCCGCAAGTCGCCGTCGCGCATTGCCCACCCCCCAAAAAAGCGCTGTGTTTTGCCATCGCATGCATTTTTTTGCCTGCAGCGGACATTTTTTGTCCAGGTGGTGTGCCATAGTAAAGATGGTGACAGGGACATGCCTAGGGCGCGGCAGGCGGGCGCCTTGGGCGATGAGCGATGCAACGGCGTTGTTATCTCTATCGATAATTGAAGCGTTCGGGTGCTGCGGCGAAACGCAAGCGGCGCTGCGAGGGAAAACAGCGCATTGGCGGAGCGTGGCTTCAAAAGAGGGAGGTCGTCATGACAATTCAAGAATTCGTAACCAGGGTCGCCGATGATCGCCGGCGCAACATCATTACGTACATTTTTCGCTGTGCGTCGGTGGGGACTGTGGTGGGCTTTCTTCCCAAAGAAGTGCGGGACGAGATCTTCCGGGGCCTGTTGAAAGCGCTGCGATACGAGTACCAACTGGACATTTCGGTGAAGGGGCTGCGCAGCAAACACGGCACCATTTACCACAAGTACTTCATCAAAGGCTTCGGCTCGGACAACCGCATCCTCGACAAGGACACGCTCTGCGAGATCCACGACCAATTGGTCGCCGCCGGCGCCCACCGCCCCTACGGCGTTATCTGATGGGGGGCAGGGTGGGGAGTGGGTGGAGATGGGCGACGACGTCAATGTGCCAAGATGTGTGGCGGCAAGGTGCTTGTGAGAATAACGTTTTGGAATCAAAATTACAGCCCTGACAAAGTGTTTTATTTTGATTGAAAGCCATGCTCGATGCGTGTAGCTTTATTTATCTAAAATTGAACAAAACCCGTCGAACGCCACATGTGAATCGCATTCGACGACTGCCACGCGCGCTTATGCTTCGACTTAGTGACTCTGGTATATGCTCAACCCTTATGCCGCAGGAGCTTTGGATGACGCTTTGGCCCCTTGACAGCATTTCTATTTCAAAACTCCACATCACGATGGTGCCAAGCGGCGAAGTGCGACTGCCGCCCTACCTGGGGTCGACCCTGCGCGGCGGATTGGGCATGGCCCTGCGCGCCGTTGCTTGCGCCACGCCGAAACAGCTTTGCGATGCTTGCATCCTGCGCTTTCACTGCGGGTACTGCGCCTTGTTCGAGCCCCAATCCCAAGATTCCTCAGCGGTGTTCAAGGGCAACTGGCAGCCGCCGGCGCCGATGATTATTGAGCCGCCTCGGGCGCAATCTGTGCCATTTTCACCGCATCATCCCCTAGATTTTCACATCGTGTTGGTGGGCGCGGGCATTTCGTTTTTTGCGGTGCTGGTGAGCGCGCTGCTGCGCATGGGGCAAAATGGGCTGGGACGCGCGCGGCATCCCTTTGCGTTGACCCGCATCCGCCGGGTGCTGCCAGGCGAGGTGCCAGGCGAGGTGCTCTTTGATGCGGATTCGCCTGCGGCCTTGCCAGTGCTCGCCGAAGATCCGTTGTCCCGGTGGGCGCAGGGGCCGGTGTCGGATGTCGCGACGGTGTCCTTTGTCACGCCCATGCGCATCGTGCGCAACGGGTTCACCGAAGTCCCGGTGTCGTTTCGCTCCTTGGCGCGCAACTTGGTGGCACGTGTTTCGGGGTTTACGCCCACGCATTCGCTGGTGTCCGCCGAGGAGTTGTCGTCGCTGTTGCAGGCGGCAAGCCGCGTGACGGTGGAGCGCGATGCGCAGCAACGGGCGAGTTTCAACCGCTACAGCAATCGGCAACAACGCAGCCACGACTTGGTGGGGGCGATGGGAGAGGCGACTTGGCGCGGCGATGCGGTGGCGTCGTTTTTTCCGCTGTTGCGCGCCGCGGAGGTGCTGCACGCGGGCAAGTCCACCATGTTTGGTTTTGGCAAAATCAAAGTGAGGTGAGAGATGGCGACCAAGTTTGTTAGTTTTTTGGGTACGGGAAAATACACGGTGACGAAATACCGCACGTGGCGGCAGGGCGATACCGCCGTCGCGCGGGAATCAAAGTTTGTGCAGTGCGCCATCGCCGCGTTGTACCCGCACGAAAAGCTCGATCAAATCGTGTTGCTGTTCACCGAGGAGTCGAAAACCAAACATCATCAAAAACTGCGGGAGGGGTTGCGCGATCTGGGCGTGGCGGACGAAAAAATGCGCGAGATAGAGATATCCAGCGACATCACCCAATTGAATGCCGCCTGGGAGTGGTTTGAGCGGTTGCAAGACCTCTTTGTCCCTGGCGATACCCTGGTGCTGGATGTCACCCACGGCTTTCGCATCGTGCCCATCGTGTTTTCGGCGGCGGTGGCCTACCTGCGCCGGGTCAAGCAGGTGCGCGTCGACGCGGTGCTTTACGGTGCCTATGATGATACCTACGAAGCAGCGAACTACCCCATTGTCGACGTCAAAGACTTTTACACCATCAGCGATTGGACCGAGGGCGTGGCCCGCCTGGTGGACACCGCCGACAGCGGTTTTCTGCGTCAGGTGGCCGAGTCGGAAACCGCAGGATCTTTTGTAGGTCTCAACGACACCACATTGCTGAACGCCATCGAGGAATTGACCCAGAGCTTCCGCAATGTGGAGCTGCAGCAAATCGAAGACAAAACGCGCAAGGCCCTAAAGCTGGTGGCGCAACACAGCGAAAAAGCCTCGGTTATGGAAGGCAAAGTGCTCGCCATGATCGAGGATAAATTTGGTGAGCTCATCGCCTACCCGTCGACCAATGGCGCGTACAGCGAGGCGTATCTTCGGTTGCAGGTGCGGTTGATACAACTGCTGGCCGAACACGGGCTGTACATGCAGAGCTTCACCGCCATCGTGGAGTGGGTGGGCTCTTTGGGCTGTTACTTGGCCAACATCGCCACCGGGGGACCAACTGACGGGCGCGAGGGGCGCATGACCGATGACGAGGCGCGGCGTTACGCAGATGTGTTCAAAAGCATGTTGGAGTTTCCCCAGCGGAAGTGGCGCTTTTTGGGAAACAAGGCAAAGCGAAAAGAGGAGATGCTGTCGGCCTACGATCGCCTCATGCAACTGCCATTCCCCGAAGGGGGAAAAGAG
>LSQX01108349.1_pt1 | contig 36840 bp, 52 predicted proteins | sample 654561 | NCBI WGS metagenome assembly LSQX01 (sample SAMN04489861, study PRJNA283612) | anaerobic digester metagenome | isolation source: 4 biogas reactors fed with cattle manure at either 37C or 55C with and... | place: Denmark: Kongens Lyngby | collected 2014 | reverse complement strand
TTAAATAAAAAATGGAATTATTGTTTGTTAAGTCAATATTAAATCAAGACTGGTACACGCTTGCAGTAAAACTTGGTTATCAAGCGCTTGCTTGGGTTATAATTCTTATAGCCTGTTTTGTGGATTTGCGAACAGGTATGAATGCGAGTAAAGCTCATGGAGTATTCAAAACCAATTCATACGGGCTTCGGAAAACATTGAAAAAATATAAAGATTACATGGATGTAATGCTTATGGCGTTTTTGTGCGATGTTTTTTTAAGTATTTTTTATGTACGCGGCGATGATTTTTCAATTTTAAAAATATTTGATCTGCCACTCGTGACTATTATACTTTTCATTTATACGATTACAACGGAATTTATATCTGTACTTGAAAATAAGCGTAAGGAAAAAGGTGCACCGGTTTACACACAAAAAGCAATCGATGCTATAAATGAGCTTACGAAAGTTATCGGAATAGATGGAGTTGAAAAACTATCTGATTTGATAAAGAAAAAAAATGACATTAATAATAAAACAGGAGAAGTAAAAGATGAAGATAAATCTGATTAATTTTCCGAAAAATCAGTTTTTCGCGGAGATTTTTCCAAAAAAGCAAATTGTATTGCACCACACCGTCAGCAATCCGTTTTCTGCTAAAGGTGATGCGGATTACTGGGCTTCAACACCGGCACGGATTGCCACTTACGGCATACTTGATTATAACGGTAGTCTTACTAAGTGTTTTAACTCCAATCAGTGGGCACATCATTTGGGTGTAAAAGGAAACAATAACTTGAAGCTCAATCAGCATTCAATAGGCATTGAATTGGATTGTTGGGGTGGATTGACACTAAAAGACGTTAAGTATATTAATGCTTACGGTAAAGAGATTTCTGAGAAATTGGAAGTGGTAAAAATGAAGTGGCGCGGGTATGAATATTTTCAAGCATACAGCGATGTGCAAATTGCAGTTTTAGGCGAGTTGTTGCAACTATTGATGCGGAAACATAATATTCCCAATGTGGGACTGAAAGATGGTAATTTCAATGTACGTAGAGATGCATTGGCGGGTAAGCCGGGGATTTATTCTCATTCTAACTACAGGTCAGACAAGTCGGATTTGTATCCGGATTCGAGGATTGTGAATATGTTGAGAAATCTTTAGCCCCCTAAATCCCCCAAGGGGGACTTTAATAAGCCCCCATCCAGCTTCCCCCTCAAGGGGAAGGGTAAGAGTGGCGCGTGAAAGTTTATATAAAGACTGAATATGAGAAGAAAAATTAGACAGTGTTTTCGAGATTTTCTGGCGATGGTGATACGGTATTATCGGTGGAAGCATGATCCGAGGAATGCGGAGATGGTTCAGTATTTGGAGATGAGAAAGAATGTGATGATGTTTTTTTAATGAGTTTAATGTTATTAATGTCATTAAGGATATGAAGTTAAGAGTTTATTTATTTATGTTAGCTATTTTGTTTTACGCTACAGGTTGTAGGACTGTGAAGCAGGATATTAAGGAAACGAATTCGGAAACAACTACCGCTTCGGAGATTGATTATAAATCTATGTATGAAAATCAGCTTGATGTGAATATGCAGTTGAAACAAGAGATTGCTGATGTGCGGGCTGAAAACGTGAAGTTGAGTTCTGAAATTAATACGCATGAAATTGAATATGACACGGATAAGCCAATTGACCCTATAACGAATAATCCACCAAAAAAGAAAGAAACTATTCAAACGAATAGACAAAATAGTGAGAGTACGGTTAATACTGCCACTTCTGTTCAATCTAATTTGAATGTAGATTATTCTTTTTATATCAATCAAATTGATGACTTAGAAACGCGATTATCCGCTAAAACAAAAGAACACGAGGACTATAAATCCTCTATTAAAAGCCGTATGGCTGTGGATGTGTGGTGGTTTTGGGGTGGGATTGGGTTTTTGATTGGAATACTAACCACACGAATTGTGACGAATTATGCGAATCACTTCAGTCGTTTTGTTCGAAAATTGTTCGGGAAGTAGAAATAATATTTTAAATATATATATTAATGTAAATGCGGAATGGAGCAGCCAGGAAGCTCGGTAGGTTCATATCCTACAGGTCATAGGTTCAAATCCTATTTCCGCAACAAACTGAAGAGGAGTGGCGCCCGATAAGCGGTGTTTGTTTGAGTGTACAATCAGATGAATGCTGTTTCCTTGGAAGTACAACTTGGATAGGGCGTCCGTATGAAATTAAGTTGTTTGTATTCGGAGCTGTATTTTGTTAATTTGATTTTCTCATGGTTGAAAATCCCCTGCTTGTGATAAGCGGGGGATTTTTTTTTTGTTGTAAATGATACGAATTGAAACGAATTTTGTTTATATATGTGGATAAGTGTAAAATTGAATGAAAAATTGTTTATATTTGTAGCAAATTCTTTAATCTATCAAAGATGGCAAGCATACTTAATGAATATTTAAACCGAAATCTAAATTTTATTCAGTTAAACCAAGAATTAGATACTTTAATTGCGAGATATAATAATCATACAAACAGATATTTAATGCTTTTTGTGTCAGACGTGAATAAAGTTAAAATTGGAATTCAAGATATCGCATTAGATCAAGATGATTTCTATAATATACAAGATATTTTAAGAGAATCAGATAAAAATGTTATAGATATTTATTTAGAAACACCAGGTGGAAGTGGTGAGGCTGCGGAAGAAATTGCAAGATTCTTACATAAAAAATTTGAAATTGATAAGGATTTGAATTTTACATGTGATAATTGTAATTTTGTAATTGATTTAAGACCAATCAAAAGTAATATAGAGCAAATTGAGAAAAAAGTTTTATTGTTAAACTAATAAATTTATCTATTATGAGTAAAGAAAGAAAAACAGATATGATTAATAATAAAGTAATGCCATATACTGTTTTTATATCTAAAACTATTGATGGTGAGTTTACAGATGGGGTAAGAATTGATAGTTATAGAGTTAACAATGTCAGTATTCCTGATTGCATTGTAACTGAAGATGCTGTTAAAGGAGAAATGTATTATGGATTAGGATAGAGATACGAATACAATAAAAATAAGGCAATAATAGAATTATTGCCTTATTTTATTTTTCACTAACAATCAAATATTCTCTTACATTCTCAATTGCTTCTTTCACACTCCGGACAATAACGTATTTGTTTCCGGCTTTTTCGGCTTGTTTTTGGAACTTTTTTTGCTCTGCGGTCTGTCTGCCTGAGTCTGTCTTGAACTCCATGCAGAGGCTCGCAAAACCGCCTTTCGGAATAAGTAGAATAACGTCTGCTACTCCCGGAATGGTGCCTTGACGTTTGAGATTGATTGCTTCGAGTTTATTGCGGGAACCACCGTTTGGGACGTGGAAAAGAAGTTTATCCGGCAGGTTTGGGAAGAATAGTTTTATTTGGCGGAAGAATTCGGATTGGATGTGAGCTTCCGAATACTTGCCACCATCCCCCTTCGGGTACTTCCCCCTTAAAGGGGAAGGAAGAGGAAGTGAGTTTTTTATGTTTTTCTTGGTACTGTCGGTAGCTTTTTTCTTTGCCATGTAGCATTGATAACAAAGAAAACCATTGCCGGTAAATATTACCGACATGGTTTCTTTTTTGCAGTTGTAGCATTTTTTTATTTTCATAATAAACACTCCTTTACTCTTTTCTCGAAATCCTCTTGACAAGCCTGTTTAGCTTCTTCGGGAGTAGAATAGCTTCTTACTAAATCTTCATTGATAAACATTCTGACAGTATTCTTATGTATATTTTCATATACTATATAGTTTGAAATTATGGTATTAGAATAATGAGCTTCGCCATGGTGCGTCCACTCCAACTCCTTTATTTGTGGGTTGGATTGACCTTCTTTAAAAGCAATATCTATAATCTCTTCTACATCATCTGTCATAACAACTGTAAAGCTGTCATATATAATAACTCCTTGAGACATTACATGAACTGCTTCATCCATTAATTTATAAGCTTTTGTTGCTTTTGTTTTCATATCTCACCCTTTCTTATTCTCTCATATTGGTCGAGAGATTCAAATTTGACGGCGTTTGCGCACAAAATACCCTCAATTCTGTGTGGCCACGGCATCGTATTGGGTTTGTATCCTTCGTATCTTCCAATAAAATGATATTCAGAATTTAAGCCGTACGTGCCGATTACTAAATCACCCTCTTTCAATTCTTCTGGCAAATTCTCTAATTCGAGGGTGTAAGGATTCCATTTTTTTCCGTCTTTCCTCAATTCTTCAAATAAATATTGTCTTTCGTCTTGAGTGGCATAGCGTGCACTACTGTACTTTGCTCCAAATAAATCATTGTAACATAGTTTACCAGATAAATCAATTCCAGCAGAAACAGGAAATCCAAAATCATCAAATTTTAGATTACCATTAAGAATACCAATCAGCTTTTGATTATCTTTGATTACTGTAAGTATATCTCCTTGATTATATTTGTTTTTTGATTCAATCTCTACAATGATTTCAATTTTACCATTAAACTCTTCTTTTTTTACCGTTACTACGGAATCTTTTGGTACGTCTGTTTTTATTAATTCTTTCATTTTTCTTATTTGATTAATACCCCGTTTTAGTAATTCTTAGATTTTCTTTTTCATAACTCAATAATGATCGCATTGCGTCAATTTGATGCGTACAGCATGCGTTTAATCGGTCGAGCCAGTCAACGAGTTCATTTTCTTCGTTGGCTATACAATCTACCAAGGCGTTTTGCGCTTTTGCGGAAAGGAAGTTTTCCTTTGCTATTTTAATGATTGTTTCGCCGATTTCGAGCGATTTCTTACGGCGAAGCATAGACTTTGCTTCTTTGAGCATAAAGGCAGTGCGGGCAAGATAAGCGGTCAAACAGCGGATGCGCTCTTGTATTTCGTCCGGATTTTCGGAACATACGATTTCGCAATATTCTTGGATAAGTCCAGCTTCCTTACGGAGGTCTTCAATGTTTGTCATAATAATCGTAATTAAAATAATTCTGCCTGAACTGCCCTACTGTAAAGCCTTCTCCTTTGGCGTTCGATACTCATTCTTACTTCACGAATGGCGCTTTCCCTGCCTTTCAAGCTGTCTTCATAGTCAAGCAGTTCAGTTTCAGTTTGAGCGATATAATATCCGTCTGATGTTGCAATTAATCCCGGAATAATATCGTTTGTTCGTATATGGTTAATCAACTTTCTTACACGGGTCTCTGTGATTTTATAGGAACCTTTGAGTGAGCGTACTATTTGAGCATTTTTAACCGCGTTTTCCTTTCCTTTTTTTGTTTGCAATCCTCGGATCATGATAGGCAGTAGGACGCTCATCTCATATTCGCTCAATGGGGCGGTTTCGTTAATAAATCCTGTAATCATAATTAAAATGGGGTTTTATTGAAGTTTAATTTTAATCCTTTTTCGGCAATGTGTACCGGTTTACCGGTTGCATTTTCGATACCCTGTTTGAAGTCTATCGCATGACTATTGCTGTCGGAAAGGTGTATCAGCACAATATTTCTCACGCCTGATAAATCATTTGCAAGCAGTGCGTTTTTGCAGTTTTCATATTCAAAGTGGCTTTCCTGGGTGCGTTTCAGAAGCAATGCCGGAATGCGCCCGGCTTCCACGTTTTTCATCAAAATATCCATCCGGTAGTTGCATTCAATTAAAATATGGTTCAGTCCGGCGAATTTATTTGGTAAATAATAGGTGTCAGTAGCAAAAAGCGTGTTCCCCATTTCAGGATGATTGATGTAAAAACCGTACGGTTCCGCACAATCGTGCTTCATATGGAAAGGAATTATTTTGAAATTGCCTATGCGTGTCATTATTCCTGCTTCTAATAATAAGGGCAGTCTAAATCCTTTTATTTTAGGTATAAGTGCTTTGTTTGTGCCGGATGAAGTCCATACCGTTATAGCTGAATTGAGGAAGTCATTAATATATTTTGAATGATCTCCGTGTTCGTGCGAAATTAAGCATCCTGCTACTTTCTTTAGGTTGAAGTTCAAAGCTTTGGTTACTTCTTTGAAATTTACACCGCATTCAATTATCAATGCTTCGTGTTCGTTTTGAAGGATGTAGCAGTTGCCTGCTGACGATGAGCCTAATACTGTGAGTTCCATATATTACGAATTACGCGACTAAAGGCAGGCGGTTTCTAAACCGCCTGTCCTATGTTAAAAGTTCATTTGTGGTTGCTGTCTTTTTTTAGATGCTTTTTCACCGTTTTCAAGCATGTTTTCCGGCTCGTCGGGTTCTTGCTGTTGGGGTTCGGTTTGTGCCGGTTCCGGTGTGTTTTCAGATTGAACATCAATCACATCCGCTTCGGTCACATCTTCAAATGAGATTAATTCGGCACTGTTTGCATTTTCATCTATTTCTCTTTGAATTGGATTCACTTCATCCGCTGTTTCATCATCGGCATACAGTACGCTGTCATCTGAACTGCGAATGAGTAATTTGCACGCCCGGTTGATTACGGTTTTCATTGCCATTTGATCGGGGAAGTTTTTGTGAGCCGGTGAATTACCTTTCATTGGTCCTTGGTTCCATGCATCTTTGATTTGAACAATGTTCATCACTTCAAGGTCTGTTGTGCCGTCATTCAGCTCAATTATAGCGTACGCACCTTTAAGGTTTTTGCTTCCAATACTTTCAAGCGTTTGTTCGTGCTTTACGATTTTCTTTCTTCCTGTTTCAGTATCTACGGCAAACTCAAATACATCTTTATCAAAAATGGCGTTTGCTTTTATTGATTTCAGATTGCCGTACCTTTTTGCGAGAATGATGTTTCCGGTGTATTCCGGTGAACATTCGAGTTTATCGTTGTAAGGAATGAAATCACACTGTTTTTTGAGTGGGGAAAGTCCCCATACAACCATTTTAAGCAATGCATTTGCAACGCTTTCTTTTGAGCATTTAGCCAATAGATTGTTACGCGGGTCTGAAAGGATTAAATATGCTGATTTGAGTGCATTTTCCGGGGAATAATCTTTTGGAATTCGCAATTCACCGCTTTTTTGAAATGCATCAACCCTTTCTAATACTTGTGCTGAAATGTCTTTTTTGACAGTTTCGAGTGCAGTTGTTTGAGTTTTTGTTTCCATAATTATTGATTTTTAATGTTGTTTTTTTTATTATTAATTCGGTTTATTTTCCAAAAATATCCACCATTTACAGTGTTATAAATAACTCTTAGCTGCCATGATAAGAAGAATGCTGACGGTAAAACACGATGCCTCCAAAAAATTGATTTATTGTTGAGCAAATACTCGATCAATTCATTCACATCTTTAATTTGTTCTGTGAGTTGAAAGTTTCCAACAGTTTCACCTACTTTCATTTCACTACTAATTTTTTATCGTTTGAAACGATTAGGTTGATAATTTGAGATTGCGTAGGTATAAGTTCATTGACGCTTTCGCGGTTATCTACGAAGATAGGTGCGGTTATTCCGTTTGCTTTGCAAAGCGCATTGATAATGTCGATACCAGCGTTGATTTTTCCGGCAGTGTTTCCGCCTGTTATATACGGCACCCAGCTTCCGTTCGTGTTAATTAATGTATCACAGGTTTCCACTTCTCCGCCGTTAATTTGGGTGTCAAAGAGTTTGAACTTCACGTGCTTAAACATGCCGTTTACTCGCCTGTCCACTTCTTCCATTTTTGCTTTGTTGAACTCAAGAATATCAAACTCAATTTTATCCAAATCGGCAATTTGTTGTGCAAGTTTTGATTGTTCATTATCGAGTTCCGCAATGCGTTTTTCAGAATTTTCAATGATTTGCTTGCTGTTTAGCTTTGATTTCAGCGTGTTAAGTTCCGCATTAAGTTCTGACTTTTTAGCGGTTAATTCAGCATTATCAATTTCCGGTGACAGCGGAATGGTAGCTTTGATATTATCAATTTCATTGTCCAGTTTTACCCATTCGGACAGCTGATCAGGAATAATTTCCATCTCTTTGTCTTCGGGCATTTCCGCCAATTCCGACTTTAGTTTTTCAACCAATTCGGATTGCGATTGAATTTTGGTTTTGTAATCCGCGATGGTTTCATTGTGTTCATTCAACTTCTTTTCAAGTTCCTTTTTCTGCTCTGAAAGCGCCATCCCTTCCCGGTTAATTCTTTCTAATGAAGTGATTTTATCTTGATTGAATTGAGCTGAAAGGTTTTCGGAATTTTCGTTGAACAGCGCAACTGCTTCTTTGTCCTTGCAAGCAAATTTGTAAAGCGGACAAATCAAATGTTCAGATTTTTGCGCAAATTCCTGATTGTTTGTAGCTTCAAATTCTTTGCGTTTAGCAATGATTTGATTTTCAATGTCGGCAATACGTTGAGAGAAAAACAAATCGTTTTCAATCTGCTGTAATTGACGTTTAAGATTTTGCAGTTTTTGTTCTTCACTAAACAGTTTTTGCTGTTTGTCGAGCCGTAAACTGTTAGCTTCACGCGAACGCTCCCATTCAGCAGTTTTTGCGTCGTTGATAATCTTGTTTTGTTTAGCTTGAAGTCCGCTAATTTCTAACCGTTTATTTTGAATTTCGTCGAAAATGCCTTGAATGGCTTTGGAGCGGTCAGAGATTTGAGCATCAATGCTTGCAATTTCTTTTTCAATCGTTACGATTTCTTTTTCGATTGTTTCATAATCTTCCGCTTCAGGCATTCCTTTTCTGACTTCGTCTATGCGGGTTGGAATTTGGTCCAACTGTTGCTTGATTGCTTTTTTCTGCTGTGCAGTTTTAGACTTCAAATCTTCCAATGTTTTACCGTTGAGTTCAGCAATAAGATTGCTAAATTCAGGACGCAGTTGTATAATCAGTTCATTAGTAACTTCTCCAGCCAAATCAATCAGCACTTTACGGCGGTCTTTCCAATTCAGCGAATTGAAGTAAAGCGGGTTGGTGATGAGCTTGAAAAGTGTTTCATCGAGCAGTCCGGCAATGCGCTTGTTATACTCCGTAATTGAAACCGGAATATCATCGAATTCACAAACTGTTTCATTGCCAGTAAATACCGGTATTGAAGTTCCGCGTTTGGTTTCCCATTTTTCGCGTAGGGTGCGTTTTAGCTTAAGTTCGTAGCCACCCACATTGAGAACGGCTGAAACTTCATGATCCACCTTCGGAATTACTTTGCCGTCCTTATCCAGCGTTTTTATGCTGAAACTTGTATCGGAAAGCCCTTGACTGTCTTTACCGAACAACAACCACGTGAAAGCGTCAAAAATGGTTGATTTGCCGGTTGCATTATCACCGAAAATATTTGTTGTATTTTCGTTGAAATTGATTGTTTGCTCTTTGATACCTTTGAAGTACCTAAGTGAGAGTTGTGTTAATTTGATTGATTTCATAGTTATTTTACTTTTTTACAGAATTTGCCGTCTTTGCCTCTAATCGGTGTTTTGTTTGCTAACTCTTTCTGAAGTTGCTTTACTTTATCACTCAAATATTGAATGTGTTCATCTTTGAATTTGAGATCTTGCTTCTTGATAATCGTAAATCCGAACATTATTTTTGAATTTTATAGGTTATTTAATTGCTTTAATAAAATTGATTTGAATTTTTTCAAATTCATTTAATGATATTTCATCCGAAAAACTATCAATGACATCTCCATTTTTAGTTTTATAGCACATTTTCATTTTTTTGTCATGGATAATTTTATATCCATTTCCAAAATCATACACAGACTTTTCAAAGTCATGCGTAGAAGTCCAATTGTATTCTTCGTGTGTCATATTAATCAGGTATTTGTTCATAAGTTAGCCGGATTGATTTGCAATCCGGGTTGTCGTTCCTTAGCAGTTCTCTTGCTTGTTCAATGTTTTCAGTTAGAATTTTTTGTTTTGAAACAATTCTATCGCCATTGTACAGGTCAATGATTGCATTTGTTACTAAATACTTCATAGTTTTTGCATTTGAATGATTTTGTTTTCCGGTATCATGTTTTGCAAGTCGAGCATACGTCTTGCACGTTCAAGTTCGGCTCGTAAATAATATACTTTGCCTCGTTGCTTATTGCCGGTTGGGTATCCGACAATCCATCGTTTCATTCGCCATTCTTTTATGAGCCGTCTGCCAAATTCTTTTTCAGCTTGTGATGCAGATAGCTTTTCAGAAAGTAGTCCGAGTGAGCTAAGTGTGTCAATTACACCTGTCTTATAGGCTGTACTGATAATCTGTTCAATTCTTTCGGTCATAGTTGCACGTCTGTTAATTTGATAATTTATAAATAAGCGAGTTGGATTTTTTTCTTAACACCCCGCAACGCTTTGCGCAGGCTGATGTGCTTTAATTTTCGAGAGTTAGTTCAGTCTTATGACGCCTTCTGTTTCGGATGAATCTTGCATTTATCAAATGCGATGTGTCGGTGTAAACCGTACTGGAAAAAATCACAAATAAGAGTGATGCAAGAATTTCTTTTTTCTTTTCTGAAATTTGCTGGCTAATGTTGAATGTATATCCGCAGTAGAGAAGTATTAAATCTGTAACCTTATTAATTCCGAGTTTTGAGTACACATTTTTAAGTGTTGTTTCAACTGTGTGTACACTTCTATTCGTGCGGTCGGCTACTTCTTTTTTACTTTCACCAAGCGAAATGCGCTCAACGATTTCAAATTCGCATTTAGAAAGACCCAGTAAGTTCATGGCTATTTGCTTAACACTTCGGCTGATTGTGCCGGAAGTGATTTGATTTCATCTACCATTTTAATGGCTTCCTTATATACTTTCAGTCTGGCACCTTTAATTTCATCATACGATTGAGAATTAAAGGTGTTGTACACAGTTCTCACTTCTACTCCACTACGGGTAGCGAGAACTCCAAGCCATTTTTTCTCTGAAATGATGGCTTGCATTTCTTTTAATTGTTCTTTAAATTCCATTTTTTACTTATTTTATGGTATTGTTTTATTATATTTGCCTGTTTAATTTTGCATTGTTCGTGAATTGTGAGTGAAAAATCACAAACACAATGCAAATCTATAAGAAAATCTTATATATACAATAAGATTATCTTATATTTAACATTATTTAATATATAAGATATTCTTTTATGCTTACAGGTGCTGAAATAATAAATGAAGTTTTGGGTGATTTGGAAATAAATCAAAGGCAGTTTGCTTTGAGTATTGGTTTAAGTTCACAGCGAATTCAAGATTTAGTTAGTGGGAAAACAAAGAAAGTTTCTTTTGAAGTTGCTACAGCTATTGTAAATAGATATAAGCAATATAATATCGATTGGTTGAGAAATGGAGTAGGTGAGAAACTTTCAACATCAAAAAGAAATGAAGTAGTTGCTGAATCAATACCTGAATATAATTTATCTAAAAATAAATATTTACCGTCTGAATCTAAAGAGGATTATGAAAAGGCGTTGAAAGCGGGGTTAAGACTAATTCCTGAAGTTGATTTCGTTTTTTCAGCGGGAAAGAAAGAATTAATCGAAGGAGATGGGAGCAATGTGAGAGGTTTTTGGTATTTGCCAAATTCAAAAGATAGTGAAGTAGTTGCACGAATGGCCGGAACTTCCATGCTTCCGACTTTTCCACCCGGATGTAAAATGGCTTTCAAACGATTCGGATACGATGTTTTTCAACCTAATTCAATTCCTTTTGGTAATGCTTTTGGTATAATAGTAGAAGACAAAGTAACCGGAGAATGGCACGGTCATGTAAAAGTATTGAGACGATACAAAGATGCTGATTTATCTAAAAAATTTTGGATTGCTCAATCTCTTAATCCGGACTTTGATGATTTTGATATTGAAATTGCTCAAGTAAGAGGTTTGTTTATTATCAAAGAGCATATTATTCAAGATGTATTATTGTAAATATGTTTTTGCTGAAATTTAGAAAATCAAAATCAAAGTATTATGCGGAAGCTGAAAAGCTCGCAGTTAACTTTGATGAGCATTGTTTTGAAAACAATACACACATGATTGATTTGTCTTTAAAAGAGATATTTGAGAAGTGGGATTTTTTTAATTTGCTTTTTTGGAAAGTGGTGGATTGGAAAGGCACATCTTTTGGTTATGAAGAGTTCAATGTGCAATCCCACAGTGACAAAACACGATTATTCTATGCTTTGCAGTGGGCGCATTCTACTTGGATTAATATGAGTGAAGATTATCTGAAAAATATTGCGCCCGCATATTACGATGAGAACTTCACTTCGTATGCAAAGGCAATAGTAATGAAAGATTATGAATTATCTGATTTTGAAAGCCTAATCGAAAAAGCACTTAAACTTCATGGAGAAAGATAAAATTATAGCAATGCAGCGAAAAAAGATTGAAGAATTGAGCAAAAAAGTGAGTGCTATGGAGCAGGAAATTGAATTGCTTAAACATGAAAAATCAACACAAAAAAAGGTGAAAAAATCACCTTCTCTTTGAAATATCTTTGAAACGAAATATCAACTCGTTGTAATTAGCTGTAAAACAGCAAACTCAAAAAAATAGTTAGACGTCTGGGGGGCGTGTGGTCGCAGGTTCAAATCCTGTCATCCCGACGAGATAAATATCGCTGATTATCAGCGTGTTAATTAATAAGCGAGTTGGTACAATTTTGTACTTAGCTCGCTTTTTGCTTTTAAATACGATTATTTTCGGCTAATAAAAGCAAATAATAACGTATTTTCTTTGAAATATCTTTGAAAAAATATGCGGCTAATGTCAAAATTGGTTTTGTCAAACTTCAAAACAAAATCAAATTATGGCAACTTTCAAACCGGTTGTGTTTACAACCAAAAATCATATCAAATCGGACGGAACCACCAACATAAAGATCCGTATCTATCACAATAAGGAGGCTCAATACATTCCTACTCCTTATTATATTAATCCAGCTCACTTTAATAATGGTGCAGTAACAGAATTGTGCGAAAATTATAGTACGTTAAATTTTGAAATTGGCGAACTCACACAATTATATTTGAAAAACTATATAAATATTGGAAATTCCCATACATCAAAAATGAACTGTATGGAATTAAAAGAGTATCTGATTAAGACGTCAAATATTAGCGATAGTTTTATAGATATAGTAAAGTTTTCCAAAACAATAATTGAAGAAACTAAAAAACAAAATACTGCTGAATGGTATGACGGCGGTATAAAAGCGCTGTGTTGGTATTATAAAAAAACAAAAATTGGAGTAATGGAAATTACAACCAATCGCATGACTGATCTGATGAAAAAACTATCAGAAAGTGGTTTGAAAGGAAGTCCACTTGAACCGGGTGGAGTAAGCGCTTATATGCGGGCAATACGCTCACTTTTCAACAAATGTAAACTCCATTACAATGATGAGGATTTTGGAATTATTAAAATTAAACATGATCCATTCAAGCGAATAGAAATACCTAAAGCACAACGGAAAAAGAAAAACATACCGGTTGAGATAGTAAAAAGCATAAGAGATTTTCCATGCATTAAAAAGCGTGATGAATTAGCAAGAGATATGTTTATGATTATGTTTTATTTAATGGGTATCAATGTGAATGACTTATTTTGTATTGAAAAACTGACATTTGGAAGAGTTTATTATGAACGCTCAAAAACTGACAGAAGCGACAATGTCTATAAATTTCCTTTGTCTATAAGAATTGAACCGGAACTAAAACCTTTAATTGAAAAATACAGCAAAAGCGGTTTCCTTTCTGAAATAAAGTCCCGATATTCCAATTCTCACAATTTTATGCAAGCAGTAAACAAAGGGTTGAAAAATATTTGTAAAGAATTAGAAGTGCAGAAAATAACTACCAATTGGGCACGTCATTCATGGGCAAGTATTGCACGAAATAAAGCACGAGTTCCGAAGGCTGATATTGACTTCTGTCTTGGGCACGTGAATAATGACTACAAGATGGCTGATGTTTACATTGATATAGATTATAGTATTTTTGACGATGCAAATCGAAAAGTTTTAGACCTATTGAAATAATATTTGAAAATATTTTGCAAATAATTTTGCTAATATAAGAATATCTTATATATTTGCACCGTGAATTAAGCGAGTTGGATTTCACACGAAAGTGTGAGGTCTAACTTTTTTTGTTTTAAACCCACCTTTCAAATTTACACTTAACACCCTTCCGATGCTTTGTCCGGGCGATTTCAACAAATGAAACGCAATGGACTATCAATCATTTTTACAATCAAAAAAACATACAACCGACCATTTCGGATTTGCGCCAAATTATTTGCCGGATATTGGATTTGATTTTCAAAACCACATAATCGACACGGCAGTAAGAAAAGGGCGGATGGCAATTTTTGCCGATACCGGGCTTGGCAAAACGCTCATTCAACTGTCAATAGCATATAATATTGTACAGGAAACAAACAAACGGGTACTTATACTTACACCGCTTGCCGTGGCATTTCAGTTTCTGAAAGAGGCGTGGATGCTCGGTATTGATGACATTGAACATTCCAAAGATGGAAAGTTTACAAAGAAAATCGTCATTTGCAATTACGAGCGTTTGCATTATTTCAATGAAAATGACTTCGTCGGAGTGATTTGCGATGAGAGTTCTATTTTGAAAAATTTCAACGGAAAGATCAAAACCCAAATAACATCTTTTGTTAAGAAAATTCCTTACCGCTTCCTTTCCACCGCCACACCGGCACCAAATGATTACATTGAATTTGGTACGAGTTCGGAGGCGCTCGGTTACCTTCCTTATATGGATATGTTGCAACGATTTTTCCGCAACAATGAAAACAATATCCGCCCGCAAGAAATCGGGAGCAGGTGGTATCTGAAACCACACGCCAAAAATGATTTTTTCAGTTGGCTGCTCCTTTGGTCTGTATTTGTGAAAAAGCCTTCCGACTTAGGTTTTTCCGATGACCGATTTATCCTTCCAACACTTACAGAGAACATTCACGAAGTAGAAAATCCCGCAAACTGGGTAGTTAATGGGCAAATGCGCCTGTTTAACTCAATTGCACGTACAATGACCGAGGTTCGGCAAGAACAGCAAGGGAGCGTTGAGGCTCGCTGTGAGAAAGCTGTTGAATTAAGTTCTGATGTGTGCGTGTATTGGTGCAACTTCAATGATGAAGGTGATTTACTTGATGAGTTGGATAAGGATGCTGTGCAGGTAAAGGGCTCTATGAATTTGGATAAAAAGGAAGAAATCCTGATTGCCTTTTCAAAAGGAGAAATCAAAAAACTTATTACCAAGCCAAAAATCACTTCATTCGGGCTGAATTGGCAGCATTGCAACCACACTATTTATTTTCCCACTTGGAGTTACGAACAATACTATCAGGCAATCAGGCGGTTTTGGCGCTTTGGACAGAAAAATGAAGTTGCAGTTGACTTGATAATTTCGGACGGACAAAAGCGAGTGATTGACACTTTGCTTTACAAAAAGAAAAAAGCAGATGAATTTCAGCAGACGATCCGACAATCCTATGCAAAACAATTACACATAAAAAAAGAAATAAAACAACCCATTAAAACACCTGTATTCTTATGAAAAATCAAATTCACACAGAAAATTATTCACTCTACAACGGAGATTGCATGGAATTGCTTCCAACCCTTCCAGAAAATTCAGTTGATTTTTCGGTCTATTCTCCGCCTTTTGCCGGATTGTACATATACAGCTCTGACAAACGAGATATGAGTAACAATGAAAGCCACGAGGATTTTCTAAAACATTATGAGTTTTTGATCGCTGAAATGGCACGGGTAACTAAACCCGGGCGGATAAACGCAGTACACTGTCAGGATATAATTACAAACACCACGAAACATAATCTTTGGGATTTCCCACATGAAATAATCCGACTTTATCAAAAGTACGGATTTACGCTAAACAACCGCATAACTATTTGGAAGGAACCGCTTGAAGTTCGAATGCGCACCATGGTACAAAGCCTTACACACAAAAATATTGTAGAAGATGCTACACGGTGCTTCCCTGCGCTTCCGGATTACATTCTGCTTTTCCGTAAAGGTGGAGAAAATAAAGTGCCTGTAAGGCATGAAAATGGATTAACCGAATACCCTTATTTTGGCGAATATCCATTCTTACCGATGCACGAAAAGCAGTACGGTAAATGGAAACACTTTTACGAAAAATGGAAAAACTTCAAAGGCGATCCAAAGGAAAATAAATTAGCTCATATCATTTGGCAGCGCTATGCTTCAAGCGTGTGGGACGATATACGCGGAAATAACGTGCTTGATTTCAAAGACAGTAAGGAAGATGATGATGAGAAGCACGTGCACCCGCTTCAATTAGATATTATCGACCGTCTTGTTTATCTCTACACCAACAAAGGCGAGGTTGTTTTAACGCCGTTTATGGGAGTTGGCAGCGAGGTTTACAGCCCAGTTTCAATGGAACGTAAAGCAATCGGAATTGAACTGAAAGACAGCTACTTCAAACAGGCTGAACTTAATATGCAAGGCGTGGAAAACCGATTTAATGTAACAAAGCAATTATCACTTTTTAATAAATAAATTATCATGACAATCAAATTAAACAGCAAAGAGCTTTACAACAGGCTTAAATTGGCGGGAAGAATAGTACCCCAAAAAACAACGCTCGCAGCGGCAGAAAACTTCAAGTTTGAAGTCAGCGAGAATGAAATGACAGTTACCGCAACTGACGTTGTGGGCGGAATTAAAGTGAAAAACATTCCGATAATCGAAGGTGACGCCGGAATCGCTTCATTTATGGTCAACGCACGCCTGATGCTTCAAGCATTGGCAAACGTGCCAAATCAGCCTATTGACATGGAGTACGAAAATAATAACCTGCGGGTAACTTACGCGGGCGGGTATTTCGATGTTCCGGCACTAAATGCTAATGTATTTCCGACATTCAATCTTGACAACGATTGCTACGAAATCGAACTTAATCCGAAGATCATTGAAGATGGAATTAATCAAGTGCTCTGTAGTGTTGCGGATGATGAACTTCGACCAACAATTAACGGTGTGTATATGGAGGTTCAAAGTGACAAAATAACATTCGTGGCAACGAATGGATTTACATTGGCAATGCGTGAATTTACCGAAGATTTGCCAGCCGAAATGCCCGATTTGGGTTCTATCATTCCACAGAATGCCTGCCGGTTTATTACTGAAATGGTGAAATTGTGCGCTTCTGATGAAATTGTGAAAATGACAATCGGCAGTAAAAACATTATGATTGATACTTCCGGATACCGGCTTATTTACCGCTTGATTGACGGCAGATATCTGAATTACAGAGGATTATTACCCAAAAATGAAAACATTGTGGAAGTAGGGGTATCCGAGCTAATTTCTGCTGTTAATCGCGTGTCTGTGTTTGCTGATACAGATGCACTTATAGAAGTAAATATTTCAGAAACAATTCTGAAAATCATTGCTAAAAACATCGGACTGAAAACATTTAGTGAGGAGTCTATTTCAGTTGAGAGCGATTTCGATTTACGAATTGCACTTCAATGCAGAAGAATGACAATGTTACTTAATACGCTTGAAAGCGCTGAATGCAAGCTGCTATTTGACAATGAGAAACGACCTGTTTTGATCAAGCCGTCCGACAATGAAAATATTACTTTATTACTAATGCCTTTTATATTGAATTAGGACATGAAATCAACAGAACAATTCAAAAAAACAATTAAAGCCTATTTGGATAAAAGGGCTTCGGGAGATGAATTATTTGCACCCAAATATGCAAATGAGAAAAAGAACATAGATGATTGTATTACTTACATTCTAAATACAGTTCAGAAAAGCGGTTGTAACGGCTTCCATGACGATGAAATCTACGGAATGGCTGTACATTACTACGATGAAGAAAGCATTGATGTAGGCAAAGAAATCCAAGCCCGAGTTGCAGTTAATCACGTAATAGAACTCACAGAAGAAGAAAAGGCGAAAGCGCGACAAAAAGCGATGGAGCAGTTACAAGCTGAAGCTTATCAGACCATGACGAAGAAAAAGGAAAAGAAAGCCGAAAAACAGGCTGATAGTGTAAAACAAGCAAGTTTATTTTGAAAGCTATGAGAGAAATAATGTTTAGAGGGAAATTAAAATCAAATAGTGGTTGGGTTTATGGGTATGTTGATGCTGCATTATACAAAGATTTAGTGGTGATTCATACAGATATATCAACTCATGAAGTTATTCCTGAAACAGTTGGGCAGTTTACTGGACTGAAAGATAAAAACGGTTTGGAGGTTTATGAAGGTGACATTTTGGCTATAAAAGATTTCAACGAAAATATCAAAGCTAAAGGTATATGCACCTACTCGAACGGCTGTTTTTGGCTTCAAGATGACGAACAAATAATGCTTTTGTACCGTGAACTTGATTTTGGTGAAATGCAAGTTATAGGGAATGTACACGACAATCCCGAATTATTAACATGAAATACCAGGCTTGACTTACTTGATGGATTCAGATAGGCCTATAAAAAATTAAGACAATGAAAACAATCAAATTTTTAAGACAGACTTTGCGTATAAAACAAAAGGACTTTGCAAAGCATTTGGGAATCGCTCGTTCAAATTATTCAAATATTGAAAACGGAATACTTATTCCCAAAAATATTGATAAAATAAAACTTAATGCAATTGACTTGCTCAAGCCTGAGTTAAAATCGACAATTGCTGATATTGAACATCAATTAGATTTTTTGAAACAATTGTATGAAGATTTATGAAACCAAAAACGAAACTTCAAAAACGCGTTGCGGAATTAAGCCGGAAACTGAATAAGATTTCAGAACCGCAAAAACGATGGGCGTTAGGAAACTGCTTTGATCCAACCGGATATGTGCGAAGTAAAACGATTTGGTGTCTTGAATGTGGAAATACATTTGAACATGAAAACGGCAGATTAAACGCTCAATTGTTGGGCGTTGTCTGTCCGGGATGTGGTAAAGAATTAAAAACCGTAACTTCAAGAAGGTTGAAGTATGAAGCAAGCGAGTATTATACAATTGTAACCACTTCGCAGGAATTTCAAGTACTTCGGCATTTTGTAGTTTCAAAAAAATGCCGTGTCGGAAGTCCGGCTGTTTTTGAGATTAACGAAGCAGTTCAGAATTGGTTTGCACCGGATGGGAAGCGCGTAAATATGAGTCGTACAGCTATATTAAGCATTTATTATGATTCCTGGAATTGGCGCTCTGACATGGAAGTACGGGGTAAATCAGCTGTATATCTGAAGTATAATGTGTTTGCAAATTATGTATATCCGAGAATAAAAGTGACGGATATTTTGAAGCGAAACGGATTTAATGGTGATTTTCATGGTATAATGCCGCAACAGCTTTTTACTTCATTGCTTCAAAGCAGTAGAATGGAAACGCTTATTAAAGCAAAGCAGTACGGACTTTTGAAATTATTTGCTAAGGAACACGCTTCGGATGCAGATATAGAAAGATACTGGCAGTCAATTAAAATCTGCATCAGAAACAACTATATTGTTGAGGATGGGAGCATTTGGCGCGATTACGTGAACTTACTTCTCTTCTTCAACAAAGACATCAACAATGCGAAGTACGTTTGTCCTGCGGACTTAAAACAAGCTCATGACCGGTATGTAGAAAAGAAACACAAAGTTGATGAAAAGCGCGCCTTAGAAGAAAAAAAGAAAAAAGCACTCGAAGAAAATGAGCAATTCCTGAAGCTGAAAGGAAAGTATATAGGTATTGCATTTTCTGATGGAAATATAGATGTAAAAGTGCTTGACAATGTCCTTGAATATGTGTTTGAAGGTGAAAAACTCAATCATTGCGTATATGTGAGCGATTATCATTTGAAGCCAAATTCATTGATATTATCAGCTCGAATTGCAGGTAAACCGGTTGAGACAATTGAAATATCGCTGAAAGATTTCAGCATACTTCAATGCCGGGGACACAATAATCAAACTACTGAATATCATTCTCAAATCAAAGAATTAGTGAATAGAAACATTCATTTGATAAGAGAAAGAAAATTAATGAAAGGAGCTTGAATATGAATAAAGGCTGGATAAAATTATACAGGAAGATTACAGAAAACCCTATGTATTTTTCCGAGCCATTCACACGAATGCAAGCGTGGATAGATATGATAATAATGGCAAATCACAATGAAAAATATTTCTATGTGCGTGGAAATAAAGTTGATATAAAACGTGGCCAAATAGGAATGTCGCAAGACAGTTTGTCTAAAAGATGGAAGTGGTCAAGAGGCAAGGTAATACGCTTCTTAAAACAGCTCGAAACGGACATGATGATAGTACAGCAAAAAAACAATATAACTACCTTAATATCAATAACAAATTACAATCAATATCAGTTAAGCGATACAACAGACAGTACAACAGACGATACAACAGACGGACAGCAGACAGTACAACAGACGGACACAAACAAGAATATAAAGAATATAAAGAATGAAAAGAATATAAATATTGCATTCGACGAATTTTGGAATTTATATGACAAAAAAAGAGGTGATAAGGAAAAACTCAAAAATAAATGGGAAAAACTTACGGACAACGAAAGAGATGAAATTATGAACTATATCCCTCTATACATTCAATCACAGCCAGAGAAAAAATACAGGAAAGATCCAAGTACTTTCCTAAACAACAAATCTTGGAAAGACGAATTAATTTCAAACACTAACAATTCAAATTATCAAAACAATGGAAACAAACAATCAAAAAAATCAGGATACCGTGGCGGTATCGCAATTATTGAGAAAGATATCGACTACTCAAATGATCAGATCTAACATGAAATCAGATGTAGCTTGGGTAGAAAATGACATTTTGAATAATATGAAAATCATTCTTTCATACAGACATAAAAAGTTTATACCAAATGAGTTAATCAACAAAGCAGTACAATACGTAAGTCAATGGATTGCATTTGATGATTGGTTTGTGGGAGATTTATACAAAGGAATTATGATACGCGGAAGTGTAGGTGTTGGAAAAACGTTGATAATGCAAGCAACAACAGCCACCCTTCAACACATGGGAAGTAAAGCAGTATTTACTCATATATCAGATTTGAATGAACTGTATAGGCAGGAAGACAGAGAAGCAATTGAAAACCTAAAACATATAAACGTTTTGGCTATTGACGATGTAGGAATGTATGCGCCAATTGTGAATGTATATGGGAATATAATCAATCCGTTTGATGACATTATTGATTTCAGATATAGACAAAATAAAGCAACTATGATAACCACAAACCTTACAGCGGAGCAAATAAAAGAGATGTTTGGGTTAAGAACATTAGACCGGCTTCGTGAAATGTGCAACGACTATACGCTAACCGGAAAATCAATGAGAGCATGACAACAACAGCTGGCAAAATGCCACCCAACTCACTTGATAGTGAACGCATAGTGCTTGGAACTATGATGAATGAGCGCGGGGCGTATGACAAGACATCTGATATTTTAACATCTGAATGTTTTTACAACAATCGCCATAAGCAGATATATAAAACTATTTGCAAAATCAAAGAAAAGGGTGAATTTCCGGACATGATACGCGTTTCGCAAGAGTTAGGAACGAATTATTATCTCGAAGTAGTTGATATTGCAGGTGTAGTATCTGCTGAAATGTATCAACACGCACTTATACTCAAAGAATTGTATATCAGACGTAAAGTAATTCAACTGACTACACTCGCAGCTGAACAGTCTTACACAAACTCGATTGATATTGATGAAACAATAAATGTCTTAATGGAAAGCATTAAGGATATTTACAGTGAAGCATCAACAGGGGTTATTCACATAAGTGAAGCGGTTGGGAGTATGAGAGAAAATGTGATAGAAAATATGACATCTGAAATCAAATCGTCAGGATCACCAACCGGATTCAGGGAATTTGATGAGAAAAGCGGAGGTTTGCAAGGTACTGACTTGGTGATAGTGGCAGGAGAAAGCAGCATGGGTAAAACATCGCTTGCATTGAGCATTTGCAATAATATCGCTGAAAATGACAATATAGCAGTTTATTCTCTCGAAATGAGTAGTATGCAGTTAGCTTCACGAATTACCGCGATGCGGACCGGAATACCCGCAAATGAGCTTCTTTATTCAAAGCTGACGCAGGATCAGTTTGAACGCATGGAACTGAACGTAAACCGCATTTGCAATCTTGGAATTTTCATTGATGAGCGAAGCACATCCAATATCGACAGCATAATAGGTTCAATACGAAACATGAAAGTCAAATATAACATCACCGGTGCAATGATTGATTATTTACAAATTGTTCATATCAACGAAAAAGGTGTAAGTGAAGAAACAAAGCTTGGAATAGCAGCTCGCAGATTGAAGAACCTTGCAAAAGAGCTCGATATTTGGATAATGGCGCTATCACAACTGAACCGAAATGACAGCAATCCATACCCAACACTCGGACGTTTACGAGGTTCAGGGCAGATAGGAGAAGCTGCGGATATTGTAGCGTTTGCATATCGTCCCGAATACTACGGAATAAACAAGCAATATCCGGAAGAGTTTGCTGAATACACCACAAGAGGTACAGGATTAATTGATGTGGCAAAAGGACGTAACATTGGGACATTCCGTTTCTTAACGAAGTTTGACCGTCAAACCACTCATTTTACTGAAATAAAGGATCTGGAAGTATATAAGATTGAAAATATATTGACTTCCGGGGTAAGAGATTTACAGGAAGAAACACCATTTTAGAAAGGGAAAAAGCAGTCAGAAAACTTTCCAACCGCCTTTTAATATGTTTTGAAATCAGCACTCAAAATTACTAAAAAGGTTTGGATATGACAAGTGAAATCAACAATTATATTTCAAAAAGATATGAAAGGTGGCTTGATTATTCGGAGTATCATTGTACTCATGCCGGTATTGCGGATGAAGCGTTGGATGTGCTGAATGAAGTGCTGTGTTCACTTTTACAAAAAAATGAAAAATTTCTTTTGTCGTTGCTTCATAAAAAATCAGGACAATACACCGAACTTGATTATTATGTGTTGCGGATGATTAAACTGAATGCCACTTCTCTTACTTCTCCATATCGCCAAAAATATTCAGCTATTCCGAGAGATGAAAACGGATACTGTTTTGAAAACATTCCTGATGTAGATTATGAAGAAGTTGACACTCCAGCTGAAATCATGAGAATGACCAATAAAGTGCGTGAAGCGGTAGAGGCTTTGAATTTATCTGAAAAACACAGAAAAATATTTGACTTTAAATTTTTTCAAGCTGAAAGCTTCCGCGACTGGAAAGGAACGGAAAGTATTAGTGAGCTTTACAAAGAGTATAACCGTATTTTAGAATTAGTGAAAAGCAGTGTTCATGGTGAGATGCTTTTGTGAATAAGAGACCAAATAGAAAAAACGTCAAATTTGCCACTTTTCCTGCCCGCTGTGCAACTTTATATAAGAAATGGATATAAGATATTCTTACACGATAGAAAGTCGCTTAAAATTGAGATAAATGAGTTTTACATTTGGTAAATATTTTCTACCTTTGAAAAAACATACATGACATTCTATATTTTAATAGAAAAAACGGTCATGGCAAAAATGATATTCAAGCCTTTGTTTACTCAAAAACAGGTAGAAAAAATACTCCAAGCTAAAAAAGAAAAGTTCGAACACACACTTATAATGTTCCTTGCAAGCGCGGGAGAAAACTTTGTATCTCATGCAAGGCGAAACGGAGAATACCAAAACTGGACGGGAAACTTAAGAAGCTCCATCGGGTACGTGGTAATCAATCAAGGACAGGTTGCTGTAAGCGGAAATTTTGAAGCGTTCGCGCAATCCCCCAAAGTGAAATTAGTCTCATTCACAGTCAAAAAAGGAAAGTATGCCGGAAAGAAAGTAGAATTCTATTCACAGACAAAAGGCGGAGACGGATCAGAAGGACAGAAAAAAGGTCAAATGCTGTTAGACGCGCTTATTGCAAAATATCAAACAGGAATGGTACTAATAGGGCTCGTAGGCATGGAATATGGAAAATACCTCGAAGCAATGGGAAAAGACGTCATCAAGGGAGCAATTCTCAACACCGAATATTTCATAAAACAAAGAAAACAAAGCTTCTTTAATACAATATAACTATGTTAAAACTAAAATGGAAAGATATTGAAAAGTACCAGTTCGTAATGCCGGAAGAAGTTTCGCGAGATTACTTCACCGATTACATCATTGACGAAAACCATGTTTTCAGCATAGACGAAAAAGATTTGATCAAGTGGAAAGAAAAATTAAATAAATAATTCATATCTTTGAACTTTTATTGATTTATTAACTAAAAATTATTCAAACTATGAGAAAATTAATCGTTTTATTGGTGGCGGTGCCGTTGTTATTTACAGCTTGTAAAAAAGATGAGCCTGAAATTAAAAAGGATTTACTTATTGGAACTGTATGGGAAAATAAGGGTTTTTTATCCAAATACCTTTTGGAGTTTCACGAAACGAATAAGGCTAAATACTCAATAATTCATATAGATGACGGCAAAGAAGTGCCATTTGGCGAGCCAACTATACTGGAATTCAATATTGCAAGTGGAACGCCATTGGTTGACGCACAATCAACTATTATCATTGGAAATACGTATTCTTGGCAGGGAGATAAAATAACTATTTATAAAGATTTCCTTGTTTGGGAGAGTACAAGTGTTATAGATGGAAAGCCCACAAAAGATACATTCCAAAAAATTAAATGATATATCACGCTAAGGTTTAATAAAATCGGGTTTTTTCTTAAAAAACCTTAAAATATTTTCTCAATAAAATAATATTCACAACCTTTGCCCTTGTCAAAAAACCACAGGGCAGGTTGGATTGCCCTACTCAAAATTTAATAAGCGAGTTGGGCTTTTTTTACGCCTGCGTGTGAACGTATTAATACAGCGTATGCCCTATTCGGTAGCAGTAATGCCCGAAAAGTTCCCCTGTGGTTAACTTTGACAATAGGTAGCATACGCTTCTTTATTTTAAAAATTATGTCAAAAAACACAGAACCGTCCCGCCAAACGGGACACCTTTCCGATGCGAAGTACAGTAGCACGGAAACCAACCGGTCCCGCCCGAACGCCGAAGTCGAGGCATACCAAGCCGGTTACCGCCAAGGTTACACCCGGGCGGCAGAACTCATCACAGAAACCGTAATTGTAAACGTGTCGAAAATGAAACAAACCATTTTCGAGAAAATGAAAATCCCTGACACAGAGGTAAAGGGTTAATGTATGCTAAATATTATTAACGCAATCGCTTATTTTCAGCTAATAGCGGGAGATAAGAAACTGCCGATCATAATAGCAACAATAACCCGAAAAAACGTAATCCGATTTATATATTAAGTCAGAAAGCGTTTTCACACTCACGGATTCTTGGAAGGTTGTCCGGTAAAAGAAATTTAAAAGGCATTGATTTTTGTTGCTAACCTTCCAATTAAGCAACTTAAATCTTTGCCTTTTTTCATTTTCAAAAAATTACAATTACAATGAAAACAAATCAAAACTTAATAAGAAAAATGGGTGAATTTGATGTAACCCAAAGAACAAAAGACGGTTTTTTTAATGCAACATATCTTTTGAAGCAATGGAATAGCCAATCTAAGTCAGAACGAAAAATGGACAACTATTTCAATGTAAAGGGTACTAACGAGTTCATTAACACCATTATGGAGCGTGAAAATTTACATACCCCAAAATCGGTGTATGTAAAAACAAGGGCTTCAAGAGGCTTAAACGCAGGAACCTGGATGCATCCGCTTTTATTCATTGACTTTGCAATGTGGATAAATCCAAATTTCAAATACGATGTGCTTAAATTTGTTTACGATGAATTAATCAAATTCCGCAACGATGCCGGTACCGCTTATATTGAAATGTGTGAGCAAATAGCGCGTATTTCCAATAAAAAAGAAACAGCGGATAATATCAAGAAGGTGGCGCAAGCAATTAACTTTATTGCACAGAATAAGCACCAAAAAATGATACGTAATGAAGCTGACGAGGATCAGATGCGTGAATACGTCAGAATTCAAAAAGAAGTGACGATGCTTATTAAAAGAGGATTTATTAAAACCTTCGATGCATTGCTCAATCATTTACGTAAAGAATGGGCTGAAAAACACCAGCCTAAAGTATTAACCGCTTAAAACGAAGTAATCATGACAAATACAACAGCAAACGCCCCTTTATTCGATCCGCGCCTTGCACTGTTCCTTATACAGCTCGGACAAATGACAGAGTATTTTGACAAGCGTTACGTCAAGTCGGTAAAAGAAAAAAAATACGATCCGATTATTGAATACGAAATCTGGGATGAAATGTGTATAGACATTTTAAAAGTACAAGGAAATATAACCAAGGTAATAGGAGAAGACGTAAGAATTAACACGTTCGACAAAGAACTAAAAACTCAAATCAATGGGAGCAAAAACAAAGAAAGCTGATATAGCAAAAAAGACGAAAGCATTTATCCGTAAAAACAGCTACCGGTATATGATGTTTGAAAACAAAGATGCATATTACTTACAGCGGTTTGAGTTAATGGAAATAGTGTACCACGCCTATCAGGAAGGCATTGACAGTGTAAAATCAAGCAAGCCGGAACCGGCATTGTGATAATCCGAACAGGGAAAAGCCGGGACGAGAAAAATGTTCCGGCTTTTTATATTTTAATAAAAATGGAAGAGCAAATAAAATACGATCCGAACAATTTTAGAAAACATTCTTCAAGAAACAAACGTATTATCAGAAAAAGTCTTGAAGATTTTGGTGGTGGCAGGTCTGTATTGATTGACAATGATGATTATTTGATAGCCGGTAACGGAGTTTTTGAAGAAAGTCAGAAACTCGGAATGCCAATTAAAGTTATTGAGACAGACGGCAGTGAGTTGATTGTAGTGAAACGGAAAGATTTATCACTTGATGATGAAAAACGTAAGAAGTTAGCGCTGATCGACAACCACGCTTCGGACACTTCGGAGTTTGATTTTGATTTGGTCTATGAGAATTTCACAGTAGATGATCTGAAGGAATTTGAGTTTGATTTTGCAGTTGAAGACGATGTTTCTGGCGACATACAAGATGATAATATAGATGATTTGGAAGATGATCCCGATAATGACACTGATGATAATGATGATTTTTACAGTTCCATGGTTCAGGACGTGCTTTTTGAAAGCGGAAATGAGTTTGAAATTCCTAACCTGCTGATTGAAAAACAAGCTAACAAACTACTACTGCCATTTGCGCCTTGGGGAGCTGACAGCCGATTAAGGCGCGATGTTTCAACCTATCATTTTTACGTTGATGACTATCGTTTTGAAGCGATTTGGAAGGATCCGATAAAGCTAATAACAAGCGGTGTGAAAGTTATTGTTGAACCTAATTTGTCATTGTATGACACTACACCGGTAGCGTTTGGATTGCACCAAATTTACAAAAAACGATGGATAAGTCGTTACTTGCAAGAGTGCGGAATTTTGGTTTATGCTGATTTGAATGTGTCCGTGAAATTTGCTGAATATAACAAGTTGGGCATCCCACCCGGATATAATGCGTTTTTCACCCGTGGATATACCGGAAGACTTGAATATTTGAAAAAAGAATTAGAAGTCGCCCGGGAAATATCCGGACAAAAAACACCTAATTTATTGGTCTACGGTGGCGGTGAAGAAATTCGTAATTTTTGTATTGAAAACAGTTTGGTTTATGTAGAACAATTTATGCAAAACAAAAAGCAAGGTAATGGCTAAAACGAGTGGTGGAGTTCGTACTTTGGGGTCAAGAGAAACAGCCAAATCAAATCGCAGGAATGAGTTTTACAAGGAACTTGAAAGCGGTAAGTATGATGCAATTAAATCTTATTTTGATGAAGAGAGTGGCGATGATCTGGTTGAATGGTATTACAATAAATACAAAGAGCAAGAAAAGAGATGAATTAAAAAGGCTGTAAGATCACAAAAAAGGGGTTACTAAAAAATAGTAGCTCCTTTTTATATTTTAAAGTAAAACGAATTAAAATGTCAACAAAAACTCCAAATAAACCAAGAATGGGGCGACCGTCAGCATATAAAGAAGAATATGCAATGCAAGCGCTCAAATTAACCTTACTGGGTGCAACTGATAAGGAACTTGCTGATTTCTTTGGAGTTAGAGAAAGTACACTGAACAATTGGAAGAAAAAACAACCTGACTTTTTGGAGTCCTTAAAAAAAGGGAAGGAAATTGCTGATGCAAATGTGGCTTCAAAACTATATAGCCGGGCTATGGGTGCAAGGTTGACAGTACAGCAACCGCAGAAGTTAAAACAAATCACATATCACGAAAATGGCAAAAAGAAATCGGAAACTGAAACTGTACGGGTTGTTGATTTGGAAGTAGAACAACCACCTGACACTACAGCGATTATATTTTGGTTGAAAAACAGACAGCCGGATAAGTGGAGGGATAGGAAGGAAGTAAGCACTGATGTGACGGTAAATAATGAGCTTGAAGGCAAATCGGATGAGGAATTGAGGAAAATTATTGAAGATGCGAAGTAATATAAATATAGGAAAAGTATATAAGTCAAACAATTGTGGTGATTTTATAATATTGTCTTATTCTGATTCTAAAAATGTAACTATTCGATTTTTAAAAACAGGATTCATTACAAATGTATTTGCGAAACACGTAAGAGATGGACAAATTAAAGACCCTTTTTATCCTTATGTTTTTAATGTTGGTTTTCTTGGTGTAGGCAGACACAACTCAACCGATGGTGGGAGGAAAACAACAAAGTATTCTCGCTGGACTTCGATGCTTCAACGTTGCTATAGTGAAGAGCATCAAAGCAAGCACCCTGCTTACATTGGTTGTTCTGTTGCTCCGGAATGGCATAATTTTCAAAATTTTGGTAATTGGTTTGATGAAAATTATGTTGAAGGTTGGCATATCGATAAAGACATTTTAGTTAAAGGAAATAAGGTTTATTCTCCTGACAATTGTTGTTACGTTCCAAAAGAAATAAATGAACTTTTTACAAAAACAAATGCGTTGAGGGCTGATTTGCCGATTGGTGTTTCTTTTGATGAAAAAAAAAAGAAATATAAATCATCATTAAAAATAAATTCAAAATCTATTCATTTAGGAAATTTTGATACACCTGAAGAGGCGTTTGTTGCTTATAAAAAAGAGAAAGAAAAAAATATAAAACACATTGCTAATGAATGGAAGAATAAAATAAGTGAAAAAGTTTACAAAATATTAATCGACTACCAAGTAGAAATAAACGACTAACAGCAATGAATAGGAAGAAGCTACTTTTGAAAGCAGAAGCGGCTTTGATTCTCAAAAGGCGCAGAGCTAAATCAGATTTCTGGGCTTTTTGTTTGTACATGGACGGCGAGTTCTTTACAAAACGTTCGTTTCTGTATGAAGTTGCTGATGCCTTTATGCGGGTTGGCGTTGCATTTAGCGAAGGAATAATCCGCAGGCTTGCCGTATCTCTTCCACCACGTGCCGGAAAATCCTATCTTTCATCGCTTTTCATTGCCTGGATGCTTGGAAACTTTCCCGAAGAAAGCGTGATGCGGAACAGCTGTTCCGATACGTTGTACAATAAACTCTCTTACGACACCCGCGATATCATGCGGAGCAAAAAGTTTCAGGAAATATTTCCAGACGTGCGACTGAAACGCGACAAACAGAATGTAAACGGTTGGAATTTAGAAACAGCAAGGCAAGTGAGTTATTTTGGTGCCGGGGTTGGAGGTACTGTGATTGGATTTGGTGCATCTATGCTGGCAATGACTGATGACTTATACAAATCGCTTGAAGATGCACTGTCTGACAATAACAATGAAAAGGTTTGGAACTGGAAGCAAGGAACGCATGACAGCCGTATAGAAGGCAATTGCTGTAGCATTGACATTGGTACTCGGTGGAGCGAAAAGGATGTGCTGGGGCGATTGGAAGAGCAAGGGAAATACGATGAGATAATCCGTATTCCGGCGCTTGATGAAAATGATGAAACATTTTGTGAAGATGTACACACAACAGAGTATTACCATGAAATCCGGGCTGATTTGGATGAGAGTATTTGGGAAGCGGAATATATGCAAAATCCAATCGAAGCAAAAGGTTTATTATTCCCAAAATCGGAATTACAGCGTTTCAGATTAGCGGATATTGAAGGGAAAGAACCCGCCGGGGTTATTGGAGCGGGTGATGTGGCTGACCAAGGTGACGATGATTTTTGTGCACCGTTTGGGCGCGTATTCGGTGAACGGATATTCATTACCGATGTAATGTTTACAAAAGATGCAGTTGAGATTACAGAACCTCGATTAGCACAAATGATTTTGGATAACAAGTGCGACCAAATGCGGATAGAGAGCAATAACGGCGGGCGAATATTTGCCAAAGGAGTGAGGCAGATTGTTCAGAAATACAAATCAAAATGTATTATACAGGCACACCCGACCACTTCCAACAAAGAAACTCGAATACTTATGAAGTCAGGTTGGATAAAAAAACATTGTGTTTTTTTGGCAGATGAAGATATTGAGCGTGGAAGCGATTATGACCGATTTCTAAAGTCGCTCACAAGTTACAAAAAAGAAGGCGGAAACAAACACGATGACGCACCGGACGGCATGACAATCTTAGCGGAGTTTGCTGACAGTCTGGGAATGAAATTCAAGCCACCAGCAAAAACAGTAGCACGGCGACCGATTGTAGGATAAAAAGCAGGACAAAAATAGTTCTGCTTTTTATATTTTAAAAGAAACTGTTCAATGTCCGGATTTACTATTAAACCTATTTTCAACAAAGATCAAATCAATAAAATGTATGCGAAATTCCGCGAAAGAGTGACGCAAAAAATCATTATGATGTTGATCCGGGCGGGTGAGTTTTTTGTAGGGCACGCGAGACAGAACGGAAGTTATCAAAATAGAACAGGAAACTTACGGAGTTCAATAGGATATGTAATTGTAAATAATGGAATTGTCGTTGAGATGAGCAACTTCGATGCAATAGCTACGCAAGATAGGGTTATTTTGGTTGATTTTATAGTAAATGACGGAAAATACCAAGGAAGAAGCAAGCAACGAAATGTAAAAATAAAAGGCGGTACCGGTGAAACCGGGGCAATTGACGGAAAAGCCTTTGCGATGGAAATAGCATCAAATTATCCGAACGGAATAGTTCTTATTTGTGTGGCAGGTATGGAATACGGAAAACATGTTGAAGCAATGGGATATGACGTAATAACAGGAGCAACAATCGCTACAGAGGCATTTATTAAACGTGATATTGTTGCATTAATGAATAAAATCTAAAAAAATGGGAGTAGTTAACACAGAAGAAGGAATGTTTTGGGCTACCGGGATAGATACTACCGGGCTTGCTGTTGATGGAAAGAAAATGCAACAAATTTTCTCTGAAATCACAGACGGCGCGGGGCGTTCTGTCGATAAAATGAAACAAAACCTTGATGAAAGCATACGCGTTCAGCAGGCTGTTATTGGAAGATTAGAGCAAGAATTGTTGAGTTTAGAAGATGCTTATTCAAAATCTGGAAAATCCGGCTATCATACACCGGAATATATAGAACAGCGCAAAAAAGAAGCGCAAGCTATAGCAGAGGTGAGGGCTGAATTGGAAGGAGAAAAACAAGATTTGATTGACAGGCAGAAAGTATATGATTTGCTTGACAAAAAAATGGTTTCGCTGCGGACACAATACAACAACCTGACAAACGAAATGGCTCGAATGCGAGCTAACGGAATGGCGGAAACCGAACAATACAAAGTAATGGAAATTGAAGCTTCGAAACTTGCAAAGACACTCCAAATTATGAATGTGGAACGTCAAGCAATGGCTAAAGGCGGAAACATGCAAGGTTTATTATCAGGTCTGGGTGCATTGTCCGGTTTAATGTCAGCCGGTGCAGGTGCAATGGGTTTGCTAAATGAAAAGAGTGAGGATTATGCGAAGATACAAGCGAAAGTTCAAAGCATGATCGCAATAACAATAGGATTACAGCAAGTTCAAAAAACACTTTACGAAACAAGCGCATTCCGAGTGCAAGCAGTTACGAAAGCAAAACAACTTTGGAACGTAGCAACGCAAAATTTAACGCGATCACAAATGGTATTGATGGGAGTAATGACAGGAGGGTTATTGGTTGCTATCGGATTAGTTATTGCGGCGGTTGAGAAATTGGTTGCAAAAGAGAAAGAACGTAGAGAAGAAGCTAAGAAACTAAATGATGCGATTGCTTCCAATTCGGCTTCTCAAATTGCAAATTACGAAAAGTTGAGACGTTCATATAATTTGCTTGGTGATGACATAAAAGCAAAGGAAAAATTTATCCTTGACAATCAAAGTGCTTTTGATGGACTCGGGGTTTCTATTCATAATGTGAATGAAGCTGACAATGTTTTCATAAATAACACACAGGCATTTAAAACCGCAATAATGGAACGCGCAAAAGCAGCGGCAGCTATGGAGTTGGCTTCGGAAAAATACAAAGAAGCGTTGACCAAAATCGGACAAGCCAATCAAATGAAAGACACAAAAACGAGGTTAGATTCTGCTGAAGGAACCGGGATTACTTATGAAGTTGAGAATAAGGCAAAAACAAAATTATTGAATGAAGCTAAAAAAGCAGAAGATGAGGCAAACACATACATTCAAATGAATATTTCTCACACCGCCAAAGCAGGAGAGAAAATGATGGAAGCGGGCATTCAATCAGCCAATAATATAACGCTTGGATCTAAAGCTCATTGGGAGGCTGTTAAGAAATTCAATCAAGACAGACTTAACGCAATGAAAACAACCGAGAAAGGTTCAAAAGAATGGAATGAAACAGTTGCAAAAATTAAGCACGCAGATAAAATGATTTCATCTTTTGATGTAAGTGGAAGAAACAAGAATAACAGTTCAAATTTGCCCGAAGATTTATCTATCGGTATAAAAGAAGCTCAATTAAAGCTCGAAGCTGAACGATTGGCAATTATGAAAGACGGTAAGGATAAGCGACTGAAATTAAGTGAACAGGAGTGGAAAGAGGAGATTGCAAGGCTTGATAAAGAACACGCTGAACGCTTGAAAAAGTACAAAGAGCAAGATGCATCCATGCCGGAAGAGGAAATGAAAATTTATTCAGACAGAAAAGAAATAGCCGGGAAAGCAAAAGAAAAACGTGATGCGGATATTGAAAATGAATTCAGAAAAGAGCTTGAAAGCATTTACAAGGATTTAGGTGATGTTTTTCTTTCGGAAGAGGAGCGCAAGAAAAAGGCAATAAAGGAACGGTATGAAGAAGAGCGTAGGTTGGCAAAAGAACTATATGAAAAAGGCGGCATGACTGACGAGCAGCACATAGAAGTTAACGACAAACTAAATGCTGCTGAAACCGAAGAACACCGCAAGCGTATGCTTGAAGGATTGGAAAGTTTCAAACAGCAGGAATCAGAACTGACAAAATACTGGAATGAAAGAATTTCTGAAATTGAAAACAGCAAATCTCTTACCGAAACAGAGCGGATGGAAGCGCTCAAACAGGCAAAAAAACAATTCAACGATGAGGTTAATGAGCTGAATGCACATGCCTTGGTACAAAGTGAAGATTGGATTAAACTTTTTGCAGACACCGCATCACTTACAGATAAAGAGATTGACAATCTGATAAAGTCAATCAAAGAAAAAATCAATTCCGGTGAAATTAAGCTTGATCCGATTGACGCAAATAATTTCATTCGTTCATTGGAGCAGGTGCGAGATGGAATGAAAAACCCGATTAATCAAATTATTTCGGGTTTTCATGCATGGAAGAAAGCCAAAGAAGATCAGGCTGATGCAGAACGTAAGCTTACGAATTGGAAGGCAATTGGTGCGAGCAATGAAGATATAAAGAAAGCTACCGAGGAAGTAAAAAGATTCAAGGTAGAAGCGCAAGAAGCAGCTGCCGGGATTGCCGATGCATTTGGCAAAGCAAAAGGAATGATTGACAGTATAGGCGGAGATATTTCCAAAGTTGCTGAATCATTCGGGGGCGATACAAGGCAATTGGATAATGTAACAAACTTACTGGGAGGAGTTGCAACAGCCGGGCAGGGAATTGCCAAAATAGCAAGCGGAGATATCGTAGGTGGTATAACCGATGCAGTTAAAGGGATTGCCAATGTGATAACATCTATCAATGGGATTTCCGACACAGAACGTCAAAAGCGGATTGAGAAGTTAGCTGAAAGTATTGAGAAATCTAAAAAGAAATATGAGGAGCTGGGATATGCAAGGGAGAAAGCATTCAGTACTGATAAAGCGAAAATTGTTGAAGAGCAGAACAGGCTTGCTGAACAGCAAATAAAAGATCTGGATGCGATGATCGCAGAGGAAGAAAAGAAGAAAAATTCAGATCCTGAAGCCTTGAAACAAATGCGGGAAGAGCAAGATAGGTTAAGAAACTCAATCAGAGACAATAAGGAAGCTGCCAAAGAAGCTATTGTAGGAACGGACATAATGAGCGCTATCGACCAATTTGCACAGGCGTATGCTGATGCATGGGCAGGGGGTGAGAAAGCGGCTGAAAACAGTGCAAAAGCTATCAAGAACATCATAAAGGGTGGACTGATGCAAGCGTTGAAAAAAGATATAAGCAAAGATGCGCAGGACGTTTATGATGCAATTCACAATGCGTTAAAGAACGATAGTCGGATAGACGATGCGGAACAAAAACACATTGATTCGCTCGTTGAGGCGATGAATAAAAACGCTGAAAAGTACCGCACAGCACTTGAGCCGTATTTGGACGGAGACCAATCAGGAGTAACTGGCGAACTGAAAAAAGAGATGACTGAAGGTACAGCTTCGCAGTTGGTTGGGCTTTGGAATATAACGGCAATGGATATCCGGGCAATTAAAGAGTATTTTGAAAGAAATCCAATAAACGGATTTGAGAAAGAAGTGAATGAGATTTTGAATAGTTTGCATTCGATTGACAGAAATACAAGGGATACGGCAGACAATACAGATGGACTGATTGATGAGCTTTCAGAAATGAATGATAAACTGGACGAAATAAAAAACAACACTAAAAATAATAATAGTCGTGGTTAGTTCGAATTGCACGAATTGAAACGAATTAAACGAATTTATATGGATAAGAGAGAATTGGTAAGACAAGCAAAAAAGATGAAAGGTTGCAATCCCGGATTGTTGCAATTGAAAGAAAGTAAATCAATTGAGGAACTGATTAAGTGTTATTATGACAGGATAGATTTCTGTTTGGCGCACAATTTTCCGAGCAATGAATATATCAAAAGATTTGGAAACGATGCGGAAAGAATGGGAATTTATGTGGATAAAAAATGGAGACTTAAAAATCCAAATACGGTTGTTTTGCTTGGCAGATGTGATATTGAAGCGGAATATACCGGTTTTACAGTTGCGCGAATTTATGCGAAACATAAGACCTTCTTACATATCAAGGCAAGTGATAACGCTTTTGTGGTAGTTGATGCGCTGGACGATGTGGAAGTGCGGGCGGATGTTACCGGAGATGCAAAGGTAGTTGTAAGCTTATATGGGAATGCGGATTGCTTGGGTGCAACTAAAATAATAAAGAAAAACAGATTTACTTATGAATTGGAGTAAATAATACGAATTTCACGAATTAATTATGAAATTAAATTATGAAATAGATGGCATTCCGATAGGGTATTACGGAGCAGTTGCAACGCTTGGTCGCGGTAGAATTGCATTAGATGGACTGTTTGATATGCCTAAACGCATTGGCAAAACGGAACACATTTGGGGTACTTCCATTGAGCCGTTTGTGAGTGTGGAGGATATACGGCATGATGGACGGTTGCTTACATTACACACCGCCATGAGACATGATAAAGTAAGTGCTTTTATTCAAGCGTGTTTTGCTTCAACGAATTTTGGTGTTGATTTCGATGGATTTGATGTCGTTTGTCGTGAGGAAATTGCAGTTGAAAGAGTTGGGGAATTTTCAAAAGTGGTGGTGAAGTTTTGGCAGAATGATTTCACGCTTCCTTCATTGACAAAAACTCCTTCAAATTCCGGTGATTGGAGAATTGATGATTTTGATTTGCAAAAAGATTTTGGAGTATATATCAGTAAAGCAACTCGAATGCACAACGGCGGAAAGCGGATTGAAGTTAGTACAACAGAATTTTATACAAGAACTAATTATAGGTCTACGCGTGAAATTGACTTGCACTGCTTTATGAAAGCAGATACGATGCAAGAATTATATTCGAACATGAGGCAGTTTCAGGCATTGCTAATCGGTCCGGGATTGCGAAAGCTGAAAACGAAAAATTATGAGTTTGATATATATTTTAAAGATGGAATGAGAGCTGATGTTGTTGGGGTAAATATTGTTGAATTTAGCGTGAAAGCAGTTTTGGTTTCATTGAAAGAATATATCAGACTACTTGCTAACGAAAATGAATTATTAATAGCAACGGAAAATGATTATTTCATAGAAATAAATTAAAAAATATGTCTGTAATACAAAAAATTAAAGTATCAGAAATTGCAACACAGCAAACCACGTATGATCCAAATGCATTGGCTCATGTGGTATCGGAGGGTGTAAGTAAAAAAATGAAACTTGGTGTGATTGAAATTAAAGATGCAACGGCATCAGTTAATGAGCTTGGTGAAACAATTTTAATAATAACATACTGATATGGTAAAGAGAATTAGAGAGGGCAATGACTTTGTTCATGTCATGTCTGTGGAGCGTGCCGGTGTACCTGAAGATTTGACTGCCGCAACGGAAATACGCCTCTACTTGCTGTATGAGAATAAAAA
>LSQX01302429.1_pt1 | contig 36859 bp, 23 predicted proteins | sample 654561 | NCBI WGS metagenome assembly LSQX01 (sample SAMN04489861, study PRJNA283612) | anaerobic digester metagenome | isolation source: 4 biogas reactors fed with cattle manure at either 37C or 55C with and... | place: Denmark: Kongens Lyngby | collected 2014 | reverse complement strand
AGACCGCCAGGTTGGTCACGCCGCAATGGATCGGCGAGCAGGGCGTCGAGACGGCGCTCGTGCTGGCCATCGACGACATGCGCGAGACCGGCCGCTACGAAACGTTTCTCCGCCCGATCATCGAGCGGCTCAAGAAGATCGATGGCCGCGGGCCGGTGAGCATCATGACCAACCGGGTGGACCCCAACGATCCGCAGCTCGATCCGTGGTACAAGGAAGGGGTGAACCTGGAGACGCACACCTACGACCATCCCTGCCCCTGCCTGGGCGGCGGCAATTTCGACAAGGCCAAGGCCACCTACGATCAGACCGTGGACCTGATGAAGACCGTCTCGAACGGCCGGGCGGTGGCATTCCGCATGCCCTGCTGCGACTCGATGAACTCCGCCAGCCCGCGGTTCTACGCGGAGATTTTCAACAAGACCACGCCCGCGGGCAACTTCCAGAAGATGGATTCGTCGGTGATGGTGCTGTTCACGCCGAGCGATCCGGCGCTGCCCCGCGAGCTGGTGATGCAGGACGACCGCCAGCAGCGATTCCGCAAATACCTGCCGACGGAGCGGAAGTTCATCAACTACGTCGAGGATTATCCCTACCCTTACGTGATCGCCCGGCTCTGCTGGGAGATGCCCACGGCAATTCCCGACGACTGGCAGGGAATCAACCTCCAGGGCAACTACAATCCGATCACGGTTGGCGACATGAAGGCCGCCATCGACGCAGCCGCGATCAAACAGGGCATCTACGTGCTCACCTTCCACCCCGGCGGTTGGATCCGCAACGACCAGGTCATCGACATGATCGACCACGTCGTGGAGAAGCACGGCAAGAAGGCCATGTTTCTCAACTTTCGCGAGGCCTATGAGCGGCTTACCAGGAACCTCCTGGGTGGCCAGCCGCTCCGCACGGCCAAGGGGCAGGACAACGGCGTGCGCCTGCTGGACGTCAACAACGACGGCTACATGGACGTGGTGATCGGCAACCAGAAGGTTCGGCAGACGCGGATCTGGCAGCCGGAGACGGAGCAGTGGACCTGCCTGGATTTCCCGGTCGAGATCGTCAGCGCAGACGAGCGGGGCGACTTGTGCGACGCGGGCGTCCGGTTCGGAGTGCTCCAGAAGAGCGGCCAGGCGAGTTTCTTGGTCCGGAATGAGAAAGCGGCCGGCTTGTGGCACTTCGCCGGCGGAAAGTGGGAAGCGGACGCCCAAGGCCTGGCTGGGCTGGAGGCCGGGGGGCCGGTGGCCACGGCTCGCGCCGGCCGCGACCTGGGAGTGCGCCTCGGCGACCTCGACCGCGATGGGGTTTGCGAGTTGATCGTCGGCAACCCGCAGCAGCAGGCCGTGTTCCAATGGCTGCCCGAGCCGCGCGGCTGGCGCAAGCTGCCGTTTGCGCTCCCGGCCGGCGCCGCCATCGTCGATGCCCAAGGGCGCGACGCCGGTTTCCGGCTCGTCGATATCGACGAAGACGGCCACCCCGACGTGGTCTTCTCGAATGCCGAGCGCTACTCGCTCCACCTTTTCAGCTCGAATGCCGAGGGCTGGTCGCGCAAGGTTCTCGCGTCCCAGCGGAGCGCGAACGACAACGTGATCCCCATGATCGTCCGCGCCGACGGCACGAACAACGGCACCTGGTTCAAATACGCCCATCTGTGGGTCCAGAACGAGGACGTCGGCGAACGCGTGATGATCAATGACAGGCCGACGCTGATCCCCATCGAGAGCCGCTCTTACGCGACGCTTTTGAAGGGCGCGGACGCCGTGGCTCCGGGGGCCGCACGTCAAGCAGCCGCTCAGCCCTGACCGTTCCTCGCGTAGACTTCGTTTGCGGTTTCCCCGGAGGCAGTCGAGCCATGGCACGAACGGCGGGATGCATCTTGATCTGCGTGGCGGTGATTCTTCCGGCGCCTGTGGCGGCCGGAGAGCCGGCTGCGCCGCTGTCGCAGCGCGAGGCCGACGCGTGGCTCCGCTGGGTGATTCCCTTGCCCAAGCAGGCAAGCATTCCAGCCAGACGGCTTGTTTCGCTGGAGGCTGTGAAGGTCAGGTTGCACGATGGAGCCGGCGACGTCGAGCAGTTCGCCGCGCGGGAGTTGGAGGCCCTCCTGCAACCGAAGGAAGCCGCAGACTCGCAGGCTGCGGACGCCGATTTCGAACTGCTGTTGGGCGTCTGCGACGAAGAGGGGCGACTGGGCGATCAGACGGTGCCGGGGGCGGCCGAGTTGGCGAAGCTGCCCAACGGCGAGCAGTGTTACCGGATCGCGCCGCTGGGTGAAGACCGGATTGCCCTGGTCGGGCTGGACCCCCGCGGCGTCAGCTATGCCGCCCGAACATTCGGCCAACTGCTGGAGCCGAAAATCGCTGGCGGCAAGGTGGAATTGCCGCTCGCTCGAATCACCGACTGGCCCGACCTGGCCGAACGCGGCATCTGGTGGCGCAAGTCACCCAGGGCCGACGGCGGCGTCCCGCGCGGGTTGTGGTGGGGCAAATCGGGCTACGACGACGGCACCCTCGACTGGTTTTCCAGCCTGAAACTCAACCACCAGGAGATTCGCGCCCACTTGCTGGTCGAAAAGGGCGAGCCCGCCACCGCCACGCTCGACGCCGGTGAGGTCAACCGTTGCCGCCTGCGGGCGATCAAGATGATCCCGATCGTCAGCCACCTGGAACAACTCGGCGGCTCGGGCATCTTTGCAGCCTATCCCGAAACGCGGGGCCAGGGGAAGCATCCCGACTGGGCCGACGTGATCTGTTTCTCGCAACCGGAGACGCAACGGATCTTCGACGAATGGTTCGTGTCGTTGAGCAAGACCGTGCCGTGCGACGACGTGATGGTGTGGCTCTCGGAAAACGCCGTCTACTGCACCTGCGATCGCTGCAAGCCGGTCGAACAGTTCCAGCACGAGATGCAGGTCGTGATCCACGCCTGGCGCGAGGCCCAGAAGGTGCGGCCTTCGCTCCGGCTCCGTCTGCTGCTGACGCAGGGGAGCAACCCGCAGAACCTCGCGATCATCAACAGCGCGCCTCGCGACGTGGGAATCACCTATTACGACGGCGGAAGAACCTACACCGTCGCCCGGCGACCGATGATTCCCGCCGCCATGCGCGAGGCGATTCGGGGGCGCTGGTTCGGCTGCTGCCCGACGCTCAGCGGAACCTGGTACGCGATCAGTCCGTTCGCGGGCGCGGCGTATATGAAGGAACGCATGGGCGAGTTGCACGAGGTCGGGGCGGTGAACCTTGTCGGTTTCGCCACACCCTCGCTGCGGCTCAACGAGTTCGCCTTGAGTGCCGCGGCGGAGTTCGCCTGGAATTCGTCCGGGCGCACGCCGAGGGAGTTCGTGCTGGCCTGGGCCACGCGGCATCGCTTGACCGATGCGGAGAAAGTCGCCCAGTGGTGGGAACAGATCGAGGAACCTCAGCGGGACCTCTATATCTCGAATCTCACGTCGGAGGGTTTTTGGCCCCAGGTGGCCCGGTTCATCGCTGATCGCCGGGGCGGCCAACCGGGCACGGGGTTCCTGGCCGGTTTCGCCAAGGACGGCCGCTTGGAGGCGGATATCGCCGGCGCGGCGCACGCCGCGACGATCGCCGATTCGATCCCCGACAAGCGGTTCCTGCACGAGGCGCGCTACACGCTGGCGGCCCTGGAGATGGCGAGGGCCAGCCGCGATTTGACCGTGCTGCTGGCCGGCCAGAAGACGCTTTCTCCATCGAAGCGGAAGGAAGCCGCCCGCCTGTTCGAGCAGATTCATCTGGCCCTGGCGCAGGTGGCCGAGGAGCTTGTGGCCTATAGCCGGTGTGTGTCGCTTTACCCGAACCAGAAACACGAAACGCCCGCGGATCATTTTCCCATGGGCTGGCCCAAGCTGGATGCGATCGAACGCGGGGCAGTCGAGACGGCCCGCGCGCTTGGTGTTGACGCGCCCTTCATGTCCTACGTCCCTCAGCGGATCGCGTCCTGGCAGACCGGCACCTTCCCCGCCTCCGGCGAGAAGGTCGACCATCGCATCGACATAACCGGGCAGATCACGCGGCCGGGCGTGTATCTCGTGTCGTTCGATTATACGCGCGGCCTGGAGTCCCTCCAGATCGAGCGGGTGGCTTTGACCGCCTGCCCGCCCGGCGGCGGCGAGCAGGAAATCGCCGTGGATATTCACCGCGGCCGCGCCGGCGCGACGAATCTCCAACACGAGTACGCGCTCCGCTTGCCGCAATACGATCCGCAGGTTCGCTACACACTGCTGGCCCGCGTGGGGATCAGCACAAGCCAGGCAGACGCACAGAATCGCACCAGCCAGGGCGACATCCACTGGCGCCAGGTGAAAGAGGACTGAGAACAGGGGAGCGATCGAGCGCCCGTCCGCCGATGGTTTGCGTGCTTTGCCGACGCATGGCTCCGGAGCCGAGCGTGGCGAACCGGCCGCAAGACCAGCGGCAGCCCGCTGGAACCGCCGTGCCGCCCTGGCGGCCCCCTCGCGGGCGGCTATTGCCCTGGGGCCCGTCCGTCGATCAAGACGCGGTAGAGCGTGTCCCCGCAAAGGGCCACCAGGCCGTAGTGGCTGGAGTTGGCGATTCGCCAGTCCATGCCGGACCCGTACCGGGGAAGGGCCCGGGGATGATCCACCAGAAGCTCCTCCTTCCCGGTGCGGAGATTGATCCGCCGCCAGTTGTCGCCGGCGTAGTAGAGCCAGTCGCCGACCCGAACGAGGCTGCCGCCGCGCGAATTACCCCTGTGCCAGTCGGGCCGGTCGCGTACGACTTGCAGCAGGCCGGTCTCTTGATTCAAGCGATACGAGCGGAAATCCTTATCGGCGCCGGCGATCCAGAGGACGCCATCGATGCTCAGGAACGCATCGCCCGGCGGGTCCCGCCGCGGGAAGGCATCGCGGTACCAGTCAACAACCGGATAGACCCAGACCTTTCCGGTCTCCGGCTCCACCAGGAGGGGGTTGTAGCGCCGCAGGATGAAGACGATCCGTCGCGGCTTGGGGCCAGGGAGGACGTGCTCGAACATCGCCTCGGGCACAAAGCTCATGGCCGGATTGAGGTTGCTGGCATTCTCGGCGCGGCGGTAGTCCCAGACCTTGGTCGCTTCGTGGATCACCTCCACCTTGGCTTGGACGCCGTCGAATTCGACAACTGCGATCCAGCCGCGATTCTCGTTGCCGAACGATCCGGCCGCCAGCACGCGCCCGGGGCCAAGCCGGTGCGCCACGATGCCGAAGCGGCCGCAAGGGGGCAGGCCGTGATCCTTGGCGATGCGGACCAATCGAGCGGCGTGGGCACCTTGGCCGGGGCCTTGGGCGCCAGTGCCTGGGCGAGCCACTGCACTTCGCTTCGCAGGTTCTCCATGTAACCGCGATAGCCCTCGCGGGGCACGTCGAAGCCTGCCTTTTGGGCCTCGGCCACGATCGCCTGCGCTTCTTGCAGCAGTTCCGGCGACAGCTCCTCGTTGCCGTATCGGCGATAGCAGAGCTTGCCATAGCGCCCGTAGCTCCGCGCCACGGGGCGATCCGAGGCCACGAGCCGATCGAGGAACGCCTGGTATTGCCCTGCGGTGAAGCGGTAGTAGTTCGTTTCCCGCTCCCGGCCCATCCTAACCGCCACGTGGCGCAGGAAGTAATTCAGCGTGGAACACGGCCACATCGACTCGGGCAGGCGGTTGAGCAGCAAGTCGGCGATCAGGTCGAGGTCGTCCTCGGTGTAGTAATTGCCTTCGCAGCGCATCAGCGCGCTGTTGAAAATGAAACTGCACGGGTCCGTTGCGCCGCTGAGTCCGCTGCGGCCTGTCGTGGCCGCCGGGTCCAGCGAGACAATGCGAGCGAAGACATGGCGCAGGAACTCCTTCTTGACCGCCTCGCATTCGCTCAGCGGCTGGCTGTACACGAAGCGGATGCCGGTGATGCTGTGGAGGGCGTCGCCGGTCAGGTCCGTGGCCTCCTCGCGGCAAAGCCGGCGGTTGCGGATCAGGTACTCGCAATGCTGCAGCGAGCGTTTCCAGTCGCCGACGACCTCGGCCACGATCGCCATCCAGAACGGGTCGTCTTCAGCCTGCCGCGCGCCCTTGGGCCACTCGCCGAGTTCGATGGGCCGGCTGTTGCGCCGCGCGTATTCGCGGACGAGCCGGATCCGCTGTTCGTCGGCGTCGGGCTTGAGCAGCAGGGCCGCTTCGCGGAGGGCCGCGGAGCGGCGGAACTCGCCGCGGGAGTTGAACTCCTCGGCCCGCTGCACAAGCAGGCGATATTGATCCTCGGCGTCGAGGGCCGGCCCGCCGGCCATGGCCAGCCCGGCCAACTCTCCGGCGAACAGGTCCAGCAGCCGCCGGCCCGCCTCGTCCAAGGGCACGGCTTCGAGCTTTCGCTCCAGCAGCGTTCCGGATGCGTGACGAGCGCGGAGGATGATCTCCACGGTGGTGCTGCCGTCTTCGAGGTTGCGATGCGTGCGATACTCGCCCTCGACGAACAGGGGCACGGGGCGGTCGCCCTGCCCGACCGCCGCCAGATCGCGCTCGGCGCCGATGGCCCGCGCTTCGTCGACCGCGACGACGGCCAGGCCGGGAATCTGCCGGCAGGCCGCGCGAAGCACCTCGGCATAATCGAACTGGAGAAAGGAATGTTCGAACGTAAGGTCGCGGCTGACGAAATCGGGCACGGCGACCACGCGCTGGACGCCCCCCTCGAACTGGCGGATCGCATGCAGCGTCTGGTCGGCCAGGGTGGCGACGATCTGGTCGCGGGGCGCGCCCTCGACACGCAGGGATACGTCCTGAAGCGTTGCCCCAAGATGGGAATCGCAGACGACAAGCCGAACGTCCTTTCCGCCCGAGGCCAACAGCACGAGGAGGTCGGCCCCTTCGATCCCGCCGATGCGGCAGCGGGCTGCGATGTTTTCCAGGAGCCTCTGAATCGCCTGCTCGTCGGACACCGCCCGAACTTGCTGGCGCTCGACAAGCACCACCGCTTTGGTCTGGCTGAGCCGCGCCGCAAGCAAGTCGTTCCATCCCGCCTGCTCGCCTCCCAGTACAGCCGCCTTGGGCGGCGCCGCGGTGGATGCCGCCGGGAACGCCAACACCATGACCCATGCCATGCAGAGACGCATGATCCCTCCCTCCGCCCCATTGATTCCAGGGTGGTCCAAAGCGAACCATCGTCCTGCGGTCAGCTTCGCCGAACACGTTGCCGGAGTCAAGCATCGCACACCGGCCGAACGACCAGCGACAGCCCAGCGGAATCACGGTGCCAGGCCGGAGGTCACCGAATCGCGGGGCAAGCCCGCGCGGATAACCGGTGAACGGTCGATTCGTGCCGCTGTGGGGCCTACTTCTCCCCCGCGGCCGGCGGCCGGTGCCGCGGAATCGGGGCCTTGAAATCGCCCAGGCAATGCCATTGCCGCCGTGCGTCGAGGCCGACTCCCGCCGTCACGGCGGTTCCCAAAGAACAATCACCCGGCAATGGCGATCGCAGCCATGGGGTCCATCACGGACTGCACCTCTGCCACCGGTCTTCCCACGGTCAATGCTCGCGGATGCGGATCGTTTTCCAGTGCGTCTCAGCGCCTTCGCTCTGCAAGCCGATCGGGCCTTGCGTCAGCTCGCAGTCGCTGACCGTCGAGACAACGGCGCCGTTGACCGAGATGACCATGTTGCCGCCCTTGACTTCGATCTCCAACTGATTGAACTCGCCGACCGGCTTGATGACTCTGGCCAGCGCCTGCTTGTCGAACGTGTGCCTGCATTTGAGGTCGCGCGGGATCGGCAGGATGATGCCGAGCTGCCGGTACGCGCCCTGCACCTCGATGCTGCGAGGCCAGACGCCGAGGGCGTTCTTCTGGCCAACGTGGATCAGGCAGCCGCTGTTGCCGCGAAACTCCGCGTCGTCCTGGAGGCCCGCGGGCCTCTTGAACGCAAACGCGCACTGGAGCGTGTAGTTTCCGTAGGACTTCTCGGTGTACATGTAGCCGGCGGGCGTGCCGCTACAGATGAGGATGCCATCCTTGACGGTGAACGTCCCGTCGTTGCCGGCGCCCTGCTTGCCGAAGTGGAACTTCCACCCTTGGAGGTCCGTGCCGTTGACCAGCGCGGTCCAGCCGTCCGCGGCGCCCTCGCCGGCGGGCAGGAGGTTCGGCGCGGCGATCGCGACCGCGAGAATCGAAACAAACGCCCAAGCGACTCGCTGCGACATCTTCATCTCATTCCTCCACAAAGTTGACGACTCAGAACTGTTTCACCACGATGATCCGGTCGCAGAGGACGCGGTCCTCGGCCGCCGTGCCGCCGTAGGTCGGACCATCGAACTTCAGCGACACCCACGCCTCCCAGCGGTTCGGCGTGCCGGGTTCGTGGAGGCGCTCGCCAAGCTGCTGGTGGGTTGCCCAGCTTCGCGCCGAGAACCAGACCCAACTGTCGGGAGTGATCGTGATCGTGCCGAGTCTGTAAAGACGGTACTTCCCGGCAACGATGTCTTTCCGCTCCAGGCGGATCCGCGCCCCTTGCGTGCCTTTTGCCGGCTGCCGCGATTCCCATTGGTAGAAGCCGACCTGAAACGGCAGATCGGGCAGATGCACGGTGGCGGCGTAGCCGCGAGCGGCATCGGGGTCTCGGATCCGCCAGGGGCCGGCCTGGCCGGCCGTATTGGTCGGCACGAACGTCTGAATCCGCGACCGGTCGATGCCCTCCAGTTCGGGCGGCAGCGGCTTCTCCTTACCCCCGCCCTCGATCACGGCCAGGAGATCGTCCAGCGCAGCGGGGGCAAGCGGCCGCGGCGTCATCCCCGCCGCCGCCTTGGCGGCATTGGCGCTCACGATCCGGGAGGCGAAAACCGCCGGGTCGCGGAAGTACTCTGGATGCGCCTCGCGAAGCGGGAACCACTTCCAGAGGCTGGCGAAGTCAAGCTCTCGCCGCAGCAGCCGGATATTGGCCAGATCAGCTGGCGAACCCGAGGCCTCGGATTCCATCTGGTCGAAGTATCCTTGCCAGCGGCGGATGTTCGCCACGGTCAAGTAGGGGAAGGTCCGGTCGTCGTCCCGCTGCCCGGAGGTATACGTGACCTCGGGCGGCAGCTCGCGGATCGCCTCGCGGCCCTGCTCCAACTCGTCGAGGTAGCGCCGCACAAGTCCGGCGGCGGGGCCGTAGTGGTGCTCGGTGAACGCGCGGATGATCGCGTCGGTGTCGCAGGCCACGTCCTGCATGAGCTTGATGATCAGGTAGGTTTGCAGCTCGCTCAGGCCGGAGCGCTCCAACACGCCGCGATGATCGGCGAACAGGCCCTCCACGCCGGCCTGGTGCATGAGCCGCATCTGATGGATGTTGCGGCGGAGATTGCCCACGGGGAGCACCTCGCCGGTGCCCCAGGGGTTTGGGTAGAGCCAGGCCCAGAGGTGGCTGGTGATCTTGCGCCAGGCCTCGAGGTCGCGATAGGTCTCCTGAATCCGGGCGTCGGGATGACGCCAGTCGGCGAAGAAGCAGTCCTCGATCGGAGCGAAGGAGATGATCAGGTTGTCCGGCAGCCGGCCGCCTCCGGGGAGCACGGGCGGCTTCTGGGTCTGGCTGCGGCGGTAGGCCAGCGTGCGGACCAGCTTTCCGGGGTGTTCCTTCTCCAGCAGGCCGCAGAGTTCGATCAGGTAGTCGAAGATCGGTCCCCCGGGACACTGGTACTTCTCTTCCAAGGCCTTGCACCCCGGGCAGTAGCAGAACGCGCCCGGCGTGTCCGCCGCGTCGACGGTGATGATGTCGTTGCCGGGCGCGGCGGCGATGTGGCGGAGGATGTTCCGCGTCAATTCCCGGCGGAGTGCCGGGTTGGCGAAGCAGAGCTGCATCGAGGCCACGCGCCGGCCGGCGGCGTTCATGGAGAAGAAATCGGGATGCGTGGCGAAGTAGTCCTTCTTCTCCAGCCAGGCAAACGTCCGCGCCTCCCGGGCCTCGGGCGCGGGCGGGATGTAGGCCAGCGAGCCGTGCACGAACTTGTCGTTCCGCAGGAGGGGAGGAAAGCCGCTCCGCGGCCGCGTGCCCCAGTGTTCCGACGCCATGTTCAGCCCATGCTGGCGGTAGAAGTGCTGGTCATAACGCAGCGGCAGCTCGCGGAACTTGAAGGCGAACCCCCGCTTCCGTTCGAAGGGCTCCAGCGAGACGGTTGTCCGCGGCGCGACGACCGGCTTTTCGAACACGGAATACCACCGCCAGCCGAGCGAACTGTGGAGGAATTCCATGGCGGCGTGCAGGTTGCCGTGCACGCCGCGGCCGTAGAGAAAGATGTCTCGGCCCTTGCTCCGCGAGACGTGTTCCTGGTCCTCCAGACGGGCCCGCGGATCGCCGCCGAGGCGCCGCAGCGCCGGTTCGCTCAGTCCGACAAACAGCGCCGGGCGGTCCTCGTTGATCGCGTCCGAGGCGACCACCGGGAACTCCGCGGAGGTGATCTGCCGGAGATAACCGGCGAGCGTCTCGGCCGCGTAACGGTCCACGTCCGCAGCGTCCGCCGCCAGGACGATCTGGTAGTCCGTTTTGCCGGCGACGGCCAGTTGCAGACCGGCTGCGAAGCTCGCAGCCGCCGGCAGCCAGACGCAGGAGACGGCGATCGCCGCGGCAGCGGCGGCCCCGCGCAAGGGGGCGGAATCCGAGCGGCGCGGGGAGCCGTTGGCTGGCCGCAGCCAGCCCGCGCCGCACGTTGGCTGGGAAGCATTGCAGGCGGCGATGGAGACGCGACTCATGGAAATTGCCCAAGGCTAGCCCAAGGTGCCCTACCAGCCTGCCATTATAGCGGATTCTGACCGGATGCACGCCCCGGCTCTCCGCGCCGCGGGCGGATCAGGTGGCAGCGGCCCCCGCGCGGTCTTCTCGGACCAGCACGTAGGCGATGTCGCGAAGGTGCTGGTGCAGCGTGCGGGAGTGAACCAGGCAGGCGGTGTCGCGCCGGATCGTCTGTTTGAGCCGTTGGTTCAGCCAATCATGCAGCACGGCCGCCGAACTGGCATAGCGGCCCGAGTAGACGATCGCATCCAGTCCTCCCAGGGCGGCGATTCCCGCGCCGCACGCGCGGAGCAGGGAGTGCAGAAAGACATCCCGGGCGAGCTGCGATTCGCCGTCCGGGCTTTCGAGCGCCTCGGCGAGCGAGACGTCGCGGCCGACAAGCCCTCGCAGGCCGCTTTCACAGGTCAGCAGACGGCTGGTCCCCTCCGGGCCCCAATCGCCGTCGCCGGCCAGCTTCAAGACTACGCTCGGGTCCAGATCTCCGCAGGACGTCTCGCCGGGCAGCCCCTCGGCGGGCGTCGAGCCGCCGGTGACCATCACCGGGCGGCAGCCGCGGCAGGCAGCCAATTCCGGGCGCGGCTCCAGGCAAATCGAGAGGAGGCGGGCCTCGGCCGATCCCAGTTTCCGCCCGGTGTCGAGGCACGCCGCTTCATGGAAGATGCCCTGAAAGCCGAACCGCCGGAGCGATCGGGAGGCGGTCCACTCCGGGTCAACGCCGTAGCAGCGTTCCCTCTCGGGCAGCGGCGCGAACAGCGCGGTTTCGAAAGCCAACGCCACCAGAGTCTGGGGAAACACCCGCCGCGCCGCGTTCACCAACTGGACGAGGCGAGGCACGTGCAGCGGCGCCTGCGGCGCGAGCGCCGCCAGGTCCTCCAGGACGGACTCGGACGCCAACACCGGGCGGACGAACCGCGCGCCGCCATACAACCCGCGGACGGCGATCGCGTCCAGCGGCAACATCCCGGCGGTTTCCAGCGCCGTGGCGATCGAAGACAGCGCCGCGGCCCCGAATCCGTCGAAGTCGGAAACCGAGGCGTCTCGGCTCTCCTTTACCTGCCGCCGCACGACGGGCTGGTCATTTCCGTCTCGAAACGCGCTGACGGTCAGGCTGCGGAGCGTGGGATGGATGGTCAGGATTCGCATGAGACTTGGTACACCGAGCGGGCGATGGAGATTTCTTCATTGGTACGGACGGCCCACACGCGGACCGGGCTTTGCGGCATGGCCACGTCGACCGGCAGCGGATGGGCGGACGCATTCCGCTGGGGATCAAGGGCGATGCCGAACGGGTCCATGCCCGAGCAGACGGCCTCGCGGACGTGCGGCACCGTCTCCCCGATCGTGTCGGTGAAGATCACGGCATCCGCGCGGCCCACCAGCGCCAGGTAGGCCCCCAGATACTTCTTCAGCCGCCAGAGATAGACCTGGGCCGTCAGGTGGTCGCGGCCGCTCTGCGGATCGCCGCCGGCGGACTCGATGGCGTCGCGGATGTCGGCCGAGCGGCCGGAAAGCCCGAGCACGCCGCTCTTGTGGTTCAGCCGCGACTCGACAGCGCTCCGGTCCCCCAGGGTGTCCGCCAGCAGGCGGAGGGTGATCCCGGGATCCAGGTCGCCGCAGCGCGTGCTCATGACGAGGCCCTGCAAGGGCGAGTAGCCCATCGTGTTGTCCACCGACCGGCCGTTGACCACCGCGCACAGGCTGGCGCCGCCGCTGCCCAGGTGGCAGCTCACGGCATGGAACCGATCGAGCGGGACGCCCATCAGCCGCGCCGTCTCGGTGACGACGTATTGGTGGCTGATCCCGTGGTAGCCGTACTTGCGGATTCCCATCCTGCGGCTGACGGCCTGGGGAAGCGCGTAGGTCCGAGCATGAAGCGGGATGGTGCGGTGATACGCCGTGTCGGAGACGACCACCTGGCGCAAGCCGGGGAACATCTCGCGGCAGGCTTGGATCGTGGCGATCGCCGGCGGATTGTGGATCGGCGCCAGGTCCTGGCAGGCGATCAGTTCGGCCAGCACGGAGTCGTTGATCCAGGAGTGATCCGTGACCGTCGGGCCGCCGTTGACCAGCCGGTGCCCGATGACCTCGGGCATCGCGCCGGCGCTCTCGCGCAGGACGCGGACCACCTGCTCGAGGGCCTCGGCGTGGTCGCGCATGGGGATCTGGCGGGTTTCCGGCGGCTGCTGGTCCCGCTGTAGCACGAGGCACGAGGGCTTGGCGGTCGGCGGGCCGATCCGCTGCGCTTCGCCGCCGGAAAGCTGCTTTTCGCCGGGCATGGCGATCAGCCGGTACTTCAGCGACGAGCTGCCGCAATTGAAAACGAGGATGTTCATTGGTCAGATCTCGTCCAGTGTCCAGCCGCAGACGGGCACCCCTACGAGGCTGTGGGCGATTGCCGCCGTGCCGTAGATCGCTTGGCTTGCGCGGGCGACCGGGACCGATTCATTCGGGCCGTGGCAGGTATCCTCCGAGCCGGGGCCGTAGGCGATCGCCGGCACGCCGAACTGGCTCGCCAGCGCGCCGCCCGCGGTCCCCATGCCCAAGCGGGGGAGTCGGAATTTGCCGCATGAGACATCGCATCCGGCGGCGGCCAGGGCGTGGCGCGCCCGCGTGATCAACGGGTGATACGGGTCCAGCGACCAGGCCTCGATCCGCTGTTCCAGGACGGTCGTCCGCTTTGTGTAGAATTGCCGCTCCTCACGCCGCACGACCACGTCGACGGCGACGCGGGCAACCGAAGCCGCGGCGGCGCGGGCCTCGTGCTTGAGCTGTTCCATCGCGCCGCTGACGGTCTCGGTCTCGCGCAATCGCCGGCAGACGCCGATGACTCCGGACGCCGAGCCGGGCCGCTGCTGGAAGCGCGGCGAGAGCAAGTTCTGGAATTCGGGCTGCCCATCGGAGGTGGCGGCCCGGTGCCGGCTGTGGAAGGTCTCAAACACCGCGGCCGTCGCGTCGTTGACCTGGAAGTTGTCCGGGCCTTCGATCACCACCTCGAACACCGCCGACCCGTCGTGGCCATAGTAGATGCCCAGGCCGGTCGGTTCGCCGAGAATGGCGAAATCGGGCCGCAAGTCCAGCGAAGGGAGCGTGTCCTGCATCAGGTGGCGCAACCCGGGACTTCCGCCCTGCTCCTCGGAGACGGTCGCGGCGACGACCAGGTTGCCCTTCAGCGGCAGCAGCGCCCGCCGCAGCAGGCCGCCGGCATAAATCTGGGCCGCCAGGCCCGCCTTGCAGTCCGACGCGCCGAGCCCATACAACACCCCGTCGCGGACCGCTCCGCTATAGGGCGATTCTTGCCAGGCTTCGGGCTGCCCCTCGGCGGCCGTGTCCATGTGCGCGCTGAGCAAGAGCGTCGGCTCTCCCTGGCGGCCGCGGAGCACGCCTACCACGTTGCCGTAGTCGTCGACATGCAGATCCTCGTAGCCGATCGCCCGCATCCGCTCCTCGACGAGTTGCGCCACTTCATGTTCGTGCAGCGAGGGGCTCGGAGTGCGGATCAGTTGCTGCGTGAACGCCAAGGCTTCCGCTTCGAGACCGCGGGTCTTGGCTGCCAGAAGAGAATACATAAGACGAAAACCTCCTGCCGCCAGGCGGCCGCACCATTTTCGGGAAGATGTACTGAAAAAAGCACCCCCCATGCGATCTGTTCCTGAGCAATGTGCGTGCCAATTCAACCAACACCCCGCAAAACATAACCCGCAAAGGGGGGGCAGCGATTGAATCCCCCTGCACGTGCGATCGCTGGAATTCGAAAGAAAACGGCCGGGCCACGGCTCGGCACCCTGGACGCGGGCGTCGTGGTACTTCAAAATGAAATGGTCACATTTCAAATTGAGCGTATCGAGTCAGTCATGAAATCGGAAGAGCTGGCCTTGGCGGAGCTGTTGGACCTGTCGGAGGGACGGTTCGATTTGCACGGGCGGCGGCTCGTGCTGCATTCGTCCGACGCGATGGCGCAATTGCGGAAGGACCTGGTCGAGACGGTCGGGCAGGAGCAGGCCCGCGGGCTGCTCACGCGGTTCGGCAATTTCTGGGGCCGCGCCGACGCCGCGGCGATGAAGCGCATCTTCCACTGGGAGACAATCGAGGATTGGCTTAAGGCGGGGCCGCGGATGCACACCTTGCAGGGCGTCGCCCGGGTGACCGTCAAGCTCCTCGACGCCCAGCCGGCGGCCGGACGGTTCCACATGGAGGTCACCTGGCACGATTCGGCGGAGGCGGACGAACAGCGGCTGGCCCTGGGGAAGTCGCTCGAGCCCGTCTGCTGGACGATGGTCGGCTACGCCAGCGGGTACGCATCGTTCTGCACCGATCTGGAGGTCTTCTTCATCGAGGACAAGTGCCGGGGCAAGGGGGACCGCATCTGTTCCGCCGTGGGGCGAGACCGCCAGAGCTGGGGGCGGGAGATCGAGCCCCACGTGGCCTACTTCCATGCCGACGACATCCAGGGACAGGTCCTGCGGCTGACCAGGGAGCTGAAGGAGAAGATGCGGGAGATCGCCCGGCAGCGCCGTCGCATCGCCAGCCTGGAGAGGGTCGTCGGCGCTTCGCCGGCCGAAGTCCATAGCAGCGTCTACAGGCAAGTGATCGAACTTGCGTCGCGAGTCGCCCGCCACGACTCGTCGGTGCTGATTACGGGCGAGAGCGGGACGGGCAAGGAAGTCCTGGCCCGGTACATCCATCGGACCAGTCCCCGCGCGGACGGCCTGTTTCTGCCTGTCAATTGCGGCGCCTTGCCCGAGACACTGCTGGAAAGCGAGCTGTTTGGCCACAAGGCCGGGGCGTTCACCGGCGCTTCGCGGGACCGCTTGGGACTGTTCGAGGAAGCCGACGGCGGGACGGTCTTTTTGGACGAGATCGGCGACGTTTCTCCGAGCATGCAGACCAAGCTGCTGCGCGTCCTTCAAGAGCACGAGATTGTCCGCGTCGGCGAGAACCGGCCGCGGAAGGTCGACATTCGCGTGATCGCCGCCAGCAACAAGGACATCAAGTCCGAGGTCAAGGAGGGCCGTTTCCGCGAGGACCTGTACTACCGGCTGGGGGTGATCGAGATCGAGGCGCCGCCGCTCCGCGATCGCAAGGAGGACATCGTGTCGCTGGCCAGGCACCTCGTCGCCAAGACGGCCACGCGCCTGGGGATGGCCCAGCTCCGCCTGGATTCGACGGCCTTGGACTGCCTGAATTCCCACGACTGGCCCGGCAATGTTCGCGAACTGGAAAACGTGCTCGAGCGGGCGGCCGTGCTTTGCCGAGATGGCGTGATCCGCCCCGAGGACCTCCCCCCCGGCATCGCGCAGGCCACCGCATCGCCGCTCCGCCCGCAAGCCGGCGGAGACCAGTCGCTACGCGCGGTGGAGCGGCAACACATCCAGGCCGTGCTCGAATCCGTTGGGGGCAATCGCACGCGCGCGGCGAGGATTCTCGGCATCAGTTCGGCCACGCTCTGGCGGCGGCTCCGGGCGCGGTAGCGCGCGGCCGACATCGCTCGTCGCCTGATCTTTCCCGGCATCCGGGCGGGCGGCCTCTCTACTGGCGCGAACCCGGCCCGGCCGGGGGCTCCCGCAGCGCGCCGTAGCCCGAGAACTCAATCGGGCTCGCCTTCAGCCATCGGTCGAAGAACTTCTGCCAGGCGGCGTCGATCCGTGGGCTGGTCGCGCGATGACCCGCATCCGTCGTGGCAAACTCGATTCTCTCCGCAATTCCCAGCAACTCGTAGACCTCGCGCCCGCCGTTGAAATAGCTCCAGCTCTGCATGTCATCCGAGTGGACCGCCGTCACCTTGTCCATGCTGCAACCGATCAGCAGCAGCGCCCGCGGCGCGCAGAGGGCGATCAACTCATGATGGTTCCGCTCGAAGCCGGGCCGCTCGGGGTCGGCGTCCAACAGGCTCCAGATCGTGCCGCGGAACTCGGCTAGAGGATAGTCGTCGGTGCGGATGTGCGGGAACGCGCGCTTCCAGTCCAGGTACCAGGGGGCGTGGTAGTTCGTCGCGCCATGCAGCGCCACGTGGGGATCGATTGCCACCGTGGCGGTGATCTCCGGCGCGAACGCCGCAACGTACAATGCCGTCTTGCCGCTCAACGAGAAACCGATGAAGCCAAGACGCCGGGCGTCGACCTCGGGCCGCGTCTTGAGAAACGCCGCCTCCCGCTGCACGTCGTGCACCATCTTGGCCATCGGCAGCCAATGCCCGAATCGCTCGTAGACCGCCTCGTTGACCCGTTTGCTGTAGTCCGCGCCGCCGCGGTAGTGGCGGATGAACGACCAGCTGGTGAGCACAACATATCCTCGGCGAGCCAGCCAGGCCCCCCACCACTCTTCCGGCTGGGTGTAGTCGGGAGTTGTCGAGGTCCAGGCAATCACCGCCGGAAACGGTCCCGGACCCTGCCCCCGCGGCAACAGCAGGAGGTGGTCCTGCATGAAGTCCTTCTCGATCGGAATCCCCAAATCGATCCGCGTGTACCCCTCCCGCTCCTGGATGCTGCGAATCTCCACCTGGCTGACGTCGCCGAACCACTCTTGGTCGGCGGCCGCGGGGCCCAGCTTTCCCAGAATCCTGGTCCACTGCTCGATCAACCGCGGGCGTCGTCGCTGATACCAGTCCCGCGGGCTGGCGGCAGCCCGGCCATCCTCGCCGATCAACGGGGAGATGAGCGGGAACTTGTGCTGATCTCGCATCACGGGCGGCGTCCGCTCGGGCGGAGTATGGTAGTTCCGCCGCTCCGCCGGAGGAGTCTCTTCCAGGGACGCCGGCGTTTGGCAATCGGCCCTCCCGCACGCAAGCACTCCAACAACGCCGCAAGCCGCCAATGCGAGGCTGGCGACTCGGTGAAAACGCGCGCCAAGCAGTATCGTAGTCCGCATCGCGGGCAACTCCTTTCCTGATGTTGTTTCATCATTTTAACAGGCGCAAAGGCAACAAGCAGGCCTGGCGGTGACGGCGTGCCACCGCGGCGACTCGACCGGCCAACGATTGCAGGGCCCCGCCCGGCGAACCGGCCGGTAATTGAATCCCGGCTCGGTCGGCGGGATAATCACAGCGAAGCCCGAAGCGTTGCAGCCAACGGCGAGGAAGGAACGCACGTGTTGTACGTACGGTTTGACGCCACGCCGTCCAATTCTGGAGGGTTAGAGTTCACGCCCGTTGCCAAGGAGTCGCCATGATCCGCCATTTCGCACGGCTGTTCGGAATCATCCTCGCCGGCGGCGCCTGCCTCGCTCAGGACCTGGCGGAACGGGAGGTGGACCAAGACCGGTACGCAAGCGGAACTTGAGCGAACCGGCTTCCGCCGGCGCGAGCATCGCCGAGGCCGAGGCGGCGAAGACTGTTCGCCCGTGGGAGCGCGGCCTGCCGGCTCTGAAGCTCCAGGCACTACGGAACAAGATCTGAAAGACCGCCATCATGCCGAACATCAGCGTTATCGCCGCCTCGATCCTCTTGCCCGTTGCCGGCCTGATTGGATCACCGGCCAGCAAGGCGGACCGGCTGCCAATCAATTTTGAACAGGGCGCGGAGCTCGCCGATTACGAGCGCCTGGACGCCGGTTCGCTGGACGCGGCGGTGGTGCCGCGTGAAGCCGGCGCGGAAGGACATTGCCTGCGGATTCACAACCCGACGCCGGCGACCTCTTGCGGCGTGCGGCTCGGAGGGCCGGTGAAGCTCGTAAAAAACCTCGTGCTGTCGTTCGACTACCGGACGGAGATCGAGCCGGGCTTCGAGGGAGCGTACCTGGGGATGATCTTTTATGTCGAGGGAAAGCAGTGGTTTTGGGAGAGCGACGCGTTCTCCGCCGAATGGCGACGCGCCGAGGTGCCGTTGGGGAGCCTGCGGCCGTGGCGCGGACATGCCGTCCGGCCGGGATTGGTCTTCTCGGCAATCCAGCTCTATGGCCGGGTGAAGGACAAGACGAAAGCCCCAGGCGAGACCAAAGCCCGCATGACCGTGTACCTGGACAACTTGCAGATCGCGGTGTCGCCGCGCCGGTCGGTCCTGACAGATCGAACACGTCAGTCGACAGCCAACCCTCCCATGTTTCACTGGCCCCGGCCCGCTGAAAAGGCTCCGCAGCGGCTGCAATATTCGCGGGACCCCGGTTTCGCCGATGATACGACGGTCACCGTGGATGCGAAATGGAATTTCTTCACACCGCCCGAGCCGCTGGAGCCGGGTTGCTGGTATTGGCGGGTATGGACCGGCAGCGAGCTGATCGAAGGCTGGTCTGATATCGAGTCCATCGAAATCCTGCCGGAAGCGCACCGGTTCACAACGCCGGCAATCCCACTGGACAAGCTGGCAGATTGTCCACGGCCGCGTCTCTTGCCCGTTGCGCGACTGGCCGAACCGAGCCTTTCGGATACGCGCAGGAAGCAACTGGTGGCCAGCGCTGAGAAGCTGTACCAGCAGGGCATGCCCGAGCACCCCGGCCCACACGTGCCCGGCGACCCGCGCTGGCCGGAGTGGATCGATTGGTACGGCAAGGTGGCCGGGGGCATCACCGGCGGCACGGGACGCCGGTTGGAACGGATCGCCACTTGCGCGATGTTGACAGGCGACGCGCGGGTGAACCAATGGGCCAAGGAGTTGGCGCAAGAAGCCTGCCGCTGGGACCCGCAGGGCGGCAGCGCCATGCGGCATGGAGACATCGGAGCACACCATCTGCTTCGCGGCTTGAACTGGTGCTATGACGCCTGCCGGGAGACGATGACTGCCGGCGAGGAGCGACGGCTGCGAGAAGTCATTGTTCAGCGGGCCGAGCAGTTTCACGAGCGACTGAACCCGTTCCGCGGCGGTGAAGCGAACAACCACGCGTGGCTCCAGGCGTATGGGTTGGCCGAGTCGGGCATCGTGCTGTTGGGCGAGCACGATGCGGCCGCCGAGTGGACCGAGCGGGTCCGCCAATTGTACCTGGGGCGGTTCCTCTCCTGCCTTGGGCAGCAGGGCGAGAACAACGAGGGGATCTCCTACTGGGGCTATGGCTTGGGCTTCATCATCGGCTATGCCGACATGATGCGGGCCGTCTGCGAGATCGACCTCTACCGGCACCCCTGGCTGCGGCAGACCGCCCGTTTTCCGATGTACTGCGCGCCGCCGGGCGCGTGGGCCGTATCGTTCGCCGACACGGGCAAGCCGAACCATGCGGTCCGCGGGCCGGCCCAGACCCGCTGGGTCCGCCAGCTGGCCCTGCGGACAAGCGATCCGTACGCGCTGTGGTATGCGGGCGAGCGCGAGCCGGTCAACGGACTGGCGCCGAAGCCACCGACCGACCTGGCGCCCTCGATCCACTACCGGCACATCGGCTGGGTGATCTTCAACACGTCGTTGGTCGACGGCTCCCAGGGAACGACCGTCGCCTTGCACAGCGGCCGCTATTTCGCCGGACACCAGCACCCCGACCAGAACAGCTTTGTGATTCACGCCTACGGTGAAAAACTCGCCATCGACGGCGGTTATTACGACTGGTGGGGCAGTCCGCACTTCGACGCCTACTCGATGACCACACTTGCGCACAACACGCTCCTGGTGGACGGCAGGGGCCAGGCTGTGCGAAAACCGGGCGCCGATGGGCGGATCGCCCGGTATTTCGATTCGCCAGGCTACGGCTATGCCATCGGTGACGCCTCCGCCCCGGAGGTGTATGACGGGAGGCTCTCCCGGTTTGACCGGAGAATCCTGTTCATCAAACCGGGTTTCGTCCTCGTCCACGACCTGGTCGCCTCGGCGGAAGCCTCCCGGTACGACTGGATGCTCCACGCAGTGGCGCCGATCGAGACAGCGGATGCCGACAATTCGTTCCGCATCGCATCCCCCGGAGCGGCCTTGCGAGGCCGGATTCTCGCGCCCGCGGGCGCAAGGCTGAACGTTGCCACCGGGTTTCCGGTCGAGCCGGTCGACGGCTACAGCACTCGGCCCGTGCCGGCGGAACAGTACGTTCCGGAGTGGCATCTTTACGTCACGCCGCAATCGTCGACGGCAAGAGAGGAATTCCTGGTCGCCATGCAGATCCAGCGGCTGGGCGACCAGGTGGAGCCCGAGGCGGTCTGCGAACCGATCGAAGCGACCGCCGCCCACGGCCTTCGCATTCGGGCCGGAACGGGCTCCCATCTGATCCTGTGTCGCGAGGCGGACGCGGAAGGCCTTCTTCGCGGGGGCGGCGTGGAAAGCGACGGAGAGGTCGCCGCCGTGGAGGTCGGGCCCGGCGGAATCGTTCTGCGGGCGATGGCAATCGCCGCGCGCAAGCTCAGTCACAATGGCAGGATGCTGCTCGACGCCGATCAGCCGCTGGACTGGTCGAGCGACCGGATTGAGTGACCGCCGCTTCAGGCCGCTGCCGCCTCGATGCTACTGGTCGACGGGCAGCACGACGTGTTGGCGTCGTTCCGCAGGCGTCACCTCCAAGGCCGCCAGCTTCCCGTCTCGCCACACGGCGCGGACCGTCGTGCCATGCGGCGCGTGCAGGCGGAAGTCGACGTTCCACTGCCGCGGCCAGGCCGGAAGCAGCAGAATCCGGTCGCCGTCGCACTGGATCAGCATCCGCTGGAGGGCGATCATCGAGACGCCGCCGTGATCCTGATCGGGGATCCAGTCGAAATTCGGACCCCAGAAGGCCGGAAACCGGCTGCCCGGATGGCTCGTCGCGAAGTTCTGCTGCGTGTAGGCGGCGGCCGTGTCGGTCAAGCCCAGCAGGGCGGCCTGGATCGGGTCCTGCGTCCACCCGCCGGTGCGCTTCACACGCCGCGCAGCAAACGTCGCTCGGCCGGCATCCAAGTCCGGCTTGCCCAGCCCGTAAAGGCGGTAGGGGAACACCGCGTACAGCTCGGGGTTCTCGCTGTTGGCGAGGCGCTCGAATCGTTGCGCCGGCAGCAACCGCGGCGGGGCCTCCGTCGAGTCCAAGGGCAGCTCGGGCAACAGCGCGCCGAGACGCTGCCACCGGCCGCGTGCCTCGCCGGCCGCCGCGGCGGGGATTTCGTCGAGCAACCGCCCGACCACGTACCGCAGCCCGGCGACCACGGGCAGAGGGTTCGTGGCGCCCTGCCAGGTCTCGAGGGCTTGTGAGGGTTCGAAGACGATCTTCCCCTCCGCGTCGCGCTTCGGGTAGTGCCGCTCGTAGAAATGGAGCGTGTCGCGGGCCAGGGGAACGAGCGTCTCGCCGGCGAACCGCTCATCGCCGGTCAAGGCGTAGTAGTCGAGCATGATTGCGGCCAGCTCCAGGGCGCCGTCCCAGTAGTAGCGGATGTATGTATTGTCCGTCAGGCCGTCCGGCTTGCCCTGGCGGTCCCAGCCGTAGTTGTCGTTGTTGTACGTGCCCCAGAAGTACATCGTCTCCGGAAAGAACGCGCCGCCGTGCCCGTAGTATTTCCGCGTCTGCTCGCGAGCGAGCGGCAGCGCCTCGCGATACATGCGAAACAGGGGCTGCATCAAGTCGAAGTCGCCGGCGTAAAGCATCGCCCAGTAGGGTAGCCGCGTGTTCTGAAACCAGTAGCAGCCGCCCCAGCGGCGATAGTCGGCGTCGTAGTGCTGGCCGTCCTCGACCGCGTCGACAGTGAACATCGACCCGTTGAACTTGATCGGATAGGCCCCGCGACCGCCGCACGCGTTGATGAACCGCTGCAAGACGTAGCCAAGCGTCACAGGCGAGACGTCCGCCGGCCGATCCGCGCCGCCAAGCGGTTGATCGCTATCGGCGCCGATCCGCAGAGGCCGCGCGTTGGCCGTGATCGGCCGCGATGCTTGCGGGGGCCGCGGCGTGTCGGCGAAAATCCAACTGCGGTTCCAGAAGCCGGCCCACCAACGGCGGTGCTCCTGGCGGGCCTGCTCCCGCTGCACGGTGGCGGTCTCTTCCACAAGCCGGTCGAGCTGGCCGATCCATGCCTCGGAGCTGGCCGTCTGCGCGGTCAGCAGGCGGATCGCCGCGTGGCCGCGCCGGCCCGGCTCGGTCGAGCGGAGCGTCTGGTCGTCCACGGCGACCAGACCTTCGCCGCTGATGCAACCGCCGAACGTACGGTGCAGCAGCGGATCGGGAAAGCGATCGAGAAGAGCCCCGAGGCCCTGCACTTGGAGCGTGATCGGGTAGCAGCTCGTCTCGTTGCGGTGGAACCAGGTGATGCGATCTTCGCGCCGCGGCAGGATCGTGTCGGCTTCGACGACCAGCGGGTCGGGGCTGGCGGCCATCCCGTAGGCGCTTTGCCTTTCCCGGCCGGCCAGGGCGCGCGGCTCGCTCCGCCAGACCTCCAGCGCAACCTGGATGCTGAAGTCGCCGGCCCCCTCGGCTTCGACGTGGACGACCGGCCGCAGGGCGTCGACCCAGATGCGGAGCGTGACCGCCTCGCCCTCGGCTCCCGCGACGATCTCGATCTCGCCTTGCCGCAGCCGGAGCGTCTGGCGAAAGGGCAGCCCAGCGCGAAACGGGTTCGGGTCAAGCGACACGCGCACGCGGCCCAGCTTGAGCAGGCGGCCCGCGCCCGACCAGGCGTCGGTCTTCGACAGGTAGCAGAGCAGGTCGCCGTCCGGCTCGACCCAGAGATTCAGACCGATGTCGCCGTTGCCGAGCGGCATCGACCCGGACGAATCGCGGCTGGGCGAAGTCCATGTCGGATTGCAGCGGTCAAGCTGCACGTCCGGCCGCTCGAACGGCGCGCCGCCCGCCCGGATCGCTCCAGCCAGGAGCGCCAATGCCGCCGTCAGGAGCGTGGTTGCCGCCCGGCACATGGTCGTTGTTCCTTGTCGTTGTTCCTCGTGGAGACCGACGCGTTCTGGATCCGCAGCTTGCCGGCGGATGCTTGTCGACACTCTACAGGCCGCCCGGGAGTCCGTCAACTTTGCGGAGGACGCGATGGGCGGAAAACGCAAACGTGCGGTGGCTGCCTTGCATCGCCGCGGCGGGTAGGATATTTTGCGCTCGTCCGGTAGCCGCGTCCGCGTTGGCCGCCCGGGAGGCCGGCGCCCTGGACGGGCGCAACCGGGACATTCAATCCGCCAGGAGCGAGGAGAAAGAGAGAGACGCCATGCGCAACACGAGATTGTCTTGGACACCGATCGCTTGCTGTCTTGCCGCGGCGTTTCTTTGCCGCGCCTCCGCCGGCGAGCCGACCGGGCAGCAACTGCTGACTGCCTCCGGAAAGCCGGCCGAAGGGCCGCTCGACGTTTTCTTGGGCGAGCCGATCTTCGACATGCAGGTCGTTTTCGATAGCGGCAACGACGTTCGCGAACCGTACCTGGCGATTGCGGTCGACGGCACGCTGCTGGCGGTGCGCAACTATCAGAAGCAGCTTCGCCGCAGCGAGGACGGAGGGCGAAGCTGGGGTGATATCATCGAGGCGCCCATCACCCACTCGGACAGCAACATGCTTGTCGATGAGAACACCGGCAGCGTCATGTCCGTGCGGATGTGGGATGGCGCGGACAAGGTGTTCCGCAGCTCCGACCACGGCAAGACCTGGGTGGCAGAAGAGACCGTGATCAAGCCCAACGAGTTGATGAAACGGCTCGAGGAAACGGGGGTGAAGAAGCGGGCCACGAAGGGGGATCAGGGCAAGAGCGGCACGTACTACCTGCACGCCAATGCCAGCGAAGCGGGCGTCACGCTGCGGCATGGGCAGTACAAGGGGCGGCTGCTCGTGAGCGCCACCTTCCGGCCGCACGCCAAGGCCCATCCCTCCGATCGGGAGCCCGCCGACGCGATCTTCAGTTGCGCTGTCTTCAGCGATGATCATGGCGCGACGTGGCAGGTCAGCGACTTCTTCCCGGAAGGGTATACCGAGGAGGCGGCGCTGGTGGAGTTGCACGACGGCCGGATCTACTACAACTCCCGCAGCCACAGCGGATACTACGACAAGGCCTTGGCCCGCCCGCTTCGGCCGGAGGAGACGCTCCGTCGCGAGGCCTGGAGCGACGACGGCGGCCAGACCTGGAAGAAGCTGCGTACCAGCCCGGTGCTTCCCGACGGCGGCGGATACGGCAGGGGCTACGGCATGAAGGGCGGCTTGGCGCGGTTGCCGGTCAAAGGCCGGGACATCCTGATCTTCAGCAACGCGGACACGGCCGGAGGGGATCGGAAGAAGATGACCGTCTGGGCCAGTTTCGACGGCGGGGAGACCTGGCCCGTCAAGCGGCTCGTCTACGCACCGCACGGCGCCTATTCGTCCTTGGCGGCCGGGCGTCCGGCGACGGCCAGCCAGGGCCGCGTCTACCTGCTCTTCGAGGGCGGTCCGGACGGCAGGTACTCCGCGATGCGGGTCGCCCGCTTCAATCTCAGTTGGATCCTGGAAGGGGAACGGACGGGCAACGGCCAGGTGCCGGAGTGGGTCTTGCCGTGAGCGCGGAAGAGGGTCGCGACGAAGGCCCTGCGGAGAAGGACGATGATGCGCGCGGAATCGTCGACCGCGCGTTCAGAGGGACTCGACGGCCTGGTTGGGCTTGGCGGTCAATGCCATGCCTGCCGGAGGCGCTGAATTCAGAATCATGGGAGGTTCCGTATGAGATCGCGGCTCACCAGTCGGCGGCAACAGGCTCGGTGCCAGCCGGCAGGATTCCAGTTCAATTGCCCGACCTTTCTCGGTCTCCTGGCCATCGCCTGGAGCCTTGCATCATGCTGCGGGGCGGAAACGGTCGAACCCGCCTTGGAGGGAGGTCAGGAATCGCAATGGTGTTATGCCCGCGGGTCGTGGCGGATGGGTGCGGGCTTTCTCGAACAGCAAGACCGTGACGGCGGAAGCCTGGCGATCCTCCGCGCGCCCGCCTTCTCGGATTGCCGGTTCCAGTTCGAGTTCAACGTCAAGCCCGCCGGATCGGGCGTGCGCGCGGCCGCCGCCTGTCTTCGGGCGAGCGGCACGCTAACCTACTACTGGCTGCACCTGGACACGAAGAACGACAACGTGATCCTGGTCCGATCCACGCCCGCAAACACGTGGATCGAAATCGCGCGGCGGAGTTGCCCATTGGACGACGACACCTGGTGCCGGACGGCGGTCGTCTGCCGCGGCCCGGAGATCGTCGTGTCAATCAACGGCGCCGAGGTGTTGAAGGCAGCGGACACGGCGCTGGCCGCGGGCCGTGTCGGCCTGGGAACCAGCCAGGGCCAGGTGCAGTTTCGCAACGTGCGGATCGAGGGGACCGTCGAGAGCCAGTCCGAGCCGCTCGCCGACGAAACGGCAAAGCTTCCGTACAGGGTGATCTCGCGGGGCGAGGCGGCCGGCCCCTACCAGGCGTTCCCCGACGCCTGCCGGCTGGCCAATGGAGACATCATCGCGGTCTTCTACGCCGGCTACGGGCATGTCTCGTTGCCCAACGACGACTGGCCCAAGGGCGGCCGCATCTGCACGGTCCGCTCCAGCGATCAAGGCCGCACGTGGACCGAGCCGGCCATCCTCTACGACGACGGCATCGACAACCGCGATCCCCATATCGCGCAAATGCGCGACGGCACGCTGATCTGCAGCTTCTTCTCGCTCGAGCGCGTCGATCCGTCCGTCAGCAAGCGCGGCTTCGAGTCGCAGGGAGTACAGATCGTCTGTTCGCACGACGGTGGAAAGACATGGGACAGGGAGGCGCGCACGCTGGTGTCTTCCGGGTGGGTGTGTTCGGCCCCGGTCCGCGAAATGCCCGATGGGACCTATCTCTTGGGCGTTTACCGCGGGCATGCGTGCGGCGGCGTGATCCGGTCGACCGACAAGGGGAAGACCTGGAGTCAGCCGATCCCGATCGGCGAGGAGGCCGGCCTGCCGCTGGATGCGGAGACCGACGTGATCCTGCTGAACGACGGCACGCTCTATGCGGCGCTCCGCAGCAGCACGATCAATATGCATTATGCGACCAGTCGCGACCTGGGGCTGACGTGGAGCCCGGTTCAGGATATCGGCTTCAAGGGGCATGCGCCCCACCTGTATCGCTTGACCAGCGGCGAGATCGTGCTGACCCACCGGGTGCCCGCCACCTCGATGCACGTCAGCCGCGACGAGGCCAAGACGTGGCTGGGGCCGTACCTGGTTGATTCGGTCGGCGGGGCGTATCCGGCCACCGTGGAACTGAACGACGGGTCGCTGCTGGTCGTCTACTACGAAGAGGGGAGCGGCAGCGCCGTCCGCGTGCGACGATTTGCGCTGGGCGGCGACGGGCTCGAATCGCTGGCTTGGGAGTGAGGCCTACCCGTGGAGACCATGATGAAACGGAAGAATGCCACCTTGCTGTTTGCGATGGTCGTCCTGCCGGCCGTTGCGCTGCCGGCCGAAAGATCGGCGGCCGCGCCAACCCCTGCCGCGGCGCGGACGGGCGGGCTGCTGCACAACGAAGACTGCACGGATTTCTTCTACACCCAGACGTTCCCGCCGGGCAAGGCGGGCGAGATTGCCGACCGCTACGTGGACGTGCTCGCCGCCGCCGGCGTGACCGTGCTCCTGTGCAACACGAACGCGCGGAAAACGAACTATCGCAGCGGCGCGTGGGAGGCGTTCTGGGACGGCTACGACCCGGACGGGCCGGACGGGCAGCCGCTGTTGGCGTCGATTCCGGAGCAGGACCGCAGACGATACCGCAGCCTGATCCACAACATGCTGGAGGTCCACCGCCAGGGAGTGGACTACCCGGCGCGGATCATCGCGCGGTGCCGCCACCACGGCATTTCGCCGTGGATTTCGCTGCGGATGAACGACGTCCATTGCAACGACAACCTGGACCATCCGTTTCACGGCGCCTTGTGGCGCAAGAGCGCGCTGTTCCGCAAGGGGCATCCGGGCTACTACGCCCGCGGTCTCGACTACGCGCACGCGCTGGTCCGCGATCACTACCGGGCGCTGATCGTCGAGACGCTCGATCGCTATGACATCGATGGCCTGGAACTCGACTTCATGCGCGAGCCCTACCTGTTCAGCAAGGGCGAGGAGCAGGCCGGCGGCAAGCTGCTGACGCAGTGGTTGCGCGAAGTCCGGGCGCTCGTGGACCGGGCGGCCGCGCGGCGGGGGCATCCGATCCGGGTCGGCGTCCGCGTTCCGTCGGAGCCCGGCACCGCACTGGGTTTGGGATTGGACGCCCCGACCTGGGCCAGAGAGGGCCTTGTGGACCTGCTGGTGGCGACGCCGCGCTGGCGAACGATGCACTTCGACATCCCGCTCCGCAAGTGGCGGGCGCTGCTCGGAGAGCGGGTGACGCTGGCCGGCGGGCTGGAATCGCGCTGCCAGCCCCATCCGGGCGCGCCGGTCCGCCACATGGACCCCGAGTGCGCGGCCGGCGCCGCGGTTGCCGTGCTCTCGGGCGGCGGGGATGCCGTCTATTTGTTCAACTACTTCCAGAACGCCGGCTGGCCGGCGGCCGAGTACCAGCGGCGGCTCAAGGCATGCGCATCGCTCGCCGAGTTGTGCACGCTGCCGCGCCGCCACGTGGTGACGCATCGCGAGGTGGTCGTGCCCGGCGAGGACTATCGGCCGCCCCTGCCCGCCACCGGCCGCGCGTTGTCGTTCCAACTGCCGCTCGGCCCGACCCCGCCCGACGGCTGGCTGGCCGAGGCGATCATCGAGGCGGCGCCTGGTGACGGGCATTTTGAAAACCCGGCCGTCACCGTGAACGACGTTGCGGCCAGATTCGCAAACGCCCGGAGCTTGGAGAACGGGAACCGGCTGCTGACGTACTCGATCCCCAGCAGCGCGTTGCCGGGCAGGAGCAGCGACACGATCCGAGTTGCCGCCGCCGAAAGGCCGATCCAATTGCTGGGCGTGGAGGTGAGAATCTCTCCGGCGCAGGAATGATCCGCCGCGTCGCACGCGTGAAGACCGCAGACCTCCCCGGGCGGCATCCCGCTTCGTCGCGGACGACGCAGCATGTCGCCAACGACCGCGGACGGGACGGGCAACGCCGCCTCAACCAACCTGATCGGCCGCGTGGTGATTGTACCGCTCCGAGCTTCCCTCGGCGCCGTACTTGCCCAGAACGAAGTGCCGGCCGCCAAGAATCGCTTTGGCTTTCCATCCAATCGGGGCGAGAGGATTTGAACCTCCGACTTCCTGCTCCCAAAGCAGGCGCGCTGCCAGACTGCGCCACGCCCCGCACCTTCGGCGCCGATCCGGAGGGTCGGCCGGCCGAGCCTTCATCCTAGCCGGTTCCGTCCGGGTTGGCAATCGCTTTTACGCCGGGGAGACGGGGTGCGGCGCCCCGCGCGGGCCGCGCGGTTCACAGGGCCGCCAGGAGGTGATTGAGGATGTCGCGGACGGAGATCACGCCCACGATCCGCCCCTCCGCGCCGAGCACCGGCAAGTGGCGGTAGCCGCCGAGGTCCATCTTGTGCAGCGCGAAGGCCACCCGATCCTTCGTCCCCACCGTCTCCACCGGTGAAGTCATGAACGCCGAAACCGGCCGGTCGGCCAATCCCGCCGCGTCTTCGTTCAACCGGCAAAGGGCGTCGCGCTCCGTGAAGATGCCGACCACCTGGCGATTCTCCAGAATCACGGCCGAACCGATCGAGCGCGCCACCATCTGCCGCAGCACCTCGCCCACCGGAGCGGCGCCCGAGACCACGAAAGGTTCGCGCGGCACTAGGGCCTCGATCCGGTCCTTCATCACGCAGCGCTCCAGCCGCGTCGCCGGGCGGGGCTTCGAAAGCGGCGACAACGGCTGGCTGCACTTCTCGCACTCGTCGGCGCCGTCGATGTTCTCAAATCCGCAATCAGGACAAGTGATCATCGGGGGGGGGCGGGGGGAAGGGTTCGGGGTTCAGGGTCCAGTTTTCGCTTCCCAACTGGTTCCCAAGCTGGAGCTTGGGAACCAGGCAGAGGTTCAAGGTTCGGCTTGGCCCACGGTCCAGGTCTCGCCGCTGGAGAGGAGTCTGTCCAGATCGCCCGCACCCTGCGCTTCCACGGCCTCGTCGATCTGGCGGTTGAGCAGTTCGTCGTACTTGGGCCGGTCGACGGCGCGGAAGACCCCGATCGGCTCGGGGAAGTCGGGGTAGTGCATGCGGCTGAGGAAATAGGCCAGGCTCGGCTCCTTGGCGGCTTCGTCGTGGACGAGCAGATCGCCTTCGCTGACGCCCTCGCCAAGCGTGACCACCTCCGGCTCCATGCCCACCAGGCGGATGCCCTTCTGGCGATCCTTGCCGAAGATCATCGGCTTGCCGTGCTCGAGTTCGAGGATCGCATCGCTCTTCAGCTTGCGGTCGGTGGCGTAGTCGAACGCCCCGTCGTTGAAGACGACGCAGTTCTGGTAGACCTCGATGAACGACGTGCCGCGATGGTCGGCCGCCCGCTCCAGGCACATCCCCAAGTGTTTCGTGTTGACATCCACGGTCCGGGCGACAAATGTCGCCTCGCAGCCGACGGCCACCGAGAGGATGTTCAGCGGATTGTCGATCGACCCCATCGGGCTGCTCTTGGTGACCTTGGCCAGCGGCGAGGTCGGCGAATACTGCCCCTTGGTCAGTCCATAGATCCGGTTGTTGAACAGCACGATGTTGATGTCCAGATTCCGCCGGATCGCATGGATCAGGTGGTTCCCGCCGATCGACAGCCCGTCGCCGTCGCCGGTGATCACCCAGACGAACAGTTCGGGCCGCATGATCTTCAGCCCGGTGGCAATCGCCGGGGCGCGCCCGTGAATCGAGTGGATCCCGTAGGTGTTCATGTAATAGGGGAAGCGGCTGGAACAACCGATCCCCGAGACGAAGACGATGTTCTCGCGCGGCACGCCCAGCGCGGCCATCGTCTTCTTCATCTGCGCCAGGATCGCGTAGTCGCCACAGCCCGGACACCAGCGGACCTCCTGGTTGCTGGCGTAATCGCCGGCGCTGAGCTTGAGCTGGTCGATCGCCGAATCGGTTGTCATCGTGAAGGGTTCGGGGTACGGGGTTCGGGGTTCAGTCTTCACTTCCCACCTCGTTCCCACGCTGGAGCTTGGGAACCGGAGTGGCACTGCTTGGGAACCGGCGCGGGATGCGCGCCGGGCGGGGCGTTGCCCTTCGGCATTCCGTCGTTCTCTCGAGATTCTTCATTCGACCTTCGGCATTCTCCCGCGGCCTTTGACGTTCTGTTGATCCAATTCAAGTCGCATCGCGCTGGCGATTTCGGCCACGGCGAAGGGGCGGCCGGTGATCTTGTTCAGGCCGGCGGCGTCGACGAGGAAACGCGCCCTGACGAGGGTGCGAAGCTGGCCGGAATTCAATTCCGCCACGAGCACCCGGCGGTAGCGTTTGACAAGCTCGCCGAGATTGGCGGGGAACGGGTTGAGGTGGCGGAGGTGGGCGTGGGCGACCGAGGCGCCCTCCTTCCAGAGTTGGCGAACGGCCGTGGCCGCCGCGCCGTAGGTTCCGCCCCAGGTGAGGAGCAGGAGTGCGCCGGATTGCGGCCCCTCGACCGCTTGGGGGGGGATGTCGCGGGCGATGCCGGCGATCTTGCTGCCCCGCAGCTTGACCATCCGCTCGTGGTTGGCCGGGTCGTAGCTGACCGCGCCGGTCGGGTCTTGGGTCTCCAGCCCGCCGATCCGGTGCATCAATCCCGGGGTGCCGGGAATCGCCCACGGCCGCGAGAGCCGCTCGTCTCGGGCATAGGGCAAGAAGGGCTCCCCGTCGGATGGACCGGGATGCGTCACCTCGATCTTCGGCAATTCGTCGAGCTTGGGGATTCTCCAGGGTTCCGAACCGTTGGCCACGTGAGCATCGGAGAGGATGACGACGGGGGTCATGTAACCGGTGGCGATCCGCCAGGCTTCCAAGGCTACGTCGAAGCAGTCGGCGGGGCTCCGCGCGGCGAGGACCGGCAGGGGGCATTCGCCGTGCCGCCCGTACAGGGTCTGAAACAGGTCGGCCTGCTCGGTCTTGGTCGGCAGGCCGGTGCTCGGCCCGGCGCGCTGGACATTGATCACGAGCATCGGCAGCTCGGTCATCACCGCCAGGCCGATCGCCTCGGACTTCAGGGAGACGCCGGGACCGCTCGTGCCGGTTACGCCCATCGCGCCGCCGAAGGCCGCGCCGATGACCGAGGTGACCGCGGCGATCTCGTCCTCGGCCTGGAAGGTGCGGGCGCCGAAATTCTTCCGCCGGGCCAGTTCGTGGAGGATGTCGCTGGCGGGGGTGATCGGGTAGGTGCCGTAGAACAGGGGGCAGCCGCTCCGTTCGGCCGCCGCCATCAAGCCCCAGGCCAGCGCCAGGTTGCCGGTGATGTTGCGGTACCTGCCCGGGGGCAGGTCGGCCGGCCCGACGGCGAACCGCCGGGCAATCGCCTCGGTGGTGATGCCATAGTTGTAGCCGGCGCGGAGGGCGGTCCGGTTGGCCTCGGCGATCGCCGGCCGCCGGCCGAATTTCTCCAGGATGAACCGCTCGGTCGGCTCCAGCGAGCGGTCGTAGAGCCAGAAGACGAGCCCCATGGCGAAAAAGTTGCGGCAGCGGTCGGCCTCCTTGGTCGAAAGCCCGGACGACTTGACCGCCTCCCGCGTCAGCCGGGTCATGCCGACCCGGTGGAGCTGGTAGGCAGCGAGGCTGCCGTCCTCGAGCGGGTTCTGCTGGTAGCCGGCCAGTTCCAGGTCGCGCTTGCCGAATCCGTCCTCGTTGGCGATGAGGATGCCGTGGGGCACGAGGTCCTGGAGGTTCGTGGCCAGGGCGGCGGCATTCATGGCGACCAGGGCGTCGACCTGGTCGCCGGGCGTGAAGATCTTGTCGGCGGCGAAGTGGATTTGGAAGCCGCTGACGCCCGCCTTGGTGCCCCTCGGGGCGCGGATTTCGGCCGGATAGTCGGGAAAGGTCGCCACGTCGTTGCCGGCCAGCGCCGAGGTGTTGGTCAGTTGCGTGCCCGCCAGTTGCATCCCGTCGCCGGAATCGCCACAGAATCGCACCGTGGCGGCTTGCAGGTCAACAACCGGTTTCACCCCGTCGGCCGCCGTCATTGTCTTCGCCCGGATCTCGTACATAAGGGACTGGACACTGTCATGAAGTCTTCAAAATCCACCGCGCCACAAGAAACACACCGCTCCTCCGCCGCGCTGCGGCGGCGCTGGCGGCCGCACCCGCCCGACGGCCGATCTCGGCGATCGCCTTCGGGTCAACCGCTAGGGCCCCTCCCTCTCTCCCGTCGGCGGACCGGCGACCGGCGGCAAGTTGTAGACGGCTTGCGGGAAATGCTGGACAAGCAAGTGAACGATCCCCTCCACGTCGATCTCCCCGATCGGCCGATTCTCCGCATCGACAAGGGGCAAGCGCCGATATCCATTCTCGGCCATCCGCTCGACGGCCGCGCCCACGGAATCGGACAAGTTGGCGGTCAATGGGTCCGGTGTCATCTCGCGCTCGACGGCAACATCCAGATCGGGCCGGCCGGCGAGGAGCCGGAGGATGTCTCGCTCGGTGAGGATGCCCACGAGCCGGCCCTGGCGGCAGACCAGGACCGATCCGCGGCGACGCTCTTTGAGAAGCCGCAGAACCTCGCGGACCGAGGCTTCCGGCGCAACGGCAAGGGGCGGCCGGATGTCCACTTGCCCGATCGACTCGCCATTCAGGTTCAGCGCGCTTGACATGACAGCAGCCCGCCGCTTGAAACACAGACACTTGTCGCCGCCGGGAAATCCTTCAACCACGCGCGGCCAGATCCGCAGCACGCAGCTTGCGTCGATCTTGTAGAAATGTATCCGCCTGCGCTGGATTTGGGAATTGCCCGGCTGCCGCAGCGGCCATCGGTCGGCCACCCCCTAAGGGGGACACTTTGGCGAGTCCAGCAGTGCCGGGCGTGTTTCGACGGCCAACCGCGCGCAGCCGGGCGCGCGAACACGGCCCCGTGCCCGGCCGCCGACAACGATCGCGCGGACACGGCACGCCCGGCACGGCAGCGGCCCAAGTCCGCCCCGCCGGGACGCATCGTTGGCACGGCTCGGAAGGAAGGGAACCGGTTGGAGCCAGGCAGGAGAATCGCCTGGGCAAAGACCGCGGAATGTGCTGCACGGACCAGTTGGACCCATCAGGGGGGCGGTCGAAAGGTTGTTCGAGCCCCTCTGCTCGGTCGGTCGAAAACAGCGGTGGAGGCCCAGACAAAACGCCAATCAAGGTACGCACGATGTCGACCGAGGCGATTCCGATCGTGATCTTCCTCGCATTCATCAGCGTCTGCCTGCTCGCCGGCACGATTTCGGTTCGCCAAAACCGTTGATCCGCATCGGGCAGAGTGGGGTCCAACGCGGGCCATTTCTCTTTGCATGGCGAATTGCCGTCACACGCTCCGTCGGGGCGGCGTGGGCGTTGTCACGGTGGGAGCGGTGGCCGCCGGAAAGCACCACGGAACGCTTGCGGGCTGCTCGCGGTGGGGCGGCGCTGCCGTTTTGGCCGTTTGGAATCGTCCGCTTCCCGGCGGTCCCATCGGCCTTTCCAGTGGGTTCGGGCTGGCCCGCTTGATGCACCACCCTACGGGGCCACGGTTTTCAGATCGAAATCGAATCGCTCCGAGTCGTTTTCGACCTTTGCTTCGAGCTCCGACCGGTCGTTGTACCTGGCGGGAATCTGTTCCGGCCCGCCTCGGCCGAGACCGTTTGCATCGGTGTGCAGCTTCCCGTTTGAGCAAGGTTCAAGGTCCGGCGTTTCCATGCCGGAATCAGAATCCCGAAACGATTTCTCCCCCGTCGCGTGAGCCCAGGCCGAGATAGATCGCCGGGTCGATCGTATCGGCGAGGAAGCGGACGTTTCCGTCGCCGATGAGGAACTGTGCCCCGCCGGCATGGTAGCTGCCGAAGGAGAGTTCCATCAGGCACCCATGCGTGCCCGGATGTCTCAAGTAGGCGTTGATCGGCGCGAGCGTCGTGCCAACGAATTCCGAGAACTCGGTGCCCCCGCTCCCGCTGCCGCAGTGGTAGGGATCGGCTTGCGGCGAGCCGATGTACCAGAAGTCCATTCCCTGGCCATCTTTGACGAACTCGGGATCCGTATACGATTCGCCGACAAGGATCGTGTTCGACGTTCCGTCGCGGACATCGTCGAGGCGGGTGCGGCTACAGCCGTAGAAGATGCCGTTCTGCCGGAGGTCCTCCAACGACCGGCTGCCCGGAATCACGAGCGTGCTTGCGTTGTCGGAGCTGGCCTCCGAGCCGGCGTTGCCGCGATAGCTTGCGGGCACCCGCCGGGCGATGCCGTTGTAGTCGAAGTGCTCGGCGATGGGCATCGTCGGGCAGCGGAACATCGGGATCACGGTCTCGCAGGCCGCCTGGTTGGCCGACCCGCTGCTCCAGTTGCCCGGACCGTCCTCCTGGAAATGGATCGTGTCGTAGATCGTACCCAACTCGGCAAAGGGGAGGATAGGCAGCGTCCACCCGCTCCCCCGATCGTCCCACCCGAACGGAAACCTCCTGAACGCGTCGTGGTAGCTGTGAAGGGCCAGGCCGATCTGCCGGAGGTTGTTGGCGCACGTCGCGCGCCGCGCCGCCTCGCGTGCGGCTTGGACCGCGGGGAGCAGCAGGGCGATGAGGATTCCGACAATCGCGATCACCACCAGCAGCTCGACCAGGGTGAATCCGCGCGGCAACGCGCGGCGGCAGGAGTTCACCATCTTGATTCTCCCACAAGGCGAAAGGATGCCCCATAGCCCACGGCAGGCCGCCCGAGCGACTTCGGCCAGGCAACCGCCGGCGGAGCGTCTCCGCTCCAGGAGAATACACAATAGGGCACAGGGTGCAAGTGTTTTGTGCTACGCGTTTCTTTTTTTCACCGATACGCTGCAACAATTCCGACAGGTGAAATTGACGAAAACCGCGAAACCTTCATCTGTCGTGCTGCCGCAGGTAGGGTGGTCCAGAGCGAGCCATCGCCGTCGGGCATCCGCAGTCGAACGCGCCTTCCGGAGCCGAAGCGGTCGATTTGGCCGAACGACCAGCGGCGGGCCACCGGGGTCATACTGGTAGAACGGAATTCGCTCCGTCTTCAGCGGCCGCCACCGCGGATTGTGCCATGAGCCGCGCGGCTGCTTGGCGGTCGCGCCCCGTCGCAACCCGACGCGTCAGCGAGGCCAATCCGGGGGTAGCCGTCCACGCTTACGCGTCGGGGTGGCGATCAGGTCATGAGTCATCCGCGCTGGCGTTCCCAAGCCGGAGCTTGGGAACGAGGCAGAGGGGCGGACGAGGGGGGCGAGGAGAGGGGGCGTTCCCAAGCCGGAGCTTGGGAACGCGAAAACACGAGCCCGCGGCTTTACCGCGGCCGGTAGAGGGAAGAAGACGGCGCGTAGCTGCCGCCCGACCGGTAGACGCTGGTTCCGTAGGCCCCCGTTCCGCCACGCATCATGGCGTTGAGGGCCTGCTGGACCCGGGCAGCGTTGGCGTTTTTCAGAGGGATCACGCGGAGCTTGCGGGAGGGGTCTTCAACGGCCGCCGTGTCGAGCGACTTGGCGAATCGGGTCACCGTGTCGACGATCTGGGGCGGGGCCTTGATGATCAGCGAGTTGGTCGTCTGATCGACGGTCAGCTGGGGGGCGAAATTCGAGCCAGGCGGAGCGCCGGTGAAGTAGGATCGGTAGACCTGTTGGACCATCTGGGCGACACGCGTGGCATCGGTGTGCTCGATGCGGATCGTCTTCGGTTCAAAGGCCGCGGCGACGGTATCCGAGGTTTCCGACGTATCGAGAACCTCCAACAACCCCTCGATCGTTTGCCGATCCGCCCGGCTCCCCTTGACGAACAGCGTGTTGAGTCGATCGTCGGGAATGATCAGTGGCGGTTGGCTGGATCGCGAACCATAGCTGCCATAGCCGCCGGATCCGCCGTATCCGCCGTAGCGACTGCCGTAGCCATAGCGCGAGCGGGCCGCCTGGTTGGGCTGGACAGCCGTGGCGCGGAAGAGTTGTTGGAGTGTCCGGGAGACCTGGCTGGCCGTGGTGTTGCGGACCTGGTAGATGCTGTAGTCGCGGTTGCCGTAGCTGGTCCGCGCCTGGATGGTTCGTAGCAGTGTCTCCAGCTCATCGAGCGCGTCCTGGTCCTCCGAAGCGATCGTGATCGTGTCGTCGCCGGCGATGATCAGCACTTCGGGAGGGCTCGCCGTCGCCGCCGCCTGGCCCTGGGTGGACGGCTGGGTCGGCGGACCGGCCGGACCGCTGTCTCCCTTCTCGCCCTCCGGTCCCCCAGCGCCCGCGGGCGCATCGGCGCTCGGGTCCGGTTCGGTCTTGGCGTCGGTTTTCGGCTCCGCCTTGGCTT
>LSQX01270733.1_pt1 | contig 36863 bp, 40 predicted proteins | sample 654561 | NCBI WGS metagenome assembly LSQX01 (sample SAMN04489861, study PRJNA283612) | anaerobic digester metagenome | isolation source: 4 biogas reactors fed with cattle manure at either 37C or 55C with and... | place: Denmark: Kongens Lyngby | collected 2014 | reverse complement strand
ATCAATGCTACCAACTCAACATGCGCCGTTTGCGGGAACATGTCCACCGGCTGCACGTCGTTAACTGTGAAACCATGAGCGGTCAGGTATTTTAAGTCACGTGCCAGTGTAGCTGGATTACAGGAAATATAGACAATTCGTTCCGGCTGCATAGCGGCCATTGTTTTCAGAAGTGCTTCATCACAACCTTTACGCGGCGGGTCTACCAGCAGCACGTCTGCTTTGTAACCCTGTAGATAAAGTTTTGGCACTACTATTTCAGCCGCGCCCAGGTGGAATTCAACATTCGTGATGCCGTTTAAAATGGCGTTTTGCCGGGCATCTTCTACTGCATCAGGCACAATTTCTACGCCCACCACTTTGGCTGCTGCATCTGAGACAAGTAAAGCAATGGTACCGATGCCGCAGTAAAGATCAAACACTGTTTCGCTGCCCTGCAGAGCTGCGTATGCCTTAGCTATACGGTAAAGTACTTCTGTTTGCTGCGGGTTAACCTGGAAAAAGGAACGTGGTGACAAGCGAAACTGTAAGGAGCCGAGCTTCTCAGTCAAATAGGGCTGCCCCCACAGCGTTTTTTCCTTATCTCCCAGCACGGTGTTGCCGCGGCGGGTATTAATGCTTTGTACAACACCCACTAAATTGGGAATTTGTGCCTGCAGCTCAGCGGCTATCTGTTCGGCCTTGGGCAGATGGGGGCCATTGGTGACCAGCACCACCAGCACCTCACCCGTTGCAAATGAGGTGCGTGCCATAATGTGCCTTATGATCCCTTGATGTTCCACTTCATTGTAAATAGGTATAGCCAGCTCCGCCAGCAGGCTGCGAACTACATGTACAACTTGATCATTGGCAGGATGCTGAATAGGACAGGCAGTTAAATCAACAATCTTATGGCTGCGCTTGGCATAAAACCCGGCACTAACTTTACCTGCTTCCTGGCCAACGGGAACCTGCGCCTTGTTGCGGTAATGCCAGGGATCGGACATGCCGATGGTTGGCAGAACAGGCACATCCAGGCCGCCGATACGCTGCAGCGCATCACGTACCATTTCTGTTTTACGCCGCAGCTGCTCAGAGTAGTCCAGATGCTGCAGCTGGCAGCCGCCACAAACTGCAAAATGCTCACAATGAGGCTCCACCCGCAGGGGGGAAGCAGTAATAACTGTTTCCGGCAAAGCCCGGGCATAGCTTTTTTGCACTGATATAACCCGGGCAATAACTTTATCACCCGGCACTGTCTGCGGCACAAAAACAGTAAAGCCCTGAAAACGGCCTACTCCTTCACCTTCATGGTTCAGCCGTTCAATTTCCAGCTCCAGTTTCTGGCCTTTGCTGACCGGTGGCTGTCTTTTCTTACTGACTGTCATCAACCTCTTTCAGTTAGTTTTCCCAAACCTTAACGTTGTTGCGGCCGGTTTTCTTTGCTCTGTACAATGCTTTATCTGCAGCATCAATAAGTTCCATAGGTTCCTTCGCAGCATCAGGCACAGAAGATGCCACACCTAAACTTACTGTTAACACGCCTTCTTTCCCCCACTTTTCCCTGCCGAGCTTTTCGACTCTTTGTCGGATTTCCTCGGCAACAACAGCTGCCCCCTCCACTGTGGTATTCATAAGCATTACCACAAATTCCTCACCGCCAAAGCGCGCTGCCAGATCACCCGGTCTTTTGATTACACCTTTTAAGACCTGTGCAATCTGGATCAATATTTGGTCGCCTAGTAAATGACCATACGTATCATTGAAATCCTTAAAGTTGTCAATGTCTATCATAATCAGGGCCAGCGGCATCCTTTCTCGCTGACATATTCCCCAGGTTTTTTGATATGCTGTGTCAAAGGCTCTTCTATTCTCTATCGAGGTAAGGGAGTCTATCATTGTAATTCGCTCAAGCTGCAGATTCGCAGCTTTTAACATTTCATTGGCGTGATGGAGCTCCTTTGTTCTCTCTATAACGCTAGCCTCAAGCTCCAGACTTAATTTGCGATATTTTCTTACAAAATATATGGCAGCTAATGCTACCAGAAAGAAAAAGAAACTAACGGTGCGCAGGTAAAAAAGCTGAAAATAATCTTCGGTCAGGTAGAGCACTCTTTTCCCTCTCCACTGTTCCATAATGCTATCAATTGTGCCATCATCAGTAATGACCTTGAGACCGGAGTTAAGCAAAGTCAGTGTTTCACTATCACCTTTCCTTACAGCAATCCGAGAATACTGCGTTTCAATTGGAGGCTCAACAATCTTAATGTCCGCTATCCTGCTCATAGCAAGCTCATATTCGCCGATCCAGCGGTCCACAACAATTGCATCTATTTCCCCGGTGCTTAAGGCTTTAAAGCAGTTTCCCAATCGTCGATTATTACAATATCTACTGCTTCATATCTAGTGAGCAGTGTATAAGGATAGCCGCCGGCCTCTACGCCGACACGCCTGTTTTTTAAGTCATAAATACTCCTCAATGCTTCATTACCTGCCTGCACAAACATTGAAAAATCAGATTTTAACAGAGGACGTGAGAAATCATACAGTTCATTTCTTTCGGGACTTGGATTGATTTGTAAAAGTCCGTCAGCCTCGCCATTAAGCATCATCCTTTGTGCCTGCTCCCAGTTTGCTGTCACAACTTTAACTTCATAACCAATGCGATCACCGACAGCCTTAGCAATATCAACTGCTACACCTTTAGCAGTTCCGTTGTCATCATAGACAATAGGAGCCAGGTCTTCATTTCCTAACAGAAGCAGTGCTTCACCACCATCATCATTAGCTGCAGAACTACTGAAAGACAAAAAGAAAAGTAATAAGATGGTAACAACAATAATAATAGAGCTCTTGCCCTGTTTATTCATTCTTCCCACAACCACACATCCTCGAAAATAATATATTCACAATAGGAAGTCTACGCATATTTTGGATAAGCAACTATATTATAACAAAAATGCTCCCTGCCTGTGACTATTTCGGCAGTATTGTTTTCACTAAACCTGCCTTTACCTGTGCGAGATAAAGGATGGCCTTTAGAGCATAAAAAAGAGATGCACAGGCATCTCTTTTTTATACTTCCTCAATATTGATGAGGCCTTTTTCATGCAGCGCTAGAATAACATCTTTCACATCAGCCTTCTTCTCCGGTGGCAGAGATGAAACAAAAGAGTCAATTTGTGCTTGATCAACCAGTTTTGTGACTTTTAGGTTACCTACAGTGAATTGGTCGGCCAATTTATTTACCCCCTATTGTTTTTTTTATTGTTCGTCTAATTTTCAATAATATACAAAGGGGGAAATCGCACGCACTTAAATTATTCTTTTAGTTTATTTAGTTCACTTTTTAATGCATCAACTTCTTTTTTCAGTTCCGCTATCTGGGAGAGGGCAGATATAGCAAAGACAAAAGCAATCGGTGCGAGGTAGGCAACATACTCCATAACCACTCCTCCTTTTCAACCTGGATTTTTTGAAATACATACTTTAGTTCGCTGAAGTTCATCAACAATGTTTGAGCCTAAAATTTTATCGCTTGCGGCATAGCCTCACAGATTTTAACTCTATTGTAATCAATATCTGTACTTATTTTCGCCTTAAGCACGGCACTTCCTCTGAATTAATAACTGTATATTACAATTTATTTTGTCTGCCGTATTATTGCTTAACATTTCTTATCAGCATGGCGCAATCCCTGTATGGCAGAAAACCGGCTGCAGCTCAGAACAATTATCCTTTAGAGTTGACAAAAATAGTTTAGCAATATATAATCTAATTAAGTTATTACTTAATTAGTAGGGAGAGAGGCGTAATGGCTGAATTGCTGGAAGTTCTAAGATCACTTGCCGATGAAACCAGATATAAGCTCATCAAGCTGCTCTTACAATATGATTATTGTGTCAGTGCTTTGGCGAAAAAATTAAACATCTCTGAATCTGCCGTCTCGCAGCAGCTTAAAGTCCTGCGCCAGGCCGGTCTGATCAAAGGTGATAAACGCGGCTATTATACCCATTATTATGTTGAGCGTCAGCTTCTACAGCAGGCCGCTCAAGATTTAGAACAGCTTGCACACTTAGCACCACGCAGTACTGCCTGCCCTCACCCTAATAAGGGCAGCTGCCGCTGTGAAAGGAGGGAAAAAGATGAGTAAAAAGCCTGATTGTGAACATCCCGAATTAAGACCGAAAGATGGAAAATGCAGCCCGGAACAAATTAGAAAATGCCACGGCAAAGATAAAAACCACCCCGCTCACTCAGATAAAAAAGAATAGTTAATTTTTGCTGTTTGGACATGAACAGGATACGGTCTTGTTCATGTCTACTTCATCATAAGGAGGTCGGATATTTGAGTACACCAATCATCGATGTCAGGGAGCTGAGCAAGCACTTTGGTGATCATAAAGCTGTTGATCAAATAAGTTTTACCGTTAATAAGGGCGAAATCTTTGGCTTTCTGGGTCCCAACGGCGCAGGTAAAACAACCACCATTAACATGCTTACCGGTTTAGCCAAACCTACTTCCGGCTCCATCTGCATTGCCGGTGAAGATGGGATTAAAGACATCAAAAAAGTCCAGCAGCTAATTGGTATTGTCCCGGATGAGAGTAATTTGTACGATGAAATGAGTGGTTTGGACAACCTGATCTTTTGTGCCTCGCTGTATGGGCTAGATAAACAAAGAAGTGAAAGCCGGGCTAAACAGCTGTTGGCCCAGTTCGGTCTGGCCGATACCGGCAAAAGGCCTTTTAAAGCTTATTCCAAAGGCATGAAACGAAAGCTGACCATTGCTGCCGGCATCATCCATCAACCACAAATCCTTTTTCTTGATGAGCCCACAACCGGTATTGATGTAGAAAGTGCCCGGCAGATAAGACACCTGCTGCATGAGCTAAACCGGCAGGGCACGACCATCTTCTTGACTACCCACTACATAGAAGAAGCAGAAAGACTCTGCCACAGAATTGGCTTTATCGTTAAAGGAAAGATTGTGCGTATTGGCAGACTGAGCGAGCTGATGCAGGATGCACAGCAAAACAGTATTGTTGAGTTTACACTGGAAAATGATAACCCCGCTCTGCTCAACACCCTGGCCAAAGAATTTCCTCAGACTAAAGTTACCAAAGCGGAACATGATAAAATTCGCATCAGTTCTGCCGACAGGATTGAGTTAATGCCCTTCATGAAATTCTTTGCCCAAAATCAGGTGCCGGTGTACGAAGCCAAAGTAATCCGGCCATCACTGGAAGACGTTTTTGTCAAAATAACCGGCCTCGAGCTGAGTGAAATGAAAAAAGAGAAGGAGGGGCGCAAAAAGTGAACAAGTTCATCGCCTTTTGGAGCATCCTGAAGAAGGACATGAAAAATTACTACCTGAAACCGCCCAATATCAGCTGGGGGATTATCTTCCCAATCTCCTGGACACTGATGTTTTTTGTACGTTCAGAAAGCGCCGTAGATATCAGAAGCATCTTACCCGGCGTCATGGCCCTCTCCGTCCTCTTTGGGACAACCTCAATGCTGGCAGTCACCATTACTTTTGAACGCAGAAGCCGCTCCTTCGAACGCTTACTGCTGGCCCCCATCAGCTTAAATCTGTTAATGCTGGCCAAAACAACAGGTGCCATCATCTTTGGTGTTATCAACGCCTTTATCCCTGTCTTTTTTGCTTCCTTTTTAGCAGACCTCTCCGGTATCAATTGGCCGGCAGCCTTTTTAAGTGTGCTGCTGATTGCCGTAACCTCCACCTTCTTAGGCTTATTTATTGCCGTCTCTGTCCGCGAGGTATTCGAAGCACAAACATTCTCAAACTTTTTCCGCTTCCCCATGATGTTTCTCTGTGGTTTGTTCATCCCTATTGCCAACTTACCGGCAGTGCTGCGGCCGCTCTCTTATCTACTGCCCCTGACTTATGGTGCTGACATTCTAAAAACAGCAATCAATCAGACCGGCTTTATCAATCCTTGGCTCAGCTTCTTTGTGCTGCTGGCTTACTCCCTCTTCCTTTTCCTCACCAGTACACGCAACATCCAAAGGAAATGGATTTACTAAAAGGTATTTAATGTTCTCATTATAACTTTTAATTAAATCCTATTCTGGCATCCCTGCTTTATCCTGGATACAGCAGGGATGCCATTTTTTATGGAAGTCTATCGCACTCCCGGAGGCTGGCGGCTGACGGACAAAGATCAGCAGAACCTTGACTGTCTTGCCTAAAACACCAAGCCTCACGACGCTTGTGAACAATAACTAAGACTGATTTTAATAATGGCAATGAATCAGCCAAAATGTTCCAGATGTAGAATTATTCAGGATAATATTCTAGCTGTTTCCTAACATATTAGTAAATTATAACAATATTGATAGCAAGTAATGGGAATTTATCATAAACACAAAACTATAAACAAGTACAATATTTACATGTAAAGTTCTGTATATACAACGTAGTTTTACCGCTGAGAATTTAGTAGACTATAGTTGCAAGATGAATCCAGCGAAAATAAGGAGGCTAAATCATGGAAATCACTTCTGTTTACAAGGTTAACAATGTAGCAACTTTCGATAAAGCATTTCCAGCCCAAGTCGCTGCCAGAAAAGAAGAAGAATTAGCGGAAAATTATCTTAGAGATATGGTGCTCCTGAGCATGCTCACGATGCCGGCCGGCTTTGCGATTCCATATTTCTAAACATTAAAAGAAATACAGTGTAGGTTGTCCAGTTAGTGACTATATAAAAAAACTAGGAGGTTGTCTGAATGGAATATATTTCTGATTACAGAATCAAGGAAGTTAAAACAAGCAATAGGGCACACGCCAGTAATAATACAAAAACAAACGAGGAACTAAATCAAATCTATTTGCACAACATGGCACTGCTGAGCTCCCTGATGATCCCCGCAGGTTTACCAGTATACTACTTCTAATTTACATAACAGCATTCGTATTATCATCACTACATGATCCCCACCCATATCCCACTACAGTTCGCAGCAAGTCTGTAACAGCAATTGCATAAGCCTATTGTGAAAAGAGTACCGGATAACCGGTACTCTTTTCCTATTTGTGCGGTTGTACAGGTGATAAGAAACGAGCATACAGCCACATTGTTTACAGTGGTTGCTGCTCGTTGATATAGTTCGGATCTTTGCTGCTTCTGAGGCTTAGATGAGTTTGCAGGCGTATTCAGTCATGAAGGGTGATGCGATCACCCAGCTGCCATTGTTGTTCTCTAGGGTAATGGGGAGATATTCTACAGTTTCATAATCAGTGGGAACTTTGATCCTGCCAATGATTACATTTGCGCTCTGAACCGTTATCTGTACATCTTCTATAGATTCAGGCTGCCAAAGGGGGAAGGCAAAGCCCATTTCATAACCCCAGTCCCATAAATGATTTGCATAGAATTCTTTTAGCTCGGTATCTACAAGTTCTTCTGACCAATACTGCAGCAGTTGTGGTCGTACGGCTGACCAGGGTAACTTATCACCATTAGTCAATTCAGCCTCAAAGGCTTCACTAAATATTTTTACAGCCGTGTGATGTGCCTGCACAGCCTGCGCGGCATACTCTTCAGGTGTTAAGGCTGCAGACAAAGCCGCGGAGGCAGGCTCTAGGGCAGGTATTGGAGAGGTAGGTTGTTTAGTTACGGCCTGCAGGCTGCTGCTGCCGGTTAAGGCAATTAACAATAACGCCATGAGAATCTTTACGGTATATTTCATATGTACCCCTCCATTTTGTTTAGCTGCTTTCATTATAAGTCAAAGAAGTTTGTTTAGTATGAATAATCAATTACATCTTCTCAATAGTCTTTTAAGGTTCTTTAATAATCAGCGATAGGAGGGTAAGCAGGGCCGCTTTTTGCAGTTATTTATTTTGTTTGGGCATAATTGCAGGAATACGGGAACATTTTGCAAAATACTCAATCTATAAAAATAACCTTAAAAAATTAATATTTGCTGTGAGGTGAATTGGTTGCCGTTACTGGAGTTGCGCAATGTGGTAAAAAAATATCGTGTAGGCAGAGAAGTAATCACGGCTTTAAACGGCGTAGATTTAGCTGTGGAAGCCGGGGAATTTATAGCAATCCTGGGCACTTCGGGCAGTGGTAAGACTACGCTGCTTAATGTGGCTGCCGGACTGGAGAAACCAACACGCGGTGAAGTGATCTTCCGTGGTGTAGTCCTGAATAAACTGAAAGAATGGCAAAAGGTTGCTTTTCGCCGTAAACAGATGGGCTTTATTTTTCAGTCTTACAATTTAATTCCTGCCCTGACGGCACAGGAAAATGTAGCCATGCCCCTTCTTTTTGATAATGTGCCGCCACGCGAACGTAACAGACGTGCTGCGAAGGCATTAAAACATATGGGTTTACAGGATCGCAGCAAACATAAGCCGACAGAGATGAGCGGCGGACAGCAGCAGCGGGTAGCGATTGCCAGGGCCCTGGTACATCAGCCGCGAATTATTTTTGCCGATGAATTAACGGGCAATCTCGATTCTCAAACCACTTACGAAATAATGTGCAGCCTGCAGGCAACCGTAAGGGAGCAAGGACAAACGCTGCTGCTGGTAACACACGATCGTGATGTAGCTCGCTTTGCTGACAGAATCATTTTCATGGTAGACGGTAAGATTGTTTCAGAAGAAAGGGGAGGGTTTAATCATGTCTAAAAGAAAATTGGCTTTACTCACACTGTTGTTATATTTTTTCTGTTTTATAGGCGCAGTCCAGGCTGCGGAAACAGAACCAACAACAATAACTTTGCTGACGGAAGGACAGCTGGAAGTGATGGCAGGGGAAAAATTCGCCGTTAAAGTATCGCTAACGCGCCACACTGCCGGCGAAATTAAATTGGCTGCTCTTTCCTCGGCTCATGAAATAATGGCCCAGAGTGAAAAAATAGCCGGTCTGACTGCCGGTACTCCGAGGGAAGTTATACTGTATGGAGTAAGTCAAGAGCCGGGCCTTAAAGATATTTCACAGATCCAGGTACTCAGTCCTGACGGTGCGCTGCTGGAAACAGTCTATGTGGATGCTCTGCTGATTAAAGTGCAGCCCAAACCGGCAGCTGAAGAAGCAGTTCGTTTGCGTCTGAGCAGCTTTTCAGTTTCTCCTTTTAAAAATGACGAATTTACTCTAAAACTTACGGTGAAGAATTTAGGCGTGGCAGCTGCGCAAAATGTTACTCTGCAGTTTAACGGTGAGCAAGCCTTTGTGCGCGGCAGCAGCAATGTTGTACCGGTACAGAACATCTCGGCAGGTGCCGGTAAGGATGTAACGGTAAAGATGGGTTTAGCCGCAGCAGAAAGTCCCGTTTATACGATCCCCGTCACTGTCAGCTGTTTCACGCCTGCCGGTGAAAAAGTCACTTTTGCTGAAACGATTACGGTGACGGCTAATGATTTGGGAATCAAAGTAGCTGCACCTACGGTAGGTACACCGCGTGTTTTTCTGCAAAAGTATACATTATCAAAGGATAGCATTCTGGCCGGGGATACAGTCAAACTGACTTTATATGTGCAGAACAGCAGCAATCGGGAAGTGCGTAATCTAAAAATCTCCCTGGCAGCCATTCCTTCTGAAGATAGTACCAGCGGCACAGTTTTTTCGCCTGTAAACAGCAGCAATAGTTTTTTTGTGGAACGTATTGGGGCGAAAAGTACCTACAGCAAAACTATAGAGCTGTATGTTGATCCCAATGCGACTGCCAAAACCTATCTGGTGCCGGTAGAAATCCTTTATGAGGATCAGCAGGGGACAGGCTATAATGTATCGGAAATGGTTAATATTCCTGTGCTGCAGGAAAGCCGCCTGCAGATTTTAAACGTGGAAGTGCCACAGGTGGCAGCACTGGGTGAACCTTCCCCCGTCACGGCGGAGTTTGTGAATGTGGGAAAAGTGGCTTTAAAGAATTTAATGGTTACTTTAGAGGGCGATTTTCCCAAAGAAAATGCTTCCTTGTTCCTGGCCAGTTTTGAGATCGGTCAGAGTGAATTTTACCAGGCCTATATTACACCCCAGCAGGAAGGTGTGCTGGAAGGCAAAGTTATTTTTACTTATACCGATAATTCCAACCAGGAGGTTGTAACTGAATGGCCCTTTAGCGTGGAAGTGCAGCAGATGGCTCTGCCGGGGCCGGAAAGACCGGAAGAACCGCTGCCTATTGATCCTCCCCGCCGCGGTCCCAATTATATTACAATTATTGTTTCCATTTTACTGCTGGCGGCGCTGGTTGGGGTAATATTATGGCGTCGCAAAGTAAAACGTGGAGAGATCTTTGATGAAGAGCTATGATTTGCTGTCCTTAGCGTACCGTAATTTATGGCGGCGCAAAGGACGTACGATCCTGACTGTTTTAGGCGTAGTTATTGGCACGACGGCGATTGTAGTAATGCTGTCCTTAGGCATAGGTTTGGTAGATTCACAAAAAAAACAAATGGAGCAGTGGGGAAGCCTGAATATGATTAGGGTACACCAGTCTTATTCCTTTCCGGGTGAGCCTGGTGAAGAACAGCAGCGCTTATTAACAGATGAGGCCATCGAGGAAATCAAAGCGATAGAAGGGGTTGTGGCTGTTTCACCGGCCTATGAGGTAAGCGGTGAAGCAAAACTAGGTAAAAAGGTTGGTTATATTCAGTTGGTGGGCATCGATCCGGCGATGATGGAGATGCTGGAATTCAAAGCCGCCCATGGTCGTCTGCTGACGGCAGGGGATAAATTTAATGTGGTGGCCGGTTCCTGGGTGATTAATAACCTGTGGGATCCAAATGATACCCTCGACCGCTGGGAGGAACCGCCGCAGGGTGATCCCCTGGAACTGCTGAACAAACGTCTTTCCCTGACACTGATGAATGCCCGACAGCAGAAACGTATTTACAGCCTGAATGTGGTGGGCATACTTAGTGATGATTCTATGGAGAATGCTAATACTGTATTTGGCCCCCTTGCAGAAATTAAAAAAATGCGAGCTTTTGTAGAGCAGGGCGGCCAAGGCAGTCCGGAGATTCCTGTTTTCCCGGGAGTAGATGTGGAAGTAAAGGAGCCGCCGCGCTCCCGGCAGAGGCAGCAGCAAGTGGATCAATACTCCTTTGCTTTAGTCCGTACCGCAGATGTTGCCCTGACGCGGAGTATCAGTCAGGAACTGCGTGACCGGGGTTTTAATGCTTACTCCATGGCCGACAGCCTGGAAGGTATCGAAGATGTGGCGCGGCAAATGCAGGCTGTTTTAGGAGGTATTGGTGCCATTACTCTGCTGGTAGCCGCCATTGGCATTACAAACACCATGGTGATGTCTATTTACGAGCGCACACGTGAAATTGCCATCATGAAAGTGGTGGGTGCTTCTTTTGCTGATATTCGCACCATGTTTCTGGCTGAATCATCATTAATCGGTATCATCGGTGGTATAATTGGCATTGGCTTAAGTTACCTGATTTCCTATCTTTTAAATACGTATATCGGTGCGGCAATCGGTGCCGGCATGGGTGGAGAGGGAACGGTGCTGCAAGTTTCGCTGATTCCACCGTGGCTGGTTTTCTTTGCCGTTGCCTTCAGCATGGGAATTGGTTTGATATCAGGACTCTATCCGGCCAACAGAGCCATTCGCCTCGATCCGATTACAGCCATGCGGCATGGTTAATTACTTGTTTTTAGCAGCCGGAAAGAGTTATGATCATAATATTAACTGCAGGAGGGAAAAAGATGACACAGCCAATCAGAATTGGTATTGTTGGTTACGGTAATTTAGGTCGGGGGGTAGAAGCTGCCATCGCGCAAAACCCGGATCTGGAATTGGTAGCTATTTTTACCCGGCGCGCACCGGAAAGCCTGCAGGTTCACAACAAGCAGGTTAAAGTATTACATGTTGATGCGGCAGAACAATACCGGGATAAAATTGATGTCATGATTTTGTGCGGAGGTTCAGCCTCAGATCTGCCTGTGCAGAGCCCCAGGTTTGCTGCTCACTTTAATATTGTGAACAGCTTTGATACACATGCCAAGATACCCGAGCATTTCCAGGCTGTAGATGAAGCAGCCAAAGCAGGCGGTACTACCGCAGCCATTTCCATTGGGTGGGATCCAGGCTTGTTCTCACTCAACCGTATGCTGGCGGAGGCAGTTTTGCCGGAAGGCAGTGAATACACATTCTGGGGACGCGGCGTCAGCCAGGGACATTCAGAAGCGGTGCGCAGGATTAAGGGTGTGAAGTATGCTGTGCAGTACACGATTCCCGTCCCGGAGGCTATCGAACGTGTCAGAAAGGGAGAAAACCCGCAATTAACAGCCAGGGAAAAACATCGGCGCGAATGTTATGTCGTGGCAGAAGCCGGGGCAGATTTGGAAAAAATCGCTGAGGAAATCAAAACAATGCCCGATTATTTTGCCGATTATGATACGGAAGTGAACTTTATCAGCGAAGAAGAGTTTAAACAGCAGCACAGCCAGATGCCTCACGGCGGCTTTGTGATTCGCAGCGGAAGAACCGGATGGCAAAAAGAGAATCAACAAATGATCGAGTTTTCTTTAAAGCTGGAAAGTAACCCTGAATTTACTTCCAGTGTGCTGGTTGCCTTCGCCCGGGCTGTTTACCGCTTAAACCGGGAAGGGCAGATCGGTGCCAAAACGATTTTTGATATCCCGCTGGGCTATTTGTCCAGTCGTTCAGCAGCAGAGCTGCGGCGGGATTTATTATAAACAGAATACTTTTTTATGCTGCATTAATGCTAAACTGGGACGCTGCACTTATCGGTGCAGCGTTTTCTGTGTGTGCCCGCATGGGCGACAGCTTACCGGCAAAACTTATCTGCTCTGACAGCTGCGGAGAAACTCACCATCATCATTTCTTTGCCATATGATAAAAAAAGGTTTAAGTAAATGAAGAAGGGTGAGTCAAGAGTTGGTAGCGTACTTATCACAATTTAATATCATTTGGGTGGGGGTATTTGCCAGTTTGGCTGCCGGACTGGCGACAGGGTTAGGTTGTCTGCCGCTTTTCTTTGTCAAAGAGGTTCCGAAAAAGCTGCTGGATGCCCTGCTGGGTGCTGCAGCCGGGGTGATGCTGGCAGCTACTTCCTTCAGCCTGATTGTTCCGGCCATTGAAGCGGGAGGCCATGGCATCAAAGGGGCCAGCATTGCGATTGTAGGAATCTTGGCCGGCGGCATATTTCTTGATGTTGTTGATCAGTTTTTTCCCAGCACCAATCTGCAGGTTGGTCCGGTAGCTGAGTCAAAAAAAGACGGCAGCAGACTGCTGGTTATGAGCCCAAGTTTAAGAAGAGTCTGGATATTTATTTTAGCTATAACTATCCATAATTTTCCCGAAGGCATGGCGGTCGGGGTTGGCTTTGGTGACGGGCAGATAGCTAACGGTTTAACTTTGGCTATCGGCATTGGGCTGCAGAATATGCCTGAAGGTTTGGCCATTGCCTTGCCCCTGGTGCGGGAGGGTTTCCCGCGCTGGAAAGCTTTTCTGATTGCCTTGGCCACTGGTTTAGTCGAACCTATTGGCGGCCTGTTAGGCATTGGTTTAGTACAAATAGCACGGCCCCTGCTGCCTTATACCTTGGCCTTTGCCGCCGGTGCGATGCTTTTTGTCATAGCCTACGAAATTATTCCCGAAAGCCAGAACAGCAGCTCTAAACTGGCTACCCATGCGCTGCTGATAGGTTTTGTGGTGATGATGTTTTTAGATGTTGTTTTAGGTTAACAGTTAAGGCAGAGCCGGCAGCACTTAAATGTAATTGACAGCAGCGCTCCTGACAGATATGATTGCTTATAAAAAACAGAGTTGGTGAAGGAATGCAGAATAAAAAAGTGATTCAGGTGAAGGACTGCCTAATTGGTGCGGGGCGCACGAAAATTTGTGTGCCGCTGCTGAGCCACACTTTACCTGAACTGTTGACCGAGGCTGAAGCAGCAGCAGCCCTGGCGCCGGATCTGATTGAATGGCGCGTGGACTATTTCCAGACCGCAGCAAACACTGCTGCGGTTACTGCTGCGCTAAGTCAACTGCGTACCGTTATTCCTACTATCCCTTTAATAGTCACTTGCCGTGATTATGCGGAAGGCGGCTTTATCAAGCTGCCGCAAGCTGTGCGCATCTCCCTGCTGCAAGCGCTGCTTGAAACGGCACAAATTGATTTGCTTGATGTGGAGTTTAGTTTAGGGCAGGCTGCTGTAGCCTCTTTGCTTGCAGCGGCACATCGGCAGGGCGTTTATGTAATTGTTTCCTACCATAATTTTGTGCAGACTCCGGCTCCTTCTGCCCTGTATGACAAGCTGCTGCAGCTGCAGGCTGTGGGCGCTGATATTGTGAAAATTGCCGTGATGCCGCAAGGGCCGCAGGATGTTTTGAGCTTGTTAACTGCTGCCCTGGAATTTACTTCTACGACAGCGCAGGTTCCTGTCATTGCCATTTCCATGTCGGCATTGGGCGCTATTACCCGCCTTGCCGGCTCCGCCTTTGGTTCGGCAGTCACTTTTGCTGCCGGACAAGCAGCTTCAGCACCCGGCCAGATCCCTGCTGCACAACTGCAGGCGCTGCTCAAACTGACAGATGTGCCGTAAATGTCACCGGCAGATTTGCCTGCTAAGCAGGGTTTTGCGGTAAATATGGAGAATTTTTTAACAGTTGATCGTTAATAAAAACTTTTCTAAACCTTAAGGATGTGGTTAAATTATGAGCTCACTGGTTATTACTTGTGCAACTATTCGTAAAGAAATCGAGCAGGCAATTAAGAAAACAGGTTTTTCTGATCCTGTCCTTTTTTTAGAACCGGGACTGCATAACTATCCCAAGAAACTGCATGTAGCACTGCAGGAACTGCTTGACCGTGCCGCTAATGTGGAGCAGGTGATGCTGGTGATGGGCTACTGCGGCAATGCAGTTTTAAATTTACAGGCAAGGGATTACCGCTTAATTATTCCTCGTGCTGATGATTGTCTCACCATGCTGCTCGGGTCGCAGCAAAGACGGCTGGAAGTACAAAGTGAAAAGCAAACCTACTTTTTCTCTCCCGGTTGGTTAGATCATTTTGAAGATTTGGAACAAGATATGATCCAAGGTATGGCGCGTATGGAACAAAGATATGGGAAAGAAAGGGCACTGCAGCTGTACCGTGAGATGTTTAAACATTATCAGCGCGCCGGGTTAATTGATACCGGTACTTTTGCGCTGGATGAGCTGCTGGTCAAAGCTCAACAGCGGGCGGCAGAAATGCAGCTGCCATGTGAAGTAATTCCCGGCACCATGAGCTATTTAGAGAAGTTTCTTACCGGGCCTTGGGGGGAAGAAGATTTCATCGTGCTGCAGCCGGGGGAGCAGGTACTTTATACCCATTTATTTGCTCAGTAAGCGTAAAGACCGGCAGTATTAAATAATTGCCTGGTAACAAGGGGGCGGTCACATGCTGCAGGATTTGCCGGCAGAAGAGGTATGTCTTATTTTGTGGACAATTATAAATTCGGTTCAAGATGCCATTTCTGTGGTTGATGAAAATGGTAACGGCATCTTATTTAATAAAGCTTACTTAGAAGTAACAGGATTGCAGGAAGCCGATGTTTTGCATAAGCCGGCAGCAGTCGATATTGTGGAGGGTGAGAGCGTCCACCTAAAAGTGTTAGAAACAGGCAGGCCCATCAGAGGAGTGCCCATGAAAGTCGGACGCTATAAGCGTCATGTCATGGTCTCCTGTGCTCCTCTTTATATTCATAATAAATTACGCGGCAGCGTCGGCATTATTCATGATGTGTCAGAAGTCCGTGCCCTCTCGGAGCAGTTACAGCGGGCGAAGCAAAAAGTGCGCCAGTTGGAATCAAAGTATACTTTTGCTGATATCATTGGTGAAAGTCCCGTAATCAAACAGGCTGTGCAGCTGGCTAAAGTGGCGGCCGCAACACCGGCCACAGTTTTGCTGCTTGGTGAAGGGGGCACCGGGAAAGAACTATTTGCCCATGCCATTCATCATGCCAGCTCGCGTCAGGGCAAGCAGTTTATTCGCGTAAACTGCAGTGCTTTTCCGGAAAGTTTGTTAGAGAGCGAGCTTTTCGGTTATAGTGAAGGGGCCTTTACCGGCGCCCGTAAGCAGGGTAAAAAGGGGATTTTTGAGGAAGCGGACGGTGGCACAATTTTTCTTGATGAAATCGGTGCCATGCCCCTTAGTCTGCAGGCAAAAATATTGCGGGTGCTGCAGGAAGGTGAAATCGTACGTATCGGTGAAGCACGTCCTTTAACAGTAGATGTAAGAGTAATTGCAGCGACAAATGCTGATCTGGAGAAATTAATTGAGGAGGGGAAGTTCCGCGAAGATCTGTATTATCGCCTGAATGTTTTCCCCATTTATATACCCTCGTTAGTAGAAAGAAGAGCTGATATCCCGCTGCTGGCTCAATATTATCTGCATGCGCTGGGCGAAGATTATAACAGGCCGGATACAGAACTTTCACCGGCGGCAGCCAGAATGCTGCAGGAGTACCATTGGCCGGGCAATGTGCGCGAGCTTAAAAATGTCATGGCGCGGGCACTGATCAATCTAAAGAAGGACGAAAAGGTGGTAGAAACCAGACATTTAATGTTTTCCTTAAGTACTCCCCAATACGGCAGTACGGGGCGTGAATCCCAGGTCTTTCAAGGGGAAACGCTGGCTCAGCAGCATGCCAGGTGGGAAAAAAATGTGCTTTTGGAAACGCTGCGCAGTACTAACGGAAACAAAACAGAGGCGGCACGCCAACTGGGTATTTCTGTGCGCAGTCTTTACAATAAGCTGGAGAAGTATGGTGTTTAGCAGAATCCTCAGCATTTTCGAGGGTTCTTTTTATCTTCTCGGAGAGTAATTTAGCTCCGCCCTGCAGTGCTTTGGCATGAGTTTTGCAATATATTAAAGGTGAAAGACTGCAAAAACTGCCAAAAAAGCTGCTTTTGCAGCTGTTTTCGACCGGCGATTTGCAGCTAATTGCCTGCATAAAACTGCAGGGTGTGAAAAAAACTGCAGACCGAGTAAATGACAGGATTGAGGCGCTCCCCCAAGTGCTGCAATCCGAGTGTATACTCCTACTTACCAATTTTTCCTCATTGTAAGTCAAAAGCCCGCCCCAAAATGGCGGGCTTTTGACTAATTTTTGCTAAACTAAGAAAAGGATTTTGTTCTGCTGCTCAAGAAGTTTAATAGATAAAGCTGCTGCACAATAATTATATTTATAGACAGTGAGGTAAGTTATGTACCATAAGAATATTGTATTAATAGGTATGCCCGGTGCCGGTAAAAGCACAGTAGGGGTACTGCTGGCTAAAGCTTTAGGAATGTCTTTTGTTGATACAGATCTTTTAATTCAGGAACAGGAGCAGCGCTTGCTGCAGGAGATTATCGATCAGCAGGGGATCAAGGAATTTCTCAAAATCGAAGAAGAGGTGCTGTTGGGACTGCAGGTTGACAATAGTGTCATCGCTACCGGCGGCAGTGCTATTTATAGTCTTCCTGCCATTAAACATCTGCAGGCATCCGGTAAACTGGTTTATCTGCAGATTAGTCTGCCAGAATTAAGTTTACGACTGCAAAATATGGCCCAGCGCGGTGTGGTGATGCAGAAGGGCGAAACACTGGCTGACTTATATGCAGCACGAACACCACTATATGCAAAATATGCCGATCGGATTGTAGACTGTTCAGGCTTGACGATAGAGGAAACGGTAAAGCGCATTATTGCCAACTTGTACAATTAAGGCTATTGCAGCCAGGCACCCTTTTGTCTTGCTGTAATGCTACCTCTGGCTGCAGTCCTGATATTTGGCTTATTAATGGCAAAAATGTCTTGGTAAACGGTATTTTAGGTTTTCCTGAACCGGTATGAAGAGCGTCTCTAAGGAGGGGATGAAATGAGTGCTGGGGCTGCCGCGGCAGCTGCTGCCGCACAGCAGGCCAAAATGCGGGAGGAGGAAGAACAATTGACAGTGTATAAAGCTGATGATTTGACAGGTTGGGAGTTTAAAATTGTCCGTTCAGTTACGCGGATGAGCGGTGATAAATTTAACACTCTGTGTGCAGAGGAAGCGCAGAATGGTTGGGAATTAGTGGAGAAGTTTGATGATACGCGGGTTCGTTTCAAAAGACGTATTGAGTGGCGCGCGCGTGACCAATATGCAGAAATTGATCCTTATCGGACGCAATATGGTATCGGCGAAACAAAATTTGCACTGCTTCTGATGGGCGCAATAATACTGGGCATAGCCGTTATCACCGTCATCATTGTAGCCGCACAAAGCTAATAGTGTTCTATTTGCAACTCGAGTTTCTACTCGAGTTTTTGCTTTAAATATGCAGTTAATATCATCAATGCCACCAGACACACAAGCTGGAACAGGATTTATAAACGGATTTAGATACTGAGTTAGCACATTCCTGGTTTTGCTGTATAGAATATACGGAAAAGTGAAAGGAGGTCCATGATGACTGTCGAGGAAGTTATTGCCGATTTAATTGCGCAGCTGGACCAGGCTCCGCCGGAGCTGCTTGAGATGAATGCTGTCTTTGAATTAAATGTTGTGGGGCAGCAGGCCGTAACTTACCAGCTAAAAATAGAGAATCAGCTTTTGGAGTGGGCTAAAGGTACTCCCTTTACCCCCAGCTGTAGTTTTTATCTTACGGATACAGTTTTTCTCAAGATTGCCGCCGGTGAATTAAACCCCAAACTGGCTATCATGACGGGAAAAGTAAAAATTGAAGGTGATTATAGTCAGGCTCTGCAGTTAAGTGCGATTATTAAAAAATATTATCAACCGCGCTAAATTTGATGAGGGAGCTAAAAAGTAACTGCCGTGAAAAGTACAGTCGGGGCGGAAGGCCGCCCCGACTGCTGTCTGCAGCTATAAATTATTAGCTTTAATCAGTTCTTCCACTGTCACATTGTAGCGGCGGGCAATGGCATAGAGAGTATCTCCCTGCTGTACGGTATAGATGTTAGTTCCTTCTGCTGCCGCAGGCGGCAGCATTTCATTCACTGTAACCAGTCGGTAGCCTTGTGCACGCACACCCTCGATAATCCGCGGCAGGGCTTCCACTGTCTGATAGCCGCCGAGATGCATTAAGATAATACCGTTTGGTGCGGCATGTTTGAGCACTCGTTCGACCAGATAATCTGCGGTAACTTTTTGCCCACGAATTTCTTCAGCCCAGTCATGGCTGTCCACAGTCCAAAGAACTGTATAGGGATAACCTGCTTCTGCTGCCAGTTTAAGCAGACGCTCGTTATACTCTCCGTAGGGTGGGCGAAAAAGGGTAGGTTGTGTACCGCTGATTTTTTGAATAATCCGGGTGGCTTTCTGCAGTTCTTTGCTGATTTCTGCATCTGTCATCTTAACTAAATGACCATGAGTCAGGGAATGATTTTCCAGACGATGTCCCCTTTTACTAATTTCCTGCGCCAGCTCGGGGTGTGCCTCTGCCCAGAGCGCGCGCAGAAAAAAAGTAGATTTAACATCATAAGCATCTAAAACATCTAATAAGGCCATGGTTTGATCGTACAGCCAGCCGGCATCAAAGGTGAGAGCTAGCTGCGGCTCTTTGCCGGCTATAAGTCCCTGAGTAACAACTTTGGACGCCGTTTGTTTGCCACCTGCCCCAGGAATCAGCAGCTGCTGACCGACGTAAATAATGGGTGTTTGCTCCGGCTCCCGGGGTACCGGCTGGGTAGGAGTCTTTTCCTCTGTGTTCTCCTGCTCTTGCTCTTGCTCTTGTTCTTGTTCCTGTTCCGGCTCTGCTTCAGGCTCCTGTTCTGCATGTTCTTCCTGCGGCATGGGCTGTACAGGATTATCTTCCGGGTCCGGCAGTTCCGTCTCTCCGGCAGCAGGAAGCTCATCAGCAAGCCAGCTGTGCCAGGCAGCGAGAAACCTAACCGGTATCTCCTGCCAAAGCAAAACTACCGCTAATAGGCAGAGCAGGAGGGCTGCAGCAATAATGCCCCGGTGCTTTTTGCCGAATATCTGCTCCTTAGTCATTTTTTTTACCTCCCGTTTTGAGGTTTTGATGTTTGAGGAGGAATCTTGGCTCTCCTTCAGTATAAGCGATAAAAACAAAATGTTCCTTATAATTTGATTATTATTTTTACGCTTTTATTAATTCTTGTTAACATAAAATACAAAAGTTTAACCGGGGAAAACCCCGGCGAAGCGGCAGAAAAAAGGGCAGAGAAAAAGCTGCCCCGGGGGACAGCCTTTTGGTTTGCCGCTGTTTATTTATTCAATTAAACCTTTTTCCTGTAAGAATTCACGGGCTACATCTGCCGGCTCCATTTCGTCTACGGAAACTCTTTTGTTTAGTTTCTGCATCTGTTCGGTGCTAATTAGATTTTCGATGCCCTGCAGAGCTTCTTCTATTTCGGGATGTTCCGTCAAAACTTCAGTTCGTACCAATAAAATACCATAGTAAGGCGGGTTAAAACCTTTGTCATCCTCAAGAATCTTTAAGTCTCCAACCAGCAGTTCCCCGTCAGTGGAATAGGCATTAATGGCATCTACTTCACCATTGGCAATGGCCATGTACATCAGAGAACGGTTCATTTCAACAGCCTCTTTAAAAGTAAAGCCGTATAACTCTGTATATTCTTTGTAACCCTGGCGAGGATAGTTTAACCAGGAGGGGGTGACTGCCAGTCTCAGATCTTGAGCAAAGGGGGCAAGGTCACTTTGTTTGTTAATATTGTTTTCTTCTGCCCATTTACGGGGTACGGCCACACAATACGAATTATTATAGCCATAAGAGGGGAAAACAGTTACGCCGTGATCTTTAGCAAGATTTTCACGGACAAACTCCCATACTTTCTGGGGATCCCTGTACTCCTCGGCTAGTCCCTCTTCATATAATCCTAAAAACAGGGTGCCCGTAAAGTTGTTGCACATATCTAACTGACCTTTAATTGTAGCTTCATAAGCGGCCAGTGAAGAGCCAAGATTGCGGACATGCTCAACTTTGTGCGGTGTTTTTTCCTCGATCAGGATTTTCACCAGTTCGGCTAAGATTTCCACTTCAGCATAGCCCTGCGAGCCAATCTTTAAGGTAACACCTTTTTCTTCAGCAGATGTGCTGCCGGCTGTGTCTCCCTTGCCGCATCCGGTTAACGTGCCCGCCAAAACCAGAATTAGCAGCAGCAGGAGGGAGATAAATCTTTTTGCACCTGCCACTGGTATGCACACCCTTTCTCAGATTATTTGCACGGCAAAGCTTTCCGTGCAAATGTGCTCCCAAAGCCCGAGATAATTAAAGACGAACAGAAGTTCGTCCAGAAAGCTCTAGTCCTAATATTCTGAATAATGCCGGCGGTGTCATTATTCTATCTGAAAACTAATAAAGTTGTCAAGTTAACAGCCAAGTGCAGGGCTTCCTGCAAAATTTGCGGGTGCCGTTAAGCGGGGGAAGCGCTGTTAAGGCAGGAAAATTGCTGTTGGACACCGAATAATTACAAAAATAGGTGATGCTGTTTTGTGTGGATACATAAGTATTTGATAAAATTTGATAATAAAAAGGGGGAGACAAGTGAATTTTGCGGAACTTTTGGGTGATGATGCCCAATATTTGCTGGAACATCAGTGTCAAACGGTAAAGCGGGAGCTGCTGCAGCTGCCGGGTCCGGACTTCGTGGACAGAGTAGTCGCCTTGACAGACAGACCGGTACCGGTCCTGCGCAGCCTGCAGGCAATGTTCAATCACGGACGCCTGGCAGGAACGGGATATCTGTCTATTTTGCCTGTAGACCAAGGTATAGAGCATTCAGGAGGGGCTTCTTTTGCGCCCAATCCCGCTTATTTTGATCCCGAACAGATTGTCAAGCTGGCGATCGAGGGCGGCTGCAATGCCGTGGCTTCCACCTTAGGCGTACTTGGTGCAGTTTCCCGTCGTTATGCTCATAAAATACCTTTTATTGTGAAGTTAAATCATAATGAACTGCTCTCCTATCCTAATACATACGATCAGGTAATGTTTGCAGCGGTCAAGCAGGCCTGGGAGCTGGGCGCAGTGGGAGTAGGAGCTACAATTTATTATGGCTCTCCGGAATCCCGCCGTCAGATTCAGGAAGTCAGCGCAGCCTTCCGCCAAGCGCATGAATTAGGAATGTTTACTGTTTTGTGGTGCTATCTGAGGAACGGAGAATTTAAAATTGACGGCGTAGATTATCATACAGCGGCTGACTTAACAGGTCAGGCTAACCACCTGGGGGTAACTATAGAGGCCGATATTATCAAACAAAAACTGCCGGAAGTAAACGGCGGTTATACTGCCGTCAGTAAAAAGACCGGCCAAAAATTCGGCAGGACGCATGACAAAGTGTACAGCGAATTAACTTCAGAGCATCCCATCGATTTGGCCCGCTACCAGGTAGCAAACTGCTATATGGGCCGGGCAGGGTTAATTAACTCCGGTGGAGCTTCCGGCAATAATGATCTTGCCGACGCAGTACGTACTGCTGTAATCAATAAGCGTGCCGGCGGTATGGGACTAATATCCGGGCGTAAAGCTTTCCAAAGACCGATGGCCGAGGGTGTGAAGCTGCTTAATGCCATTCAAGATGTTTATCTTGATACGGAAATCACTATTGCCTAAAGAAAAGAGCCGGCACCAAGCCGGCTCTTAAATTTACACAGACTGTTTGTGTAATGTAAAAACAGCTTTTGCCACAAGGAGGCAGCACATGACAGAAAAGTTCTCCACACGTGATTTAGTTCTGATTGCATTCTTTGCTGCGTTAACCTCACTTTTGGCTTATCTGGTTATTCCTCTCCCCGGCGGTTTCCCTCCCGTGACCGGTCAATCCCTGGGGGCGATGCTGGCCGGGATGCTGCTCGGTTCACGTAAGGGAGCCATGAGTCAGCTTGTTTATCTCCTGCTGGGGGCTGTCGGGCTGCCGGTCTTTGCCGGAGGTACTGCCGGTGTGGGTGTAATAGCCGGGCATACCGGCGGCTTTATCTGGGGTTTTGTTGTGGGAGCATATTTAACCGGTAAGCTGACTGAACGGAAGAAGCAGTCTACATGGCTGCATTTAGCCGGTGCGGCAGCAGTGGGCGGCGTTCTGGCTGTCTATCTGCCGGGAATTCTACAGATGGCCAGGGTTTTGCAAATTACGCCCGCAGGGGCTCTTGGGGCGATGCTTGCTTACCTGCCCGGTGATTTGTTGAAAGTCTTAATCGCTGCAGTCTTGGCCCGAAAAATCAGGCCGCACCTGCAGCGGCTATCATCTCTGGAGAGGAAGGATGAAACTGATGTCAGCTAGGTTTTTGTGCACTGATATTTATGCTATTACTTGTGAGTCCATGTCCGCAGGACGCAGCAACCTGGAGATTGTACGTGAACTGCTGCAGGCCGGTGTGAAAATTATCCAGTATCGTGAAAAGGAAAAGACAAAGCGGGAAAAATATGAGCAGTGTCTGCTGATCAGCCGCATGTGCCAAGAAGCCGGTGCTTTGTTTATTGTAAATGATGATGTGGATATTGCTTTAGCTGTCAGGGCCGGTGGCGTTCATGTAGGGCAGGATGATTTGCCTGTTGATGTTGTCCGCAGCGTGGTGGGTCCGGAGCTGGTCATTGGTGTTTCGGCCGGTAATCCTGAGGAAGCAGCGGCCGCTGTGGCTGGGGGCGCAGATTATCTCGGAGTGGGCCCTGTCTTCGCCACCGGGACGAAACTGGATGCCGGCGCTCCTGTCGGTGTAGATTTGTTAGCTTACCTTAAAGAGAGATATAATGTGCCTTTAGTTGCCATCGGCGGCATCAGTGCCACCAATATTACACAAGTCTTTGCCGGCGGCGCTGACTGTGCAGCCATGATTTCGGCCTTAGTTACCGCGCCGGATATTGCGGCGACAATTAAAATGATCAGACAGCAGCTGCAGAAAGATGGTTTTGCCGCGCATACTGACGGCCGGAGTGACAGCAGGGGAAAAAAGGTGTAGAGTTGGAAAAGACCGGACTGCTCCGGTCTTTAATCATCAAGATTATTTTCTTTCATTTGATCAATTTCTTCAAAAACACGCAGCACAGCTTTTACTGAGATGACTAACATTTCCCGTTCTTCAGCAGTGAGACGGGCAGCCAGATCGTTAAACCGCTTTGTGCGCCGTTCAAAAACCAAACTTGCCAGCTGTTTGCCGTAAGACGTTAAAAAGACTCTTACTACGCGGCGATCTCTTTCATCACCCTGACGTTTGACCAGGTTCAATTTTACTAAACGATCCACCAATCGGGTTGCTGCACTTTCTGCCAGGTATATCTCGGAGCTTAATTCCCCCATGGTGCGGCCGTCCTGCATAAAAAGAACTAATAAAGCATTTATTTGTACCGGTGTGATGCCCAGGCCGGTTAATTCATTGCTTTCTTCTGTTTCTAAGTAGTGCATCAGTTTGGGGAAAACTTCCTGAAATACCTTTGTAAAATAAGATGTGGTTTTAAACAATAGATCGGCCTCCTCCAGCTTCTTTAGTTTTATTTTAACATTAAAAATTGTGAATTAACAGGGAAATAATTAGTTTAAAAAATATTTGCATAAATAATAGCAAATATTAGCTGCAAAAAACAAATACTTGAGCGCAATAAATTGCTGATTTTGGTATACTATTTACCATAGGAGGGGAGTCCTGTGTTAGTTGTTGGCTTAACAGGAGGTATAGCCACAGGTAAATCAACGGTAGCGGCACTTTTTGCCAAGCAAGGCGCCTGTGTAATCAATACTGATCAATTGGCCCGCATTGTTGTTGAGCCGGGGGAACCGGCCTGGCAGGAAATTGTTCGTGTTTTTGGTCAGGAAATATTACTGCCGGATGGGCAGCTTAATCGCAAAAAACTGGGGGAAATAGTTTTTCGTGACAGGGGAAAACGTCAAGTACTGGAAAAGATAACTCATCCGGCCATTCGTGCCTTAATGTATGACAAGTTAGACGCCGCCCGCTCTGAAGGCGTTTGTATTGCCATTGTGGAAGTTCCTTTGCTGTTTGAAACAGATTTCCAAAATGATGTTGACCGTACTATTGTCGTGACGGCCCGGGAAGAACTGCAGTTGGCCCGACTTGCGGCACGTGACGGTCTGCGGGGGGAACAGGCATACCGGCGTCTGGCGGCGCAGATGCCGCTCACGGAAAAAGTGGCTCGCGCCGATTATGTGATTGAAAACAACGGAGAGCTTACCGAGACGGAAAGACAAGTGCGGGAACTATGGCAGCTTTTACAACGGGAGTGTGTAAATGACTGACTTTATCAGCCGGCTGCGGCTGCTTTGTGTGTTAATTATTATCATTTGCCTGTTTTTCTTATATAGATCATCTTATTTCCGCAAATTATACTACCCTTATCACCAGCGGCAAATCATTGAAAAAAATGCCCGGGAATTTCGTGTAGATCCACTGTTGGTAGCGGCAGTGATACATACAGAAAGTAAATTTGATGCCCGGGCTGTTTCGCGCAAAGGTGCTCTTGGTTTGATGCAAATCATGCCGCCGACGGCCCAGTGGATTGCGCAGCAGCTGCAGATGGATACATTAACGAAAGAAGAGATTTTAGAGCCGGAAATTAATATCCGCCTTGGTACCTGGTATTTAGCTTACCTGACGCGGGAATTTAACGGTCAGCTGGACCTGGTCCTGGCGGCGTATAACGGCGGTCCGGGGCAGGTTAAGCGTTGGTTAGCCGGTGGGGTATGGTCCGGTCGTTATGCCGACCTGGCAGAAATCCCGTTTACAGAAACCAGAGAATTCTTGGTGAGAGCGCGCACCGCCTATACACAATACCAGAAACTCTACCGTTAATTGAAGATGCGGTAATTTGTGTTGTGTCATGCTCAGCACGTTGCTCAGCGACTGGCAAAGCAGGTGGGAGTAATAAGAACTGTAAAACAGCAGCTGTCGACAGTTAACCATCTTGCCCGCTTCATACAAGTCGTGTTAAGATAAAATGGGTACAGCTGCATAATGTTTAACCGGGAGGGATTGGTATGGCCGGACATTCAAAATGGGCCAATATTAAACACAAAAAAGCTCGCGCTGATGCGCAAAAAGGAAAAATCTTTTCTAAAATTTCTAAAGAGATTATGGCTGCTGCACGACAAGGCGGCAGTGATCCTAACGGTAATTTTCGCTTACGGCTGGCTTTGCAAAAAGCCCGTTCTGTCAATATGCCTAATGATAATATTACCCGGGCCATACAAAAAGGCGCCGGTGAGGTGGACGGGGTAAACTATGAGGAAATAGTCTACGAAGGCTATGGTCCGGCCGGGACAGCGGTGCTGCTGGATATCCTTACTGATAACCGCAACCGTACTGCCGGAGAAATACGTCATATTTTTTCCCGCAACGGCGGCAGTTTGGGTGCCACAGGGTGCGTAGCCTGGATGTTTAACCGTAAAGGCTATTTGGCGGTGGCGGCGGCCGATGCTGACGAAGATGAATTGATGCTGCAGGCCTTAGACGCAGGGGCAGCAGATTTTACAGCAGATGATGATCTTTATGAGATTTATACCGCGCCTGATGATTTTGAAGCTGTGAAGGAAAAACTGGAGGCTGCCGGGTATAGTTTTACAGAGGCAGAGATTACCATGATTCCGGAGAATACGGTAGAAGTTACGGATCTGGATGATGCCCGCAAGGTAGTCAGTTTAATTGAAGCCCTAGAAGATCATGATGATGTGCAAAATGTGTATACTAATTTGGATCTTCCATCCGAAGTGGCCGAAGCTCTAGCCAATGAATAGTTAATAGTATAAACCCCCCGCTCACGGGAAACTTATAAAGTAAGAACGTGAAAGGGGGGTTTTTTTATGTTTCTTAAGCGGCATCCGGGAATTCATTTGCTTATTGTTTTTTCTCTTGGACTGTTAGTTGGTTTAGTTTGCGGCAGATTTATCACTGATTTACTGCCAGGTGCCACAGCTGCAGCGCCGCAGACAGCGGAGGGAGCTATTCTTTTTGGTGCTGCCGATGCCAGTGAGCCAGGGCCCCCAACACCGGTGGAATATCAGGGTTATCTTGGCGTTTATGATAACCATCTGGCCATTTATGACGGGTTGCCGCCGCACGGTACACTAAAGCATGTCATTACTGATTATGAAGTGAGAGATGATCTGCGTTCACTGCTGGAGGTCGGAATTCCTTTTACCGATACTTATGATTTGCTGCGGTTGTTAGAGAATTATACCAGCTGAATGATTTGTCAGCAGCGGGGCATACTATAGGTTATGCTTTGGGGGTGTGACAGTGCGGTTTTCCCGGGAGTTGAGCGGGCTGCCTGTAATCCATTACAGCAGCGGCAGGGAGATAGGGAAGGTCAGGGAATGGCTGCTGGACGAGTATGGCGCCACAGTAGTGGCTCTGGTAGTTGAGGGGAGCGGCTGGCTGCCCCAACGGCGCATTTACCCTTATGAGGATATTGTCAGCATCGGCAATGATATGGTTTTGGTAAACAGTGAAGGAATGTTGGCTGTAGGTGATCCGCCGCAGTTGGAAACACAGGCCACTTTTCGGGCTATAGGCAAACGTATGGTTTCAGGCACCGGTAATGAACTGGGTATTGTGGAAGATGTTTTGTTTGATGAGCAAAGCGGACAGGTAACAGGCTGGCGGCTCTCTACCGGACTGATAGATGATTTACTGCAGGGCAGGCCGTTGTTAGAGGAATCACTGCAGCTGCATATTGGGGAAGATGTGCTGATTATTCGAGATTAGGGAAGGGGTGAGGCTATGAAATGTCCTTTATGCCGGCAGATTGATGTCGGTAAAGTAGGAACAGGTCAATACTACTGCTGGAACTGCCTGGTTGAGTTTACGCTGAACGGAAAAAACGAATTTGCGGCATACTATGTGGATGAAGAAGGTACCTTGATCAACCTGCAGGAAATGGCGCAAAACAGTCAACTGGTGGAGGAAACCATTTTAGGTTAGGAGCATCACTTTTTTTTCCCCGCATATAGATAACTAAACAGACGGGGGTGAGAGTTTTGCTGACATCAAAAAACTACCGCCACAGTAATTACCGCTATATAATAATCGGTGCTGCTGCCGTCATAGTTTTAGTTTTCCTGTACTGGTTGGCCCGTGCCGGCACAGTGCTGCTGGCAGTTTTGGTGCCTTTTCTGGCAGCAATATTTTTAGCTTATATCTTGAATCCTGTAGTGGAATTCCTGGAAAAACGCCGGGTACCGCGCTCTCTGGGAATTTTACTTATTTATGCAGTCTTTTTTCTGGCCGGGACCATCTTCGGTTTAACCGCCATTCCTGCTTTAGTTACCGAGATGCAGAAACTGGCTGAGATGATCCCGCAGTATACAGAACAGTTACAGTCTTTTCTGCTGCATCTGCATTCTGATTATCAGCGCATTAATATGCCGGATAGTATCCGCTTGGCACTGGATCAAAATCTTTTAGCCCTGCAGGAAGAGGTGCAGGTCGTCCTGGAGCGCGTAACCGGCACCGTGTTAAGTCTGTTTTCCAATCTTTTTACCATTTTGATTATTCCCCTGGTTGTTTATTATATCTTACGGGATATGGATAGTCTTAAGCGGTCCATCGTCTTACTGTTTCCTAAAAAATATCGCCCCTGGCTGCTTTCGGTGGGCAGTGAAATGGACCGTACTTTAGGCGCCTATTTTCGCGGCATGTTAATTATTTGTTTTTTAGTCGGCTTTTTAACCTATCTCGGCTTAAAGGTGATAGGGCTGGATTTTGCGCTTATTCTCGGCGTTATTGCCGGACTGACCAACATCATTCCCTATTTTGGACCGATTATAGGCGCGCTTCCCGCCATCGTCCTGGCATTGCTGTCTTCTGCCGGCCTGGCTTTGAGAGTGATAGTTGTCTATACACTGGTACAGCAGTTGGAAAGCCAAATTATTTCGCCACAAATCCTGGGGCGCAGTCTGGGTCTGCACCCCCTGGTAGTGATCTTTGTGCTTATTCTGGGAGGTAAAATTTTTGGTTTGCCGGGCCTCATTTTTGCTGTTCCCTTTACTGCCATTGCCCGTATTTTTCTCAAACATGCTTATGATCTGGCTGCCAACCGTATCTGACAGTGCTGCCGGGAATGGTCAGCAGTGGTACTCTGCGCATTTTATTGACACAATTTGACTTCCTCTTATATAATGGAATTTGATATGATGCAGGGAGGGTTTGGCATGCTGTCCAAAGATATCCGAGCAAAGTTTTTAGATTTCTTTCAAAGTAAAGATCATCTGGTTCTTCCAAGTTTCCCACTCATTCCGCAGAATGATCCGACCTTATTATTGATTGGTGCCGGCATGGCTCCGCTCAAGCCGTATTTTACGGGGGAAAAAACGCCTCCTCATCCCCGGGTTGCCACTTGTCAAAAATGTGTGCGTACTCCGGATATAGAACGGGTGGGGCGTACAGCACGGCACGGCACCTTTTTTGAGATGTTAGGTAATTTTTCATTTGGGGATTACTTTAAAGAAGAAGCAATTGAATGGGCTTGGGAACTGGTAACTACAGTTTATAATCTGCCGGAAGACCGGCTGTATGCAAGCATTTATCTCGATGACAATGAAGCTTTTGAGATCTGGCACAAGAAGATCGGCTTGTCACCCGACCGTATTTTCCGCCTGGGCAAAGAAGATAACTTCTGGGAAATTGGTCAAGGTCCTTGTGGTCCTTGTTCAGAAATATATTTTGATTTAGGTCCGGAACACGGTTGCGGTCGTCCTGATTGTGCTGTTGGCTGTGACTGTGACCGCTTTATGGAAGTTTGGAACTTGGTCTTTACTCAGTTTAACTGTACTGCCGAGGGTGAATATGTGCCCCTGGCACAGCGCAATATTGACACCGGCGCGGGACTGGAACGTTTAGCAGTCGTGCTGCAGGGAGTTAATAACTTTTTTGAAATAGATACCATGAGGCCTTTGCTGGAGCATTTTAGCCAAATTACCGACATTCCTTACGGCCATTCAGAAACGGAAGATGTTTCCTTGCGCATCATAACCGAACATTTGCGCGGCATCTCCTTCATGGTCGGCGATGGCATCTTGCCTGGTAATGAGGGACGCGGTTATGTTTTGCGCCGGCTGCTGCGCCGGGCTGTGCGGCATGGTAAGCTGCTGGGAGTTAACGAACCGTTTCTGCATAGTGCAGTAGATTTAGTTGTGCGGGAATATGGCGATTTTTATCCCGAACTGACAAAGGGCCGGGAGTATATTCAACAAGTAGTCAAGCAGGAAGAAGAACGTTTTTATGAGACACTGGAACAAGGCATGAAGATTTTGACCGATCTCATGAATCAGCTTGGTACCAATGGCACTTTAGCCGGTGCCGATGCCTTTAAATTGTACGATACTTACGGCTTCCCCATTGATCTGACCAAGGAAATTTTAGCTGAACATAACCTGCGGCTGGACGAGGCCGGCTTTCAGGAGGCACTGGAAGCGCAGCGGGAGCGGGCACGCAGCGCGCGCGGACAGCACGGTTTTGGTGGGGAGATGAATGCCTACCACCACCTGCGCGGCCTGGAAAGCGAATTTGTCGGCTATGAGAAACTGGCAGCAGAAAGTGAAGTGCTGGCAATTCTTAAAGGCGGACAACCTGTCAGCAGAGCTGCGGAAGGCGATGAAGTAGAAGTGGTATTGGCACATACTCCTTTCTACGGTGAGCGCGGAGGTCAGGTAGGAGACAGCGGTTTACTTACTTCACCGCAGGTGACAATAGAAGTTAAAGATACTATTCTGGCCCCGGATGGTCAGGTTGTTCATCAGGGTCTGGTTACTTCCGGTCAGCTGCAGACAGGTGACAAAGTGCGGGCGATTGTCCGGGATGACAAACGCGGCGCCATCTGTCGCAACCATACGGCTACCCACCTTCTGCATCAGGCATTGCGGGAGGTTTTAGGTTCACATGTCCAGCAAGCCGGTTCACTGGTGGCACAGGATCGCCTGCGTTTTGACTTTAGTCATCTAAGCGCGCTGACGCCGGAGCAGTTAGCAGCGGTGGAAACACGTGTCAATGAGAAGATATGGCAGGATCTGCCTGTAGACGTTACTTTGACCAGTTTGGATGCGGCCAGGGAGATGGGTGCAACTGCCCTCTTTGAAGGAAAATATGATGAGCAGGTGCGCGTAGTCAGCATTGCTGATTATAGTATGGAGCTTTGTGGTGGTACCCACGTCACTTCTGTCGGTCAAATTGGTCTGTTTAAAATTATTTCCGAAGCAGGAATCGGGGCCGGGTTAAGGCGCATCGAGGCAGTTACCGGTGCCGCTGCTTACCACTGGTTCAATCAGCGCAATCAGCTCTTAGAACAGGCTGCCGGGCAGCTGAAAAGCGCTGTGGAACAGGTGCCGGATAAAATCAGGGGACTGCAGACAGAACTTAAAGATCTGCAGCGTGAAAACCAACGTCTGCAGTTAAAGCTGGCAGGGATGGAAGTAGACGGTCTGCTGGCCAATATCTCTCGCGAGAGCGGTGTGCCGGTACTGAGTGCCCGGGTTAGCGCCGGTAATATGGAAACATTAAGGGAAATGGCTGACCGTCTGAAAAACAAACTGGACTCCGGGATTATTGTTCTGGGCGCGACAGCTGAAGGTAAAGTGCTGTTAGTAAGCGCAGTTACACCGGATTTAGTTAAACAAGGCTATCATGCCGGAAAACTGATAGGTGCTGTGGCCAAACTTACCGGCGGCGGCGGTGGCGGACGCCCCGACATGGCGCAGGCCGGCGGTAAAGATCCGTCACAGTTGGACTTCGCTTTGACTAAAGTAAATGAATTAGTACAAAGTCAGCAAAAATAAAGGAAATATTAGGCTAAAGTAGAATAACTCTACTTAATAATGATCCTGTCCTTGGGGGTGAAGGTATGGAATCGATTGATCAGACCATGAAGTTCAAGCGGACTCCTGATGATGAAACTTACCAGGCCAGGGATGTTTTTGCGGTGGTATATAGTGCATTGAAGGAAAAAGGCTACAATCCGATTAACCAAATTGTAGGCTATCTTTTATCAGGCGACCCTGCTTACATTACCAGCCATCAGAATGCCAGAGTTCTTATCCGTAAATTAGAACGGGATGAGTTGTTAGAGGAATTGGTGGGCTCATATTTAAGGAAACTTGATAACGAGGCGTAATATGGAATATCGTGTTTTGGGAAAGACGGGTATCCGTGTTTCCCGTCTTTGTTTTGGCACACTGACACTGGGTCCCCTGCAAAGCAACCTCCCTCTGGAACAGGGGGCGGACTTGCTTGTCCGCGCCATGGACCGGGGAGTTACTTTTTTTGATACGGCTGACTTGTACGGGACCTACCCGTATCTCCGTGAGGCCATGCACAAAAGCGGCAAGAGGCCTGTCATTGCTTCCAAATCGTATGATTACACGCGCGAGGGCATGAAAAAAAGCCTGCGGCGGGCGCTGGCGGAGCTGGACATTCAAAGTATTGACATTTTCCTGTTGCATGAACAGGAATCGGCCCTGACGCTGGCAGGCCACCGTCCCGCCCTGGAGTATTTGCTGGAAGCAAAGGAGCAGGGTCTGGTGCGAGCCGTCGGTTTTTCTACGCATCACATCGCTGCGGTGCGTGCCGCCCTGACTATGCCGGAAATTGATGTTGTTCACCCCTTGATTAATATGGAAGGCGTCGGCATTGTGGACGGGACGGCGGCGGAAATGCTGGCTGTCTTAGGTGAGCTCCATGCACAGGGTGTGGGTATCTTTGCCATGAAGCCGCTGGGTGGCGGCCACCTGATTGGCAAAAGCGAGGAAGCTTTCCGTTTCGTTCTTGCGCAGACATGCCTGGATGCCATAGCGGTAGGTATGCAAACCGAGGCGGAAATTGATTATAACTCCGCGCTTTTTTCCGGCGAGCAGCCGTCGCAGGCCCAAGGAGAGGCGCTGCGCAAAAGCAAAAGACGCCTGCACGTCCAGTACTGGTGCCGTGGCTGCGGCAACTGCACCGGCCACTGCCCGCAACGGGCGCTGAAAGTTTTAGCGGGGAAGGCAACGGTTGACGAGGATGCTTGCATCCTCTGCGGTTACTGCGGGGCGTACTGCCCGGATTTTTACCTGAAAATCTATTAATGCCGAGGTTAATGATGCGTATTATGGGCTTGGATGTAGGAGACCGCACCATCGGTGTGGCTGTAAGTGATGAACTGGGCTGGACCGCCCAAGGTATAGAGGTAATCCGCCGCACAGACTGGCAGACCAACCTGCAGCGGCTAAGACAGCTCTGCGAGCAGTACCAGGTTTCCCTCATTGTGGTGGGGCACCCGCTGAACATGAACGGTACCGCCGGCCCGCGGGCGGAAATGGCGGCGGAGTTTGCCGGCCGGTTGCAAGAAGAACTGGGAGTGCCTGTCCGTTTATGGGACGAGCGCCTGACTACACTGGAGGCGGAACGCATACTGATTGCCGCCGATGTCAGCAGGGCAAAGCGACGTAAAGTGGTTGATAAAATGGCGGCCGTTCTAATCCTGCAAAACTATCTTCAGGCCCACTCCGGCGCCGGTCCGGATAGAAACCGGTAAGATTGTAAAGAATATGGGCGTTTACGTAAAGAAAAAAAGAGGTGTATAATTAAATGACAGAACTGCAAAATGATGTTGTTACGTTGGTGGATGAAGAAGGAGCGGAACATGATTTTATTCTCCTGGATATCATCATGGTAAATGACAAGGAGTATGCCATTATGATTCCCTCTGAAGCGATGGAAGAGAAAAATTCAGCGGGAGACGAGGAGCAGGAAGCCGTCATTTTCCGGATTGACGCGGACGAAGACGGCAATGAGACCTTGGTGGTAGTTGAAGACGATGCCGAATGGGAAGCTGTGGCTCAAGCATGGGAAGAACTGGTCATGGCGGAGGAAGATGAAGCAGAGTAAGTTGACGGGGGAGAGAGCATGAGAATGGGGAAACTGCTGCGGCTGCTTGCTGCTTTTGTCATTGTGGCGGCCGTGGTACTGATAGGGGTTGCCGTCCAGATTAATATCTGGTTGCAGCCCGTGCCGGTCCTGGCACAGGAGCCTGTGCTTGTTTCCATTCCACCCGGCGCATCGCTCATCCGTATTGCCGGTATTCTTGCCGAGCACGGGCTGGTGCGCAATGCTACTGTCTTTCGTTATTATGCCAAGTACCGCAATCTGGACCAGCGCCTGCAGGCCGGCGATTACATCCTGCATTACGGCATGACCATGGATGAAATCCTGCAGCGCCTTGTACGGGGAGATGTCTACAGGAATACTGTGACCGTGACCATCCCGGAAGGTTACACCCTTGAGCAGATTGCCGCCGCCATGGAAGCGGCCGGCCTGGTTCCGGCAGGGGATTTTTTGGCAGCGGCGGCAGCAGTGGTTCCTGCTTTGGGCCGGGTTGCGGAGGGGCAGCGCTATACCCTGGAAGGCTACCTCTTCCCGGACACCTATGAATTTGAACGGGGCGTGTCGGTGGAACAGATTATTGCCCGCATGCAGAACCGCCTGGAGGAGATTTTGACGGCCGAGCTGCGCGAACGGGCGGCGGAACTGGGCCTGGACCTGCATACTGTTTTAACCATGGCATCCCTGGTAGAAAGGGAAGGCCGGGTGGCGGGCGAGTTCCCGCTGATAGCTTCCGTCATTCACAACAGGCTGGCAAAAGACATGCTCCTGCAGGTTGATGCCACTGTCATCTATGCCCTGGGAGAGCACCGGACTGTTGTCCTGCTGGAAGACCTGGAAGTAGATTCTCCCTATAATACCTACAAGTATAAGGGCCTGCCGCCGGGTCCTATCGCTTCTCCGGGGAAAGCCGCCATTATGGCTGTGCTGTATCCGGCGGAGAGTGATTACCTGTATTATGTGGCCAAAAATGACGGTAGCGGGGAACATTATTTCGGCCGGACATTGGCGGAGCATGAGGCAAATAAGCGCAAGGCACGGGAAAATAAAAAGAATTAGGTTGAGTAAGCATGAAAAAACCGGAACTTTTGGCACCGGCCGGTAACCTGGAAAAATTGAAAATGGCTGTCGTCTACGGCGCCGATGCCGTTTACCTGGGAGGTAAAAACTTTGGCCTGCGGGCGGCCGCCGGCAATTTCAGCACGGCGGAGCTGGCGGAAGGCATAGCTTTTGCCCACCGGCACGGAGCAAAAGTATATGTTACTGTCAATATTTTCGCCAACAACAAAGACCTGCAAGAGTTGCCCTCCTACCTAAAATCTCTGCAGGAGCTGGGAGCTGATGCCATTATTGTCTCCGACCCCGGTGTTTTCGCGGTGGCCAGGGAAACAGTTCCCGGAATGCCCTGTCATTTAAGTACGCAAGCCAATACTACCAACTGGAGGAGTGCACTATTTTGGCAGGAAGCGGGCATAGCCCGCATTATCCTGGCACGGGAACTTTCACTGGCGGAGATTGCAGAAATCCGTCGCCATGTCAAGGTTGAACTTGAGGTTTTTGTCCATGGCGCCATGTGCTGGGCATATTCGGGGCGCTGCTACTTAAGCCTGCACCTGGCGGGACGCAGCGGCAACAGGGGCGAATGCGCCCAGGCTTGCCGCTGGAAATATTACTTGCTGGAGGAGAAGACGCCGGGCGTCTACATGCCGGTGCAAGAAGACAGCCGCGGTATTTATATCCTGAATGCCCGCGACCTGTGCCTCATTGATTACCTGGGCAGGCTGGCTGCGGCCGGAGTCAACAGTTTCAAAATTGAAGGGCGTATGAAAAGCGCCTATTATGTGGCGACAGTGACGCGTGCCTACCGCCGGGCACTGGATGCTTACCTGCACGACCCGAATTATACTACGGACCCTGCCCTGCATGCCGAGCTTCAGGCAATCAGTCACCGTCCCTATTCCACCGGCTTTCTGGAGGGAAACCCGGGGCTTTCCGGGCAGGTCTTTGACAGCGCCCAGCTGGTAGCAAGCCATGAATTTATCGGTGTGGTGCGCAGTTACGATCCGCTGACCAAACGCGCCGTGGTGGAAATGCGCAACCGTTTTGCCGCCGGTGAAAGGCTGGAAATGTTTGGCCCCAAGACAGAGTGTCGAGAATTTGTTGTCACGGATCTGCGTAATGCGGACGGCGAACCCATCAGGGAGGCTGTGCGTGTCCAGGAGCATGTCTCCCTGGCCATGCAGGACCCTGTAGAGGAATATGCCATTGTCAGGCGGCGGCTGGCGCAGTTATAGCGTAGCTTGCCGCTGCATCAAAAGTATAAAATTATGCCCCGCCGGGAAGACTAAGACCTTAAGTCTGACTGCGGGGTGTTTTTTATGCGCAGGGCAAGACGGCAGGCGCGAATAGTGCTTCTCATCTCCATTTTTCTCCTGCTTTTTGGGTTGCTGCTGGTACGCCTTTTTTCTCTGCAACTGCTGCAGGGCTGGCGGCTGGCGCGGCAGGCGGCAGCCCAAAGAACGGATACATATGTATATGCTTCAGGCCGCGGACAAATCCTTGACCGTCACGGCTTGTCCCTGCATGCGTTTTTGCAGGAAGTGCGCCGGGGAGAGGCGGCGGATCATACAAGCTCGGATCTTGCTCCCGTCTACCTGCAAAACCTGGCGCTCGTGGAGGAGGTCCGCTATTCGAGCGCCTCCCTTGCGACCCATGTCACCGGTTACATCAGGAGGCCGGTCAACCCACTGCAACCAAGCGAAGGGATTTCCGGCCTGGAACGTACCTTTAACCGGGAATTGTGGGGGACGCCGGCAGCGGTTGGCGTCATTGTTGACGCCAAGGGACGAATGGTTCCCGGCTACGGTATCAGTGAGTGGAAATATGAGCACCTGCGGCGACCGTATAGCGTAGTTACGACCATTGACAGAAAGTTGCAGGCGGCGGCGGAAGCGGTAGGAAAAGACGCTATTAAAAAGGGTGCCTTTATTCTGCTGGACCCGCAGAACGGTGACATCCTGGTGCTGGCTTCTTTCCCGCGGCTGCCTGTGGAAGA
>LSQX01160231.1_pt3 | contig 36885 bp, 34 predicted proteins | sample 654561 | NCBI WGS metagenome assembly LSQX01 (sample SAMN04489861, study PRJNA283612) | anaerobic digester metagenome | isolation source: 4 biogas reactors fed with cattle manure at either 37C or 55C with and... | place: Denmark: Kongens Lyngby | collected 2014 | reverse complement strand
GGGTACCTGGCAACCTTGTCATGATAAAACTCCTGGATCTTTTTGAGGTCTTCCTCATAGTCGCCCGAAGGGAAAATGACAGGCCCAAGCCCCGCTACCTTCTTACTGTAGTCAAGATAACCAATGATGATGGGCACTTCTGCAGTCTGGGCAATGAAATAAAACCCCTTCTTCCAGCGCTTATTGAATTTGCGCGTGCCCTCCGGGGTGATCAGCAGAATGAATTCATCTTCCTTATGAAACTGGTCTGTGATCGACTTAACAACCTTCTGGCTGTTGGTCCGGTCGACAGGGATTCCTCCGAAAGCCCGCAACACAATTCCAAGCGGAAAATAAAAGGATTCCTTCTTGATCATGGTCTTTATGCTGATCTTTCGTGCCAGCAGGGCCAGGCGTCCAATGGGAAAGTCCCAGTAACTGGTGTGAGGCGCCATGATGATCACCGCCTTCCTGATTGTGAAGGGATCGTCGGCTTCAATTTTCCAGCCAAATAACTTTAAAATAAATCCTGCTAACCAGCTCATAGTGTTTTGCTTTTCAGCCCCTTTCGGGAAGATTCCCCGTAAAATTGCAGGTTAAGCTTCCCCGGAAACCATTTACAAAGATAAGATAAATCGATCTTCCTTGCTGAATCTGCTGAAAAACGCCCGCTGCCCCCCACCCTGCCTCCGGAATATTTTGCATCATAATAAAAATCCTTATTTTTGCATGGAAGCATTCCATATTAAACCATGATCGCTTTGCCTAACATTAAGCAGGTTTACCTCAACATCAAGCGCCGCGACGGATACCGGCACTAACCCCCCCCTTGCCTGGCAGGCATTTCTGTTGTTACCCGTTTTTTATCATATTTATTTTTTAAAAGAACATTGTTATGGAATTACCATTTGCAGAACCCTATAGGATAAAAGTTGTTGAGCCCCTCAGGAAAAGCACCCGCGCCGAGCGTGAAGACTGGATCATCAAGGCGCAGTACAACCTGTTCAATCTGCGCAGCGACCAGGTTTTCATCGACCTGCTGACCGATTCGGGCACCGGGGCCATGAGCCATTTACAGTGGGCCGAGATCATGCAGGGCGACGAGAGCTATGCCGGGTCCCTGTCTTATTTTAAGCTTCGCGACACCATCAACACCTTGCTGGGCATGCCCTATTTCCTGCCCACCCACCAGGGCCGCGCCGCCGAAAACGTCCTGTTCTCGGCCATGATCAAAGCCGGCGACATCGTGCCCGGCAACGCCCATTTCGACACCACCAAGGGCCACATCGAATTCCGAAATGCCGTGGCCGTCGATTGCACCATCGAAGAAGCCCAGGACACCACCCTGATCCATCCCTTCAAGGGCAACCTCGACCTGGAGAAGCTTGAGAAAGTCTTATCGACCAACCCAAAAGAGAAGATCCCGCTTTGCCTGATCACAGTCACCTGCAACACCTCGGGCGGGCAGCCAGTAAGCATGGAGAACATCCGTGAGGTGTCGGCATTGTGCCGCCGCTACCGAATCCCCGTATTCTTCGATGCAGCCCGTTTTGCCGAAAACGCATACTTCATCAAGGTCCGCGAGAAAGGCTATGAGCACAAGTCCATCCGCGAGATCGTTCTGGAAATGTTCTCTTATGTGGATGGCGCCACCATGAGCAGCAAGAAAGACGCCATCGTCAATATCGGCGGCTTTATCGCCATGCGCGACAAGGCTTTGTTCGATAAAGCCAGCACCTTCAACATCATGTTCGAGGGTTACCTGACCTACGGAGGACTTGCAGGACGCGACCTGGGCGCGCTGGCACAGGGACTGATGGAAGGCACCGAGTTCGAATACCTCGAGGCACGCATCGGACAGGTGGCCTTCCTGGGTAAAAAGCTCACCGAATATGGCATCCCCATCCAGCAGCCCACCGGAGGACATGCCGTGTTTGTGGATGCCAAAAAATTCCTGTCCCACATCCCTAAGGAGGAGCTCCAGGCGCAAACCCTGGCCGTAGAACTCTACCTCGAAGGCGGTGTCAGGTCAGTGGAAATCGGAACCCTGCTGGCCGACCGCGACCCCGTGACGCGCGAAAACCGCTACCCGGCCCTCGAGTTGCTCCGCCTGGCAATCCCACGCAGGGCCTATACCAACAACCATATGGACTATGTGGCCGCCTGCCTCAAAAACATCTGGGACCGCCGCGACTCCATCAGGAAAGGCTACCGAATCGTTTCGGAGGCCCCCATCATGAGACACTTCACCCTCGCCCTTGAAAAGGCATAATCGCGGACAAACTAAATGAACCAAAGATTTCCTGGTCACCAGGAATCAAACTTGCAAAAGGCCATTCCCTTCCGGGGAAGGCCTTTTTTCTTTCCCATTTGCGATCCCACCACTTTTATTGACCATGGTTGAGGCATTTAACCAAATGGTGATCAACCAATTCCATTTCTGATCTTCTGACCCGAACAAATCGTTGTAATCAGCTCTTAATAAGGTATTCAGCAAAAAGGAAACCCAACATCCATTCGGGAAACCGACCGGACAAACTGAGACCTGGTTCGGACTTAATACGGACTTAATACGGAGTTTATACGGTTTAAAGCGTATAAACTCCGTATTAACTATGAACCATTTAAGAAGATTTCCCATAGAGGATCCTTCACAGGCAAAGTGAAAAAGCCCTCCAAACAAAGACCCCGGATATTTGTTTTGATAAAACGGAACCCATAGAATTTAACAAAATACACAGATCAGGAGAATGAACAAAGAGCGAAAAAACGGGCGATACCAAAGGATATACGAGCAGTTGCAGGGCCTGCTGGCCAAGCCGGGCAACCGTCTTTCACGCATGGCTACCCTGGCGGCGGTGCTGAGCCACAAGATGGATCATTTTTTCTGGACAGGGTTTTATCTGCTCGACGGTGATGAGCTGATCGTGGGGCCTTACCAGGGGCCCGTGGCCTGCCAGCTCCTGGCAAAGGACACAGGGGTTTGCTGGGCGGGCATCAACCAGGGGAAAAGCATTATCGTGCCTGATGTTCACAAGTTTCCGGGGCACATTGCCTGCGACAGCCGTTCGAACAGTGAGATCGTGGTGCCTGTTTATGGGCAGGGCGGCAAGATAGAGGGGGTTCTGGATGTGGACAGCCGCGACTTTGATGCTTTTGATGAAACCGACCGCCACTGGCTTGAAAAAATGCTAAGTTTGCTCTGAAAAAACATAACAACAGACCGCTTTGGATTTACTGATTCTTTTCGTCATAGCCCTGGGGCTGGCCATGAACTGTTTCGGGCTGGCCATTGCCAACAGTTCGATCTCGGGAAAAGTCCTTCCCGGGGTTCCTCTAAGGACGTCGGCTGCCTTTGCCCTGAGCCACTTCGTCTTCACTTTTGCGGGTTTTTACCTGGGCCGCTGGGCTCATTATACTGTGGAAGGCATTGAAGGCTGGTCGTCGTTTATCATCCTGGTAATCATCGGGGTGAAGATGATTATGGAGGCGATGCGCAAACGGCCCGAGACCAAGGTTTTCGACATCAACAACCGCAGGGTGATTTTCCTGCTTTCGCTGGCTTCGGGCATCAATGCCCTGCTGGCAGGCTTGGTGCTGGGCATCATGTCCGAACCCATCCTCAGAGCTGCTATCATGGTGGCCTTCACCGTATTTTTCTTCACCTTTTTCGGGATGCTACGCGGTCACCAGATGGGCATGCCCTTTGCCAAACGGGTCACGATCTTTGGCGGCGTCTTCCTCATCATTGCGGGGTTCAGGTTTTTGATAGACTTTGTTTTCTAGATTACATGGATTATTGCTGATTTCGCGGACCAAGATACCAGATCCGGGAAGGAATATCATCCGGATTAGCAAAGGTTTTTCTTTAATTCGGAAATCAAAAATCATTGATCGTAATTCTGAAATCAAAGGATATTTCAAAAAGTCCTAAGCCCCCTATCCCCAGGTCTTGGTTCGCTCACTTTTCATTTCTCATCTCTGCTTTTCTCTCCCTTCTTCCCGCTCCCTTCTCTTCCCTACTCCACCATCAGGTTACAACCGCGGATGTCGCTGTGGTCAAAGCGACCAAGGACTTCGAATTCGCCCCCGGGGAGGATCTTTCCCAGGTCCTGGGTGGCCAGGAAGCTGCAGGTATAGATATTGGCCAGGTCGATGATGTTGATTCCACCGGTGCGACCATCGGGCAGCAGGCTGAGGGGATCGTTGGGATCGCGGATGAGCACCCGCATCCAGGGGGGGCATTTAAACAGGCCCTTTCCGGAGGAGTAGGCCTGGGAGAACAGTTCGGTCATGCCGTATTCGGAGTGGATGGCAGGCACGCCAAAGGCCTCTTTTAGGATTTTGTGCAGGTCATCGCGCACCAGTTCCTTGCGGCGGCCCTTCATGCCTCCTGTCTCCATGATGATTGCATTGGGGATGGGCATTGGATGGTGTTCAGCCAGCTCGAGCAGGGCAAAGGTGACGCCCAGCAGCAGGACACGGTGGCCTTTGCGGTAAAGCCACTGCAGCTTTTCGGCCAGCATATTGATGTTGTGAAGGTAAAAGCCGCTGTGGGGGTTTTCGCTGAGCTCGATAAGGCGGTCGGCCATATAGACTAGGGATGAGCCGCTGCGTTCGAGGTAGCCTGGCAGCAGGGCCAGGATGCAATAGTCGGACGGCTCGCCATAGACGCTCCGGAAGCCCCGCAAAAAACTCTCCTCATAAATAGCGGTATCGAACACGAAATGCCTGGAGGGTGTGCTTCCGGTGGTTCCTGAACTGACAAACATGTGCACTTCATTGTCCGGGAAGGAGACCACCCGGTGGTTTTGGAAGAAAGATACGGGGAGGAAAGGGATGCGGCCCAGGGTCCTTACACATGCGGGGTCAATGCGCAGGGCATCGCAGAAGTCGCGATATACCTCATTGTGAAAATACTGATGGCGAAAGACGTCCAGGGCCAGGGCTTCGAAATCACCCTGTTTATCCAGTGAAAAGATGCGTTCAATCAGGGAGGCGTGGCTCATAGAAAAAGATAATCAGGGTAAAGATAAGAAAAAAGAAAATTCTCAGGGAGGTGAAAATCAAAGCATGGGCAAGCTGCAATTAAATCATTAAATTTGCAGGTGTCAGCCTCCACCAAAGAAAAAACCGATGAATGTCCACCTCGACCCTGACGGGAGCCAATTAACGCCTGCGGAAAAGGAATTTGAGAACGCCCTGCGGCCGGGAAGTTTTTCGAGTTTCACGGGCCAGCACGGGGTCGTTGAGAACCTGCGGGTCTTTGTGGGCGCGGCCCGCCAACGTGAAGAGGCCCTTGACCACGTGCTTTTGCACGGCCCGCCCGGGCTGGGCAAGACCACCCTGGCACACATCATTGCCAATGAAATGGGGGTAGGCATCAAGGTTACTTCGGGCCCGGTGCTCGATAAGCCCGGTGATCTGGCAGGCCTGCTGACCAACCTCGAGCCTCACGATGTGCTGTTTATTGACGAGATTCACCGCCTGAGCCCCGTGGTAGAGGAATACCTGTACTCAGCGATGGAGGATTTCAAGATCGACATCATGATCGAGACGGGCCCCAACGCACGCAGCGTGCAGATTACCCTGAACCCCTTTACGCTGATAGGCGCCACCACCCGTTCGGGCTTGCTAACCTCGCCCTTACGGGCGCGTTTTGGCATCAATTCGCGCCTGAACTATTATGACGCCAAGCTGCTGACCCAAATTGTGAAACGCTCGGCAGGCATCCTGCGGGTGGCCACCACCGAAGAGGCAGCCCGCGAAATTGCAGGGCGCAGCCGGGGCACGCCCCGCATTGCCAACGCCCTCTTGCGCAGGGTACGTGATTTTGCCCAGGTGAAAGGCAATGGGAGCATCGACATCGAGATCGCCCTCTATGGCCTGAACGCCCTCAACGTGGATAAATACGGCCTTGACGAAATGGATAATAAAATCCTGAGCACCATTATCGACAAATTCAAAGGGGGTCCCGTAGGCCTGAACAATGTGGCCACCGCCGTTGGCGAAGACTCAGGCACTATAGAAGAAGTTTATGAGCCCTACCTGATACAGGAGGGCTATATCATGCGCACGCCACGCGGCCGTGAAGCCACAGCCCTGGCTTACAAACACCTGGGGCGGGTGAAAACACGAGGCCCGGGGACTTTGTTTGACTAAGCAGCCCCTTTATGGAAGGCTCCTCACCACAGGAACACACTGAATTTATCAGGCAGGAAGCCTTCAGGCTGGGTTTCTCGGCTTGCGGCATTGCCCGTGCCGAAAGGCTTAACGCACACGAACAGCCCCTGAAAAGCTGGCTCCGGGAAGGCCTGCAAGGGGCTATGGGCTATATGGAAAACCACCTGGATAAGCGCCTGGACCCCCGCCTGCTGGTGCCCGGGGCCCGTTCGGTGGTGGTGGTGACATTAAATTATTTCCCTAAGGAAAAACAGCATCTCCAATCCCCCTATATTGTTTCGAAATACGCATACGGGAAGGATTACCATTACATTATGAAAGAGAAGCTGCATCAGCTCTCGGAAAAGCTCAGGGAACGGGTGCCCATGCACGAGGGACGAGTTTTTACCGACAGTGGGCCCGTGCTTGAGCGGGCCTGGGCTGTGAAGGCCGGGCTGGGCTGGATGGGCAAGAACGGCTGCCTGATCATTCCCCGAAAGGGAAGCTTTTTCTTTTTAGGCGAGCTGATCACTAATGTGGAGCTGGCGCCCGACCCTCCTTTTGAAAAGAATCTTTGCGGCAGCTGCCGCCGCTGTCTGGACGCCTGTCCCACGGGTGCGCTGACGGCCCCTGCCAGGCTCGATGCCCGCAGATGCATCTCTTACCTGACCATTGAATTAAAAAGCCCAATACCCCTTGATTTCAGGGGGAAGCTCAGGGGAAGGGTCTTTGGTTGCGATATTTGCCAGGATGTCTGCCCCCACAACCGCTTTGCCGTGCCAAACACTGAAGCGGGCTTTCAGCCCTTGGAAATCATCCTGAATGGGGATGGTAAGACTTGGGAAAATCTGGACGAGTCCACTTTTAACCAAATGGTAAAAAAAAGCTTATCTCCTTTGAAACGAGCGGGTTATCAAAAAATAAAAGACAACCTGCAGGCGGCAAGGAAGGCCAAAACAGACATAGGCCGGGCAGGGGGTCAGGATTTGACAGGCTTAAGGTAAGCGAGCAGCAGATCGGGAATGCGTTTCTTGCGGTCTTCGAGGAAAGCCTTGAATTCAGCCTCACCGTAACCCACCCTGTCCTTGATGAGGGCCTTGATGGCAAAGGGGAAGGTGATCAGCGAAACCATATCGACAAAAAGCTGGGTAGGGTTTGTAGGGATGATATTTCCCTTGGCGCTTTCATCAGAGATTTGCTTGGCGAATTTGGGGCTGCTGTACAGACTGGAAATGGCATTCATCTGGGTGATGCGTTCCTGGCTGCGGTGCACAATGGCCATCACAAAAGAAACCAGCAGGGGATTCTCGATGAGCATATCGATATATGCCGACACATAGCTCCTGATTTTCTCCTCCAATTCAAGGTCACTGTCCATGATTTTGATCATCTTGCAGGTGTTTTTTTTCACCTGCATGGAGAAGATGGCATCGAAGAGGTTTTCCTTCGACCGGAAGTAATAATTCATCAGGGCCAGGTTGATGCCTGCCTTATTTGCAATTTCACGCACAGATGTACGGTCGACGCCCTTTTCGAGAAACAGCTCGGTAGCTGCATCGAAGATTTTTTGTTCGGTATTTTTACTTTTAGCCATAGTAGATTGGATTTCGTTGCCAAAAATATAAAAATAGATGTTTTAAACAAAGTTTAATTGATATTTACTGCACTAAAAAAAGTTAAAACTTCTATTCAGGGCCCTGAAGGAACATTTTTCCGTAAATTTAAAGTCGTCAAAACGGAACATATGGCATTACCGGGAATTTTCAAAAATCACGCTTTGGTGTGGCTGAGCATAGCCACAGGACTGTTGTTATCGGCCAGCTGGCCTGCGCGGGGTCTTCCGCTGCTGGCCTTTGTCGCCTTTATTCCCCTCCTTTTTGTGGAGGAAAAGATGTTTTCTGATCGTTCACGCCATCGGAGCATGGGGTTTTTCATGCATGCCTGGCTGGCGTTTTTTGTTTGGAACCTGCTCACCACCTGGTGGATCATGTTTGCCACCCTTCCGGGGATGATTACGGCAGTGGTGATCAATTCCTTTCTCATGGCCATTCCGTGGTGGCTGATGCATGTCTGGCGAAGGATGCACGAGGGCCGGCAGGGGGTGTTGCCTGTTGTGGTTTTCTGGCTCACTTTTGAGTTTTTACATTCGAAATGGGATTTGAGCTGGAGCTGGCTTGACCTGGGCAATGTATTTGCTGCCTGGCCCCGCTGGGTGCAGTGGTACGAATACACGGGCACGGCAGGCGGCGCCCTATGGGTTTTGCTTGTCAACATCTTGTTGTTCATGCTTATCAGTGAACTGCTCAATGGCAAGGGCATGCCTAAGCGGGTGCTGTGGTTTTCAGGACTGACGGCTCTTATGCTGGCAGTGCCTATAGGTTTTTCCCTTCTAATAGGTTCACGATACCAGGAGCGGCAAGACCCTGTGGAGGTGGTGATCATTCAGCCTTCAGAAGACCCTTACCGGGATGCGGAGACCGGGGAAGAGGCGGCAGCCCGGACCGCAAAGATGACAGGTCTGGCCCGTGCAATGGTTACCCCCAACACCCGGTTTGTGGCTGCTCCCGAAGCGGCCATGCCCCAGGGGATATGGCTCCATCAGCGCAGTCTGGAGCCAAACATCCTGCAGATAAACAACTTCCTGGCCGAGCACACAGGGCTCAGCTGGGTGACGGGCAGCTCGACCTATGCCCTGTATGACACGGAGCGTGAAGCAAGTCCAAGTGCACGTCCTTTAAGTGGCAGCGGGAAATTTTACGATGCTTTCAACTCAGCGATAATGATTGGCCCCGGGGATCATTTTGATGTTTACCATAAGTCGAAGCTGGTGCCTGGCATTGAGCGAATGCCGTTTTACAAGGCCCTGAAGCCCATCGGGAAGCTTGTGTCTTCGCTGGGAGGCACGGCGGGAAGCCTGGGCACCCAGGAGCACCGCAGTGTATTCCGGGCCGGGGAAGGCGGACCTGTGGTGGCGCCCGTGATTTGTTATGAGTCTATTTACGGGGATTATATGACCGAATACATCCGCCGAGGGGCCACGATGATCTTTGTGCTCACCAATGATGGCTGGTGGCGGAATACCCCAGGCCACCGCCAGCACCATGAGTATGCCCGTCTGCGCGCCATTGAGATGCGCCGACCCATTGTCAGGGCAGCCAGCACAGGGTTTTCGTCCTTTATTGACCAGAAGGGGCAGGTGCTGCAAAAAACTGGCTGGTGGGAAGAGACCTCCCTGCGTGAAACGCTGAACCAAAACCAACAGTTGACCTATTTTGCCTTACAGGGCAACGTGGCAGGGAAGATCTCCCTGTTTCTAAGCATACTTTTATTGCTGGCAATGGTTTCGCGCAAATGGATTCGCCGCAGGGAAAAACCCGTCATCCAAAACAAGCAATATAACTAAGGAAGCCGGTTACAGAGGCTTCACTTTTTATTGCTCCCCGCTTGGGGTCAATAAGCTATGTTACCCCAACAATAGAATGAACATCAAAGAATTTCAGGATACTGCTTGTAGAACCCTGCAGTGTTTTTTGCGGCTTCTTCTAAGGGCCTGAAGGAAAAATCGAGGGTCTTCAGGATTTTCTCACTTGAGAAATAGCGTACATTATTTGCGTTGCGGGCTGTTTCACGGGTAATCAGGGGTTTTCGGCCTGTAAACAGTCTGCGTAGTTTTTCAAGCCGCCAGGCCATCTCGCTCAGGAAAGGCCCCGCGAAATATTTGGGAGGCTGTACTCCTGCATATTGGGCGAAGTATTCAAACACCTTACGATACTGAATGTTCTCGCTGCTCATGATAAAGCGTTCATGAACCACAGGACTTTCATACAACAGGCGCAGGGCCAGGGCCACGTCGCGGGCGTCGACAAAGCCTGTAACGCCCTTGGTGTAGAACTTCAGGCCGTTTTTAACCGATTGGTAAAGCTGCGCACTCGAACGTGCCGTATCCCCGGGGCCGATGATAATGGAGGGGTTCACCATCACTACGGGAAGGCCTTCTTCCGAGCCTCGCCATACCTCGCGTTCGGCGCCAAACTTGCTGATGGAATAGCCTGAATTGGCAGGGGAAGTTTTCCAAATTAGGTTTTCTGTGGCCGGGTGGCCGGGTTCAGGCTGCCCTATGGTGGCCACGCTGCTGCAATAGCAAAACTTTTCGATGCCTTCGGCAAGGGCGACATTCACCAGATTGGCAGTACCTTCTACATTGACCTTCATCATTTGCTCACGGTCGGCGGGAAGGAATGAAACCATAGCTGCGCAGTGGAAGACCGCCCTGACCCCGCGAATGGCTTCCTGCAAAGAGGGAAGGTCGAGAACATCGGCTTCTACCCACTCAATTTTTTTGAAAAGGGATTCCCCTGAGGAGGGGTCGTACCACAAAAACAGTTTCTTCACCAGCTCAAGCTGGCTGCTTTTCCGCCTGATGGCTCTCACAGGGTAACCCGCCCTAAGCAGCTCAAAAAGCAGGTGAGAGCCCACCAGTCCTGTCCCTCCGGTCACTAACATCATACGCCTGTCAGATTATATGCATTAAAACATCCCCTGATAAACACAGGGAAGGCACCATTGTTTTTCTAAAAGGCGAAAGCAGGTGTACCCGTCTTTTGCCTTATGCAAAGGAAATGCTTTTCGTGCAAAGAAAAAACTAGGACTGTGAAGTTTCCGGCCTCAAAAACAATCCCCTGCAGACCTGCGTGGGTCAGGGTGATAATTCTGAAATGCCCGGCAAAATAATTCAGGCATTATGACTAATTTTGACATTCGAAAAAAGGACCAAAAGTTTGTTAATCAGAAAATAAAAACGGTTTTCATGAATTTTGTTGAAGAACTGCGCTGGCGGGGGATGATACACGACATCATGCCCGGAACGGAAGAACAACTGCAGGAAGAAATGACAACAGCCTATGTGGGCATAGACCCTACGGCTGATTCCTTGCATATAGGCCACCTGGTGAGTATCATGATGCTGAAGCACCTGCAGATGGCAGGGCACAAACCCCTGGCCCTGGTGGGTGGGGCCACAGGCATGATCGGCGACCCGAGTGGCAAGAGTGAGGAACGCAACCTCTTGTCGGAAGAGGTGTTGCGCCACAATGTTGAAGCCATAAAAAAACAATTGCTGAAGTTCCTGGATTTCGAACATGGCGAGAACAAGGCAGAAATCGTCAACAACTACGACTGGATGAAAGAGTTCAGCTTCCTGGGCTTTTTACGGGAAGTGGGAAAACACCTGACCGTAAACTATATGATGGCCAAGGATTCGGTGAAGAAGCGCCTCGATACGGGGCTGTCGTTTACCGAGTTCAGTTATCAGCTGGTGCAAGCCTATGATTACCTCCACCTGAATACCACCAAGAACTGTAAGCTCCAGATGGGGGGCTCTGACCAATGGGGAAACATCACCTCAGGCACAGAGCTGATCCGTCGTAAAACGGGCGGGGAAGCCTTTGCCCTCACCTGCCCCCTGATCACCAAGGCGGATGGGGGAAAGTTCGGCAAGACCGAACAAGGCAATATTTGGCTGGATGCCCGTTACACCTCTCCCTATCATTTCTACCAGTTCTGGCTCAACTGCTCGGATGAAGACACCGAACGCTACATCAAGATTTTCAGTTTGTTTAGCAGGGAAGAGATCGAAAGCATGATTGCCGAACACCGCCAGGCACCCCATACCCGCCTGTTGCAGAAAGCACTGGCAAAAGACATTACAGTCCGCGTACACGGGGAGGAAGAATACAATACAGCCATCGAAGCCTCCGAAATCCTGTTTGGAAAAGGGACTACCGAAACCCTGAAAAAGCTGCCCGAGAATGTATTGCTTGCCGTATTTGAAGGGGTACCCATGTTTGAGGTGAGCAAGGCCGAGATCGAAACAGGAATCAATATCATTGACTTCCTGGGTGAAAAGACCTCAATCACCCAATCGAAAAGCGAGGCCCGCCGCATGCTGAAGGAAGGAAGCATCAGCATCAACAAGGAAAAGGTAAGCGAAGACCTGGTAGTGTCCAGCGATCATTTGATCAACAACCATCACATCCTTGTACAGCGCGGGAAAAAGAACTATTTCCTGGTGCAGGCCAGGTAATCACAACCCAAAAATCTATACATATGAAGAACGCTTTGTGGCTTCTTGTATTGCCGGCACTGCTTGCATTTGAATCCTGCAAGACCCCTGCCGTGAAGATTTTCCCAGAAGGAGACGATATCTATGGTTTGGCTTCCCCAATTCGACTGGATGGAGATACCACCAGGGTTTTTCTGCAGGATTACTTCCTGAATGACTCAATGCAGGGCATAGATTCGGTGACGGGAGTTAAAGGGCTCTGGTTTGAGCTTTCGGCCGACAAACAGTATGTAGACATCCTGTTGAAGGACACCCGGGTTCCCTTAATTTCTGAAATGAAGGTATGGCTGGGCGAGCATGCCTACAGCTTCTTTGTAGAACGCAGTCAAAAACAACCTTACCAGTTTGTTTTTGATCCCGAAGACAAGCGATATCCCTCGGTGAGCATTCGGGGAGATATGACCAGCTGGATGGAGCTGCCCTTGCACATGATGGACGGAAAATGGCAGGTCAGAATGGACCTGAACCCGGGCTCCTACCACTATCTGCTGGTGGTCAACGGCCGCGACATGACCGATCCCACCAATCCTGTTCAGATCGACAATAATTCCGGGGGGTTCAACTCTGTGCTCAGCATACCCGGCTTTGACCGCAGCCTTACCCCCCACTTCTCCCCTGAGTCCTTTGTCAACTTCGACCTGACTCTAGAGGTCAGCAACCAGCCCGATGAAGTCTTTGTTTTCTGGGAGAACTTCCGCTTACCTGTCCAGCATGTATCACGGCACGGAGATCATCTCCACGTGTATATTCCCGGTGACGCTTCCGCGAAAGAAAGGAGTTTTCTGCGCATCAGAGGCTATAACCAGCACGGCCCTTCCAACGACCTGCTAATCCCCCTGCAATACGGTGTGCCCGTAACGGACGCCAATATCCTGACCCGCCAGGACAAGGAGAAGACCATCCTGTACTTTATGATGGTTGACCGCTTCAACAATGGCAATCCAGCCAATGATGATCCCATTGAGGACCCCGAGGTAGACCCCAGGGCTAATTTCTACGGAGGAGACCTGGAAGGCATCACCCAAAAAATTGAAGAGGGATATTTTTCAGACCTTGGCATAAACACCATCTGGCTTTCGCCCATCACACAGAACCCTTACGAGGCCTATCGTGAATACCCTGCCCCCCACCGGAAGTTTACAGGATATCATGGTTACTGGCCCATTACGCTGACCTCGGTAGATCATCGCTTTGGCGACAACCAAGCCATGCACCGCATGGTAGAAACCGCCCACAGCAACAACATCAGCGTGATGCTCGACTTTGTTTCCAATCATGTTCACCAGGAAAACCCCCTGATCAAAGAAAACCCTGACTGGGCCACCCAGCTAAACCTGCCTGATGGGCGAAGGAACCTTAGGCTCTGGGACGAACATCGGCTCACTACCTGGTTCGACGAGTTCCTTCCCAGCCTCGATTACTCAAACCCCGAGGTCTTGAAGGTCATGACCGACAGTGCCTTTTTCTGGATCGAAGAGTTTAAACTGGATGGCTTCAGGCACGACGCCACCAAGCACATCCCCCAGGAATTCTGGCGAGCCCTTACGCGCAAACTTAAGGAAGATCATATGGCATCTAAAGACCAACGCTTGTTTCAGATCGGCGAGACCTTTGGCAACCGTGAGCTTATCGGCAGCTATGTAGGCAGCGGTTTGCTCGACGGGCAGTTTGACTTTAACCTGTATTTTGATGCCCGCTCGGCATTTGCCATAGACGGAGTTTCCTTCAAAATGCTCGATTTCAGCCTGCACCAAACCTTTAACCAATACGGGTTTATTCACATGATGGGCAACATCACGGGCAACCACGATATGGCCCGTTTTATTTCGCTGGCAGGCGGAGGTCTGGGCTTTGATGAAGACCAGGCGGAAGCAGGCTGGAGCCGTACTGTTGAGGTGGGTGATCCCGTAGGCTACGATAAACTGGCCTCGCTGACAGCCTTTATCATGACCATCCCGGGAGTGCCCGTGATCTATTACGGCGATGAGATCGGCCTGCCTGGTGCAGGAGATCCCGATAGCCGCCGCCCCATGAAGTTTGAAAGCCTTGGTGAACACGAGCTGGACCTGAAGGAAAAAACTGCTAAGCTGGCCAAACTGCGCAATACCCACCCCGTTTTTGTCTATGGTGACTTCCGGACCCTGCTGGCCGAAGAGCATGCATATGCTTATGCCCGAAGCTATTTTGAACAAACGGGCATAGTGGTCTTCAATAAGAGCCGCGAGGTCAAAACCATCACCATTACCCTTAGCCCACGCCTGGCAAAAGGGGCCTATACCGCCCATTTCAGACACGAATTCAGTTTGGAGGGCACTACACTAAAGCTGATTCTGCCCCCCAACAGCTTTGAAGTCTTAAGCGCGCAATAAAAACACATTGTGTAACCAAGCCTTTCAACACGTGAAATTAAAAAAACAACGAAAGCGCATTGCCCTGGTGGCGCACGATAACCGCAAGAAAGACCTGCTGGAATGGGTCCAGTGGAACCGCAACACCCTTGCCTGTCACCAACTCTTCTGCACAGGGACTACAGGACGTTTTGTGGAAGAGGCCCTCAGGGACCCCCACAACGGACACTTGCCCAAAGGGGTTAGCGTCACCAAACTGAAATCAGGACCCCTGGGAGGCGACCAGCAAATGGGCGCCCTGGTGGCAGAAGGAAAGATCGACATGATGATCTTTTTCTGGGACCCCATGCAGCAGCAGGCCCATGATGTGGACGTCAAAGCCCTGTTGCGCATCACCGTCCTGTATAACATCCCCACGGCCTCCAACCGCTCAACGGCCGACTTCCTGATCTCTTCCGAGTTCTTCGGCAAACAATACACCCCCCGCCCTATGGACATCGGCGATTATCTTAACCGCAGCATTGACATGGATTGATCATCTGGCATGCACAGAAAAAACCACCTATTATGAAAAATAAACAGCAAAGAGTATTTCATTTTCTTGCAGCCCTTATCGTGCTTGGGCTGATTTCAGGGCTGAGCGCCTGTAAACCCAGGAAGGGCAAGGACGAACAGGTAAAAATCGCTGCTTCCAAGGTAAGCCATCCCGAATGGAGCAAAAATGCAAGCATTTACGAGGTCAACCTCAGGCAATACACCCCTGAAGGCACATTCAGGGCTTTTGAGGCCCACCTCGATCGTTTACAGGACCTGGGAGTCGACATCTTATGGTTCATGCCCATCACCCCCATTGGCGAGTTAAACCGCAAGGGAAGCCTTGGAAGCTATTATTCGGTTAAGGATTATACAGGCATCAACCCTGAGTTTGGAACCCTTGAGGACTTCAAGCAATTGGTGGAGGAAATTCATGCCCGTGATATGTACGTCATCCTCGACTGGGTGGCCAACCATACTGCCTGGGATCACCCCTGGACCGAGACCAATCCCGAGTATTACACCCGCGACGAAGACGGAAACTTCGTGCCCCCTGCTGACGACTGGTCGGATGTCATCGATCTGAATTACGACAACAAAGACCTCTGGGAGGCCATGATCGGCGAGATGCGCTTCTGGCTTGAAGAAGCCGGGGTGGATGGCTTCCGCTGCGATGTGGCGGATATGGTTCCCACCGAGTTTTGGAATGAAGCCGTAAACGAACTTGAAAAGATCAAGCCCGTATTTATGCTGGCCGAAGCCGAAAAACCCTACCTCCACGAGAAAGCCTTTGAAATGGGCTATGGATGGAGCTTCCACCGCCTGATGAATCACCTTGCACAAGGCAGATCAGATGTTACGGTGCTCGACAAATACTTCTTTTCAGTCACACCCGAAGACCGCTTTCCCAAAGGGGCCTATAAAATGAACTTCATCACCAACCACGATGAAAACTCCTGGGCAGGTACCGAGTTTGACCGCCTGGGCGATGGCAAGGAAGCCTTTGCAGTGCTGACGGCAACCATGCCCGGGATGATCCTGATTTATACAGGACAAGAAGCAGGGTCAAAGAAGATGCTTGAATTCTTTGAAAAGGATGAGGTGGAATGGGGCAACTACGATTACCATGGCTTTTACCAGACTCTGCTTTACCTGAAAGGGCGCAACCAGGCTTTATGGAACGGGACTGCCGGCGGCGACATCCAAAGAGTGAACACCAGCAGGGATGAGGCCGTTTTTGCTTTCCTGAGGGAGAAAAACAGCGACCGGGTGATGGTCGTCCTCAACCTGTCGGATGAGCCGGCTGAGGTGCTTTTGAACGGTGACTATTATGCAGGAACCTATACCGAGGTCTTCAGCGGCGATGTAAAAACTTTTGAAGGAAACGAAACCCTAAGCCTGGATGCCTGGGGATACCTGGTATTTGAAAAATAATAAGGATTAAAGGAAAAAAACCCATAAACCACAAGAGGCTTATGTAAAGCCCAGGAAAAGAAAACCCGATCAATACGCATAGAACCCTGGCTCATCGACCCGGGGTTCTTTTTTTACCTGGGCCTGTAGCAGGAATGGATAAAGGCACGGGTGAAGTCGCAGGTCTGGAGTTTGGCTTCCAGGAAGCCCATGTGCCCAACATTCCTGAGAATGAGCGAGTGAGCCTCTTCGGTAAGGGCCATCTGTACCCAGATGTTTTCGAAGGGCACCCGTGAATCCTTTTGCCCAGCGATAAACATAACGGGGAATTTGGCATTGATCAAAACATCCAGTGAGCTGCTGCGGGTCTTCATTCCCTCCTGGGCTGCAACAACCGCCTTTTTGGTCATTTTTTTTGCCTCGCTGACAAGGGCGTCGATCTCAGGAGCCATTCGCTCACGGTTTTCGGGGGCAAACAATTCAGGGATAAAATTAAACAGGAAGGTTTGGTGATCTTCCCGGATCACCTTGATATTCCTTTCGCGTGAAATACGCCCTTCCTCACTGTCGGCCAGCGAAGTGCTGTGAAACAAGCCCAGTCCGCGGAACAAGCCGGGATACACCCTGGCCATGGCCAGGGCAACATATCCACCCATAGAGTGACCAATGATCACCGCCCGGGTAATCTTCAGGTGATCGAGCACCGTTTTGATGGCCTCACCCATTTGCTCCATGGGATGAACCTCGCCTATACATTCACTTTCACCATGGCCCGGCAGGTCGATGGTGATCACCCGGTATGTGTCCACAAGCTGTTCAACAAAAAAATTCCAGACAGAGGAAGTTTGCGTAAACCCGTGAATGAATACAACCGTATTTCCTGCACCCCGATCCTGAAAGGAAATTAGTGCATCTTTATATCTGACATTCATGATAATAAAAGAAATTTTCTGGTTGCCGCAAAGATAAAGACAGAATAATTGGCATAAAGTTAAGACAAATTTTAATTTGGGCGCAAAAAAACAATGTTTTGTTTATTTTTTTTAATTTTACACCAAACCATTGAAAGCAATTAGTTAAACCTTAGACAAATTGATATGCAGAGAGGCACGTCCTTCAGAATACTGGCAGTGGATGATGATTTGCACAGCCTGCTGGTGCTCAGGAAAATTCTCAAGTCTGAGCCCTATGAGGTAAGCGAGGCCAGCTCTGGTCCTGCTGCCCTGACCATTGCAAAAACGCGGCCCCCCGACCTGATCCTGCTCGATATCCTGATGCCCGGGATGGATGGCCTGGAAGTGTGCCGGCAGCTCAAAGCCGATCACACAACACGCAGCATCCCCGTCATATTCATCACCTCATTGCGCAACACAGAGGAAATGGTAAAAGGATTCGAGGCAGGCGCTGTGGATTACATTACCAAGCCCTTCAACAAACTGGAACTCACAGCAAGGGTCAAGACCCACCTCGACCTGAAACGTTCAACGGACATCATCTCGGAACAAAACCTGCAGCTCAAGGAGGAGATCGATCAACGCAAACAAACCGAAGAAAAGTTTAAGGCCTTGTCGCAAGCCGCCTTTGAAGCCGTGCTCTTCATCAAAAACGACAAGATCATCGAAGTGAACGATGCCAGCCTCCAAGTGTTCCTGCACGATCCCGAACAATTGTTGTTCAGGCCTGTCTCCCTGCTGGTGCCCCTGGAAGGCATCAACGAATTGCAGAAAATCCTGCAGGGCGACAGTGACGGCCCCTGGGAGATGACATTCCTGCGTCAGGACGAAAGCCGCTTTGTGGGCCAGGTAAAACACCAGCGCTTCATTTACCGCAACGAACAGATCAATGTGCTGGCCATCAGCGACATTACCCGCCTGAAGGAACTCGAGCACGAGGTACGCAACGCCATTGTGGACACTGAAGAACGCGAGCGTAAGCGCTTTGCCATGGATGTGCACGATGGGCTTGGCGCCCTCCTTTCCACCCTCAAAATTTATGTCACCCTGCTTCAGAAACCCAACAAGACAGAAGAAGAACGCCAGTTTCTGCTCGAAGAGATAAAGACCAATATCGGGGAATCGGTTTCGGCAGCCAAACGAATCGCCAACAACCTGATGCCCAGCACCCTCAACGACTATGGCCTGTTCCCTGCCCTGGAGACCTTCTCCCAGTCGGTGATGCGCTCGGGTGCCGTGACCATCCACCTGGCGGGCAACCGCAACATTGACCGCCTGGCCAAAAACCAGGAGATCAACATTTATCGAATCTGCACCGAACTGATCAACAATACCCTGAAACATGCCGGGGCTTCAAACATTTTCCTGGAGCTCAAGGGCGGTAAACAAAAAATGGAACTGAACTATAAGGACGACGGCAAGGGTTTTGATTTTGCAGAAGGCTTGGCAGGAAACCCCGGAAGCCACGGACTGAAAAACATCCTTACCCGGATCCAGCTCCTCAATGGCCGCCTGTTACCCCCTAAAGACAATGCAAAGGGCGCTTCATTTCATTTGGAGATCCCTTTAAATTAGCTTTCTATAAATATTATTAAGATTTTATTTTAAATTTGTTCCTTCAATACAGTCCGTGAAATTCTGTTTTTTCGGACAAAAAAAGAAATGAGCACCATGGAAAAGAAACTAAAGGTAATGATCGTGGAAGACCACCACATCTTCAGGAAAGGCCTGAAGATGCTCCTGAGAGAAATGCCCGAAGTCACCATCTGTGGTGAAGCCGTCAACGGGCAGGAGTTTCTGGACACCTTTGAAAAAATGAAGCCCGACATCATTTTCATGGATATTCAAATGCCGGTGCTCAATGGCATAGAAGCCACCAAAGAAGCGCTGCGCCGCGACCCTGAACTGAAAATTGTGGCCATCAGTATGTTTGGCGAGGAAGAATACCTGGTGAGCATGCTGGAAGCGGGCGTAAAGGGCTTTCTGCTGAAAACCGCCGAAGAGCACGAGCTGAAAAAAGCCCTGACCCTGGTGGCCGACAACAAGAATTATTTCTCGGATGAGTTGATCCCCACCCTGACCACCTCGCTGGTAAAAAGCCGCAACAAGGAAGAACCCCGCGAGCCCGAACTGCGCGAAGAACTGACCCGCCGCGAAGTGGAAGTGCTTGAACTCATCTGCAAAGGATACACCATCAAGGAAATTGCCGACAAACTGTTTATCAGCCAGCGCACCGTCGACGGACACAAGGCCAACCTGTTTCGCAAGGCAGGCGTTGACAGCAGCGTCAAGCTGGTAACCTTTGCCATCAAAAACGGCCTGTACAAGGTGTAAAAAATCCAAATTTCTTATATACAGCTAAAAGGCTGCAGGCAAATGTCTGTCAGCCTTTTTTCTTTTTTCCTTCCCCGCCGAATTCAAGCCGGGTATTTTCGCCTACAAGAGGGATTCAGCGCCTCCCCTGATCCGTATTTTCTTTGGAGATAAAACGTAATCAACACGAATTTAAGACGTATTTAACACGTACTTTAAACGTAGCTCATACGTTTAAGGTACGTCTAAGGTACGTCTAAAGTACGTCTGAAGTACGTCTGAAGTATGGCGCAAAACCATCCCTGAAGGGGCCGGCCAGTGTTCAGAAAAGCATGCAGCTCCAAATCCGGGTCCTGTCTCCGGGGAAAGGCATTTTTGAGCGGCAGAAAAAAAAGAAACTGCCCCTGCGCAGGACTGATAATCAGCCACAATACGCAGGGGCAGCTACAGGAAAAGCTGCGCTATGGGCAGGTTTATGTCAGGAAGCTGAGCAGGATACCCGCGGCGATGGCACTGCCGATGACACCCGACACGTTGGCTGCCATGGCATGCATCAGCAGGTGGTTGCTCTTGTCATATTCAAGGCCGATATGCTGTGATACCCTTGCACTGTCGGGGACGGCCGAAACGCCGGCGTTCCCGATGAGCGGGTTGACTTTGTTGCCTTCTTTCGAGAAGACGTTCATGATCTTGGCAAAAAGCACACCTCCGAAAGTGGCGACCACAAATGATGCGGCACCCAGCCCGAAGATCAGCAGCGATTCTTTGGTTAGAAAAACAGTGGCCTGGGTAGAAGCGCCCACGGTCAGGCCAAGGAATATGGTGATGATGTCGATCAGCGATGTGCGTGCGGTCTCAGCCAGACGGTTGGTGACCCCGCTTTCCTTCAGCAGGTTTCCAAAGAACAGCATCCCCAGCAGGGGCAGTGCAGTGGGCATGATAAAGGTAGTGAGCAGGACCCCCACGATGGGGAAGACAATTTTCTCCTGCTTGGGCACCGCCCTTGGAGGTTTCATGCGGATGAGGCGTTCCTTTTTTGTTGTCAGCAGCCTCATGATGGGCGGCTGGATAACGGGCACCAGCGCCATATACGAATAGGCGGCAATGGCGATTGGGCCCATGAATTCCGGTGCCAGTTTTGACGAAAGGAAAATAGCAGTTGGGCCGTCAGCGCCTCCGATGATGCCGATGGCACCCGCCTGTTCGGGGGAAAACCCGAGCAAAAGCGAGGAAGAGTAAGCGGCGAAGATACCCAATTGTGCGGCAGCCCCCAGGAGCACCAAACGGGGCTGTGACAGCAGGGAAGAGAAGTCGGTCATGGCACCGATACCCAGGAAGATGAGGGGCGGGTAGACCCCTTTCATCACCCCGAAATACAAATAATTGAGCACACTGCCCTCTTCGTAGAGGCCAATTTGCAAACCCGTATTTTCGGCAAAGGGGATGTTCCCGAGCAGGATACCGAACCCAATGGGGATCAGCAAGAGGGGTTCGTAGTTTTTGGTGATGGCAAGGGTGATAAAAATGATGCCAACGATGATCATGACCAGGTGCCCGGGGGTAAAGTGGGCAAAGGCCGTATAACCCAAAAACTCCTTGAATTGACTGAGAATAAAATCAAAAACTCCGCTGTCCATAACTATGCTCCAATTTCAATCAATACATCGCCTTCCATAACGGATTGTCCGGGGTTGACCTTAATGGCAACAATGGTCCCCTGCTTGTCGGAATCAATGTTGTTTTCCATTTTCATGGCTTCCAAAATCATCAGCTTCTGACCCACCTTAACGCTATCCCCCACTTTACAGAGGATGCTGAGGATGGTGCCGGGCNNACAACGCGCTGACGCACCAGCTTGGGCGTTTTTACGGGCTGGATGGTTTTATCGACCTCCACCTGGTAGGACGAGCCATTGACTTCCAGGTCAATGACATTGTCTTCCACGTTGAGGATGTTTACCTCATACACATTGCCATGTATGGTGAATTTATATTTCTTCATCTGGAATTATTTGTCGGGTTAAGGAAAAACGAACTAAATAACAAGCAAATAAAAATCAATTGTGCAGCGGGTTACGCAGGCCGTAAATTTTGGAGCTCCAGGGAGAATACGTCCGCGACACTTTTTTGATGGTCAGGACGGTATCCTCAAAATCGTGGAGTTCAGATCGGTACAGGTGAATGGCTGCGGCAATGGCGGCATTGACCTCACCCGAAAGTTCTTCAGATTTGGCCTGCGGCACTTTTGCATTTTCTTCTTCGGCTTTTCCCGGGCGAACCAGACTCCTCATCTTTTGCTTAAAAGAGGGAGTGAAAAGCACACGTGTTTGAGAAAAGACGAAGTAAATAAGCACCAGGGATCCAAAAACGATTGTCAGGCCCAGGAGGGTCATAATCAGCCCATAGGGATCTGCCTGGACAAACTTGTCGACATCGTCGAGGACTTCGGTGGCGGCAATTGCGGATGGCTGGGCCGCCAGCAAAACGGGAGAAATGAGATTTATTACAGACATCATCATTACAAAGGCAGGTTTGAGTGCTTTTTGGGCGGGTTATGATCCTTTTTGGTGGCCAGAGACTGCAGGGCCCTGATAATCCTGAAACGGGTATTGCGTGGTTCGATCACATCGTCGATATAGCCAAACTTAGCCGCATGGTAAGGGGTGGCAAATTTGTCCAGGTATTCCTTTTCCTGATCTACCACAAATTGGGTCTTTTCCTCATCGGTTTCGAGGGCTTTGATTTCCTTGCTGCGCAAGACTTCGATAGCGCCTTTAGGGCCCATCACGGCGATTTCGGCCATAGGCCAAGCGTAGTTGATGTCGCCGCGCAGGTGTTTTGAACTCATCACACAATAGGCTCCGCCATAGGCTTTGCGCAGGATGATGGTCACTTTGGGCACGGTGGCTTCGCCAAAGGCAAACAGGAGCTTGGCGCCATGGATAATGATTCCGCCGTATTCCTGGGTGGTGCCGGGCAGGAATCCCGGCACATCGACCAGGGTTACCAAAGGCACGTTGAAGGCGTCGCAGAAGCGGACAAAGCGCGCAGCCTTACGGGAGGCGTTGATGTCGAGCACCCCTGCCAGGTAGTTAGGCTGGTTGGCCACAATACCCACCGACATGCCGTTGAATCGGGCAAAGCCTGTCACGATGTTGGGGGCATAGTTGCGCTGTACTTCCAAAAACTCATTGTAATCCACGATTGCGTAGATCACGTCCTTAACGTTATAAGGCTTATTGGGGTTTTCGGGGATGATTGTATTGAGTTCGTCTTCCAGGCGGTCGATGGGGTCATCGCAAGTTGCAATGGGCGGGTCTTCAAGGTTGTTCTGTGGCAGGTAGCTGAGCAGTTTGCGAATCAGCAGGATCCCTTCCTGTTCGTCGTCGGCAATGAAGTGGGTTACGCCCGACTTGGTGCCGTGGGTCATAGCCCCGCCCAGTTCCTGTTCTGTAACCACTTCACCGGTAACGGTTTTCACTACCTTGGGGCCGGTCACGAACATATAGCTGTTCTCCTTGGTCATGATGGTGAAGTCGGTCAGTGCAGGCGAATAAACGGCACCACCGGCGCAAGGGCCAAAAATACCGCTTATTTGGGGTACTACGCCTGAGGCCATGATGTTGCGCTGGAAGATCTCGGCATATCCAGCGAGGCTATTGACGCCTTCCTGGATGCGTGCCCCGCCGCTGTCGTTGAGGCCAATCACGGGAGCGCCCATTTTCAGGGCTTTGTCCATTACCTTGCAGATCTTGTCGGCATAGGCTAGGGACAGGGACCCGCCAAAGACGGTAAAGTCCTGGGCGAAGACATACACCAGGCGACCATCGATGGTGCCATAGCCGGTGATAACTCCATCAGAAAAATACTGTTGATTTTCGAGGCCGAAGTCGTGGCAACGGTGGGTGACAAACATATCGAACTCTTCAAAACTGCCCTCGTCAAGCAGGAGGTCAATTCGTTCGCGAGCCGTCAGTTTGCCTTTCTGATGCTGGGCATCAATGCGTTTTTGCCCGCCACCCAGTTTGGCCAACTCCCTTTTTTCAAGAAGTTCCTTGATCTTATTTTCGAAAGACATACAAAAAGAAATTTATAGGATTAAGACTTGTTCTTGTTTTCGCACAATTCCATCAGCACGCCGTGGGTTGATTTGGGATGGAGGAAGGCAATGTCGAGGCCCTCAGCGCCTTTACGGGGGGTTTTGTCAATAAGCAGGACGCCCTTGTCCTGAAGCTCTCCGAGGGCGCCCTCAATGCCCTGGGCAGCAAAAGCCAGGTGATGCACCCCTTCGCCTCTTTTCTCGATGAATTTTCCAATTGGTCCTTCAGGATCAGTAGATTCAAGGAGTTCGATCTTGGTTTGACCCACCATGAAGAAGGCTGTTTTTACCCTTTGATCCTTGACTTCTTCGATGGCATAACATTTCAAACCCAGAACTCCTTCATAAAACAGAATGGATTCTTCCAGGTTTTTTACTGCAATGCCGATGTGTTCAATATGGGAGAGGTTCATAACGAAAATGTTAGGTTAAAACTTGGCGCAAAGATATGCTTTAAAAAGGTTTTTACCGAACCCAAATATCAGAAAAAAGAAAAATTAGATGTATAGAGCCACACTACACACGAGCTTAATTTTGCTTTATATAAGAAGTAAAAATATTAAGGGGAGTTGTTCAGAGATTCACATTCCAATTAACCTCGGACTCCCAGTTTTGTCTTGTTTGTAACATGCCCCGGTATAAATATACAGGTTCAGGCTGGATTTTCTGAAGGTAATTTCCGGTGTCCCAGTATCCGTTTTGGTTCAGGTCGTGGATGATCCTGAAGCCATAATTTGCGGGGAGGAGGTTACGGAAGACATAAACGCCAGAACCTTCGATGATGGTTTCTTCCAGGGTTTTTGAATCCTTATCGATCAGTTGCAGGATAAAGGGGCCATTGCCTTCGCCGATTTCCAGGTTGAGGATCACCATGCCATAGTCTTCAGGTTTTGAGGTAGAGAAGGCCGCTTTAATGGTGTCGTTGGTGACCCCGTAAATATCGGTAAAGGCGCCGGGGAGGATCTCGAGCAGGAAGCCGGCGCCCTGTCCAAGGGTGTCAGAAAGACTAATCTTTCTTCGCACATCATCGGTGAAATCCATCGAGAAATCCACGAGCAGTGAGTCGGCGGTCATCAGGGTCATGTGTTCGGGCTTGAATTCTTCGAGGGGCGCAGAAGCGGTGAAACTCAGCTTTTTAAAAAACGGCAAGGGAGCTGTCCTGGCGGCGTTAAGTTTCATTGAAAGGGTAGGACTTGTTTCGGCAACAGCGCCTCTGCCTCTTTGCTCTCGGGGTTTTGCGGAGATCTTAAGGGTATCGGTGACAACCCCTCCGTCAGCCACTTCAATCCAAAGGGAGTCGGGGGTTGGGGGCAGCATCCAGAGTGAGAGGGTGTCGCGTTTGCTTGAAAGCTCGGGGATATGCCATGGCTGGGGCAGACTATTGCTGAGATCGCGAAAGGTAATTTCCTTAAAGGGTACGCGGAACACCAGGTTCACCAGGCCATTTCTCGGGACGGCCGACGAGACGACCCTTTGCAGGGTATCGGCCTCCCGGAACATGCGGAGGCGGTATCCCGCAACGGTCTCCATTTCGGCCAGGCTATCTCCCGGGGCGGTTTCCATCCCGGGAGTGATCAGCACTTCGGGCTGCCTGCCTGCGGGAGGGGTATCGCCTCCCAGGCCATTTACAGGCAGGGAAGGATCACCATCCACACCGGTTGTATCAGGCTCGGCAGGGGGCTCAACATATAGAGGAGTAACCAGGCTGTCGAGAAAAGCAATCCGTTCATTGGGGAGGTCAAACAGGAAGTTGGCGTTCAAATCATCCAGGGCAAACAACTTGTACTGCCCTTCGCGCAAATTCGTAATCTCAAACAAGCCCTCCTTGTTGGTTTTGGAGAGGTAAACGGGCCGTTCAAGATAAGGCACGGAGTCGCTCAGGTTGTTGTACATCATAACGTAAATGCCCGAAGCGGGTTCAAGAGTGAAGGCGTCGGTCACCTGGCCCCTGAGGGATAGGGAGTCGACAAATGGCCCCGTGGAAACCACAAACTGAAAATTAGGGATGGGATTGCTCTCGGTGATATCGGAAATGGCATCGCCAAAGAAAAAGTTATAGGTTGTGTTCGGCCTCAGGGTATCCTTGAGTTCCAGGATCACCGAGCGTCCCTTGATTTTCACCTCCGGCTGATTCTCCAAAGGTGGGGAGACCAGCAGTTGCTGCTGGATATCCTTAAGCTGGACGAATTCATCAAAATAGATGCGGATCTCACCCCCATCATAATTGGGGGAAAAATTTTCGGGGGTGCTGCGAATCACCCTTGGCGGGGTTTCATCGCGGGGGCCCCCTTCGGGGCTGACAATATTGGCACAGGCGAAAAAGAAAAGGCCTGTCAGTGCCGCGAGGGAATAGCGCAGCAACATTCCCCAATTATGTTTTTTCTCTGGCATAAAGTCAAATAAGGGTTCCTCAGAAACGTTTCGGTGGTACAAAAATATCATTATTTTGCTGACCAGAAGCAAGGAATGCCGGGGCCAGGCTTAAGGATTCAAAAGAAAATCCCTTTGCTGAAAAATGCCCCATGAGCTCAGGCAGGATTGCCAGGCAATTGGATGCCGCCTTGAGGGAGTCGTGAAACAGGAGGATGCTGCCATCACGCGTCAGGGAAATGATTTGCTGAAAGGCTTTCTGCCGGTTGAGGCGGGGCTCATAATCCCGGCTCAGCACGGACCACATGACAATCGTGTAACCGCGTTTTTTCATTTGCCATGCCTGTGCAGGGGTGATGCGCCCGTAGGGGGGGCGGTACAAGGGCATTTCCAAAGGCAGGGGGAAGCTTTCGGCATTTGCAAGGTAGGTTTTCAGAGGGGTCTTCCAACCGTTCAGGTGATCCCATCCGTGGCTGCCAATGGCATGGCCATGGCTCAGGATATTTTCAATCAATCCGGGGTTTTCACGGGCGTTCTTTCCGAGGACAAAAAAAGTAGCCCTGGCCTGGAATTGTTGAAGGATTTCCAGGACCTGCTCCGTAACCCCCGGAGTTGGCCCATCGTCAAAGGTCAGAAAGATCTTCTTCTCCCTGGTGGGAATCTGCCAGCAAAGGGTTTTCCCGGTCAGGAATTTCAGGCAATGGGGCGGGGCATAAAGATAACGCAAGGCCTTTGGGTTGAGGGTTGTTCAGCCCTGTAAAGGTATCACTTTTGTGTGGAAAGCGCCATCCCGGGGCAAAGAAAAAAGGTCCCGGCCGAAGCAGGGACCTGAAACCAAAACAATGAAAGAGAACGTGAGGGAAGAGTGATGGTGGTTACTTGTTTTCGGGTTGTTTCTCTTTAATGTTTTATTTGGTGGCTTGCTTGAAAATACCTTCCAGGTCAAAGGGGATGTCGGTGTCTTCCGCTTCGGGCTTGGTAATTTTTGAAAGGTCGAAAATGCGATTCACTTCATTGGCGCGGTAGTTTCTGAATTCAGTCTGTGAGTCGAAGGGGAAGGTGTCGGTTGCTTCTTCCACCTTAACAGGCATCGAGAGCTTACGGCCCAGGTGATCGTAAACGGTCAGCATTCTTTTGGGGGCACTGGCATTGGCCATGAAAGAAGCGGAGAAAATCAAAGCTGCGGAGATTATAAGTTTAGTTTTCATTTTGTTTGATTTTTGGCGTTTGCTTTTTGTTTGTTTTCGGCATTGCATTAGCCAATCTCGTGCCAAACTTTATAAAAATTTATATATCAACATCTTACAAAGCTCATAATACTATTTTTGAAAAAAGCAGACAAAAAAAATGTCCGCTTGCGAATACGACTGTACGCAAGCGGACACTAGACATAAGACAAAAAGGGTTTATATCGGACCGCAGTCAGCGTCTGTCCAATTTTTCATGAAATTAAGCAATTCACTCCTTGAGGGAGACTTTCCGTTTCTTACATAAAACCCCGAGGTAGAAACCCCAAGGGCGAGGCACTCAGAAGGTGTAAAGCCACCCAGCCAGGCGTTGCAAAATCCTGCATTGAAATTATCGCCTGCGCCGGTTGTCAGTTTTGGTTTTGGCGTATATGGCCCCTCAATCCAGATGCTTTCATCATGCATTGCCACAGCCGCCCCATTCACAGGGTGTATTACGATGCCTTCAATGTTCAGCTGGGTTCTGATCTGAACGGCACGCGAGAGGATTTCCTCTTCCTTGATGCCCAAAACCAGGCTGATGATTGTCGATTCGCTCATATTCATGCTCAGGACGGTCTCACAGGGCAGGTTGGAGATGATCTTCAGGACCTGGCGGATGTCTTCGGTGGTACGTTTTTTGGGATCGGCCAGGTCAATGAACACCCTGGGTTTTTTGTTTAGTTTTTTCATCAAACGCCCAAAGGCCTCCAGGATGGTGTTGAGGTTCGAGAGCATGGTCCAGTTGGTGAAGGCCACCATATGCACCTCGCTGAGCAATGCAGCGATTTCAGGTTCAGGCATCTTTTCGAGCAGGCGCTCGAAGCTCACCTCGACGAGGTTATTCATTTTGCCAAGCATGATCTTCCCATCGAAGAACTCCAGGGCATCGGTATAGCCTGGCTCAGTAAGGGACACCACCCCCTTGCAGCTGTCGGCAAACGAACGGAACACGGGGTGAATGAAGTGTTTCCCCAGGGCGCCGATATAAGTCACCTCCTGCCCCTGGGCAATCAGGGCATTGGCCATAATGGGGCCATTGCCGCCAAGCTTGGTCAGGGTAGGCACCAGTTCAATGTTTGCGCTCAGGCCCGCAACGGAGGCAATTCGTTCGGAAAAGGCCTTGATATCCTTTATACGTTGGTATTCGGAGGGGTTTTTGCGTTTGTCCACCACATGGATAATCTCATCCACAAAGCCATCGAAACCCACCAGGATGTGATCTTTTTCCTCCCAATGCTCAAGGCGCTGGCGGGCCTTCTTAACTATTTCTACTTGTTTCATATCTGCTCCTTTTTTAAGTTCCAGGAAAAACAAGGTCGTTTATCGGCGGCCGTAGAGACGTGTGATTCTGAGCAACTCCTCTGCATGCGAAGGCTTGAGCATCTCCTTGCGGAAGCGCCATTTCCAGTATCCTGAGGGTTTCCCCGGGAAGTTCATTCTGGCTTCGGTATCGAGCCTCAGCAAGTCCTGCAGGGGGGCAATGGCCACGTTGGCCACGGTACTCCAGGCAAGTTTTACAAAAGACCAGGCAGGGTCACGCTCGTCCACCCCGAAGTAATCCTTCATAAACAGGCGGTCGGATTCGCGCAACGACTTAAACTGCCCGAGGGTAGTGTCGTTGTCGTGGGTTCCGGTATATACCACGCAGTTTTTGATATAGGTATGGGGCATGAAGTCATTCTCCTCCCCTGAATCGAAGGCAAACTGCAGGATCTTCATCCCGGGCAGATCAAAGTTATCGCGCAGCTCCACCACATCGGGGGTGATCACCCCAAGGTCCTCGGCAATGATGGGGAGGTCGCCCAGGGCGTCATAGAGTGCTTCGAGCAATTCCTGTCCCGGGGCCTTGATCCACTCGCCCAGGATAGCGGTCTCTTCCCCGAAAGGCACGGCCCAGTAGGCAGCCAGTCCGCGGAAATGGTCGATGCGGATGATATCGTAGAGCACCAGGTTGGCTTTCACCCTTTCAATCCACCACGAGAACCCGTCTTCTTCGAGCACCTCCCATTTATAAATGGGGTTGCCCCACAACTGTCCTGTGGCGCTGAAATAATCGGGTGGCACCCCTGCAACGGTCACAGGGTCCAGCTCCTCATTAAAATTAAAGATTCGGGGATTGGACCAGGCGTCGGCGCTGTCGGCGGCAACATAAAGGGGGATGTCGCCAATGATCTTTATGTCGTTGAGGTTGGCATAGGCTTTCAACTCCTGCCACTGACGGTAAAACAAAAATTGCAGGAAGCGGTAAAATCCGATGTCATCAGCCAGGTGTTGGCGGTACCGGTCTAAGGTTTCAGGGTCGCGGGTCTTCACCTGCATTTCCCATTCCGACCAAGCCTTACCGCCGAAGTGATTCTTCAGGGCCATGAAAAAAGCGTAATCTTCCAGCCAGAACCCTGTTTTCCTGGAAAAGTTTTCGAACTGCATTTGCCTGACGATGTGGTTATTGACCTTAAAGCGTTCGTAGGCCTTTCGCAGGAGGGAGTATTTGTAGGTAAACACCTGGCCGAAATCGACGACATCCTGATTAAAGGATTGATCATGCGGGAGGTCTTTATCTTCCAGCAGATCTTCACCCATCAGCTTATCCAGGTCTATCAGCAGGGGGTTTCCAGCAAAGGCCGAAAAGCACTGATAGGGTGAGTCGCCGTAGCCGGTATGTCCCAGGGGCAGGATTTGCCATATCTTTTGTCCTGAGGCAACCAGGAAGTCTACAAAGGCGAAGGCTTCCCTGCCCATGGTTCCAATGCCATAAGGGCCGGGCAGTGAGGTGATATGAAGCAGGATTCCGCTTGAACGTTCGTTTTTCATAGGTCTGAAAGGATTTACTTGGATTCTTGTTGTTTAATGATTTTTTCGTCTTCATCCTGAACGAACAGCACGACAATGGCAGCAATGAAGAAGGATACCCCGCCCAGGACAAGGGCCCAGATGGCATGTCCTCCTGCAATTTTTGTAACAAAAAAGCCCAGTATGGTGGCCGCCAGGATTTGTGGGATGACAATGAAGAAGTTGAAAATCCCCATATAGGTTCCCATTTTGTGTGCAGGCAACGATCCCGTCAGGATGGCGTAAGGCATCGAAAGGATGCTTGACCAGGCAAGGCCAACCCCCAGCATAGACAGGATAAGCATATTGGGGTCTTTAACAAAGTAAATGGAGATCAGCCCTATGGCGCCAAAAATGAGGGAGATGCTATGGGTGACCCTGCGGTTTGTCCACCGCGCCAGAACGGGCAGCAGGAAGGCCACCACGGCCGCAAATCCATTGTAAACGGCAAACATGATCCCCACCCAGTCGGCACCTTTGTTGTAAAGCTCGGTGGTGGGGTCGTTGGTACCGTAAACGTGGGAGGTAACTGCAGCGGTAGTGTAGATCCAAAGCGAAAAAAGGGCAAACCACGAAAAGAACTGAACCACAGCAAGCTGCCCCATGGTTTTAGGCATGCGGAACAAGTCGTTGATAACCACCACAAAGCCGTTGTCACTTTTCCCCGCGCTTATCATCCGCCCTGTGATCAACTGTACCAGTCCGAAGAGGGTGATGCCCACGGTAAGGATATAAAGCTCGGCTTCCAGTTTGAACACATAAACCAAAACGGAAAGCAATAAACCCAGGATGATCCAGAACGGGGCGCTTTTCAGGAAGCGTTCGGCGGGCAGGAGTTTGTCGCGTTCGTGTTGTTTCAGCCTTTCCTCATCGGTTTTGGCTGCTTCAAAGCTGGCCAGTTGTTCGGGGCTGTACTCCTTGGTGGTCAGCACGGTCCACATGACGGCAATGAAAAAGGCAGCAGCTCCGATGTAGAAGGAGTATTTCACCGAAAGGGGAATCTGGCCTTCAGGGGCCACATTGGGCACGTTGAGCCAGTTGGTGAGGATGTAAGGCAAGGCGCTGGCCACTACGGCACCCACCCCGATGAAGAAACTTTGCATGGCGAAGCCTTTGGTACGCTGCTCGGCAGGGAGCATATCGCCCACAAAGGCCCGGAAAGGCTCCATGGAAATATTGATGGAGGCATCCATGATCCAAAGCATCCCCGCAGCCACCCACAACATGGGGCTGTTGGGCATGATCAACAGGGCAAGGGAAGCCAGGATGGCCCCTACCAGGAAAAACGGCCTTCGGCGGCCCAAACGGTTCCAGGTGTTGTCGCTCATGTGGCCGATGATGGGCTGGATGATCAAGCCCGTTACAGGGGCAGCGATCCAAAGAATCGGGATGCTACCAATGTCGGCTCCAAGGGTCTCAAAAATACGGCTTACGTTGGCATTCTGAAGGGCAAACCCAAATTGTATGCCCAGGAATCCGAAACTCATGTTCCAGATTTGCCAGAAACTTAATCGTGGGTGCTTGTTCATGAAAAGGAGTATTGAAAAGCGTTCAATTGGTAAAAAGGGTCAAAAGATCAAGCTGGAGCGCGGGAAGGCAGGCCATTGGAGGGTATCATTCTTCTTGACGCTGATCCGTTGCGCGATTGCCTTAAAAAAGGCTTAAAGATAAATGTTTTTTTCCTTTTGTAAAGGAACTCGCCTGCCGGTTTTTGACTTTAAGGGGTTCAGGCTCATATGGGAGCGATCACGTGGAAAAAGAAGCCTGCTTCACCCTGCCTGTTTACTGAAAATTCCGTGCGGAACACCTTGTCGTAATAAGTCACGAAATCAAGCCCAATGCCGGTTCCGCCCAGCCAGGTGTTGTTCAGGAAGTTCCCGTCACGGAAGTGCTTGTCGGCAACATATCCCAGGTCAGCAAAGGCATTCAGGTAAAAGGCATAATGAATAATGCCGAAATGCTCCCAGGGAATGAAGCCTATGCGTCCGGTTCGCTGTGGGACCAGGGCAAATTTCAGGTTTGACTTCATTACCAGGAAATGCTGCCCGTCAATCACATAATTTTCATATCCCCTGACAAGATCGCCCATAAACCCCAGGCCCTGCTGGTTGAAATACACGTCGGTGACGCCCTGGCTGAGCTTGGCATTGGCCCCTGCCGCAAAATACCAGCGGGGGCTCATCTCCCAGAACTTCCTGTAGGAAGTCTGGAATGTGGTCAAATCCATTTCCTCATTTTTAAGCAGTCCAAACCCAAAGCGCGAAATCCTGAAATCAAAATAATGCCCTTTCAGGGGATAGGCTCTTAAATCCCTGAAATCGTTTTTAAACTCCCAGGAGAGGCTCAGGAAACTGGTTTCCGGGGCACCTTCGGGGCTAAAACGCGGGTTTAGGCTGAGCAGGGTGTCGGCAAATGCCCATGCATTGTATCCCAACCTGAAGGAATGGGTATTCCTGATGGCAGGGCGATAATCTAATCCAAGCTGGATATATCTGTTGCGGTATGCAAAATCATCGGCAAGCTTCAGAAACTGCTGACGGTTTTTCAGGGTCATATAAGCCAGCTCACGGCTTTGCGAGATGCCTGCCTCCATTCCCCAGCCAAGGGTTTTTGCGGCATTGAAATATGGCTTTGAATAACTGAGGGTGTATAAATGCCGGTAGCCCGTTTTCAGGAGCAGTTTAATTCTCTCACGGCGCCCTCTGAAGTTGTCCCACACCAGGTACATCCCGTAGTTCATGCGCGACAGGCCGGGATTGCCAAGCCACTCATTGATGTTACGGTCGCCAAGCTCAAGGATCGGGAAAGGCCACAGGTACCAGCGTTCAACCAACAGGACCTTTACTTTGACGGCTGGAAAAGCCGTCAGATCCAGGTCCATTTCAACAAAGTTGAAAAGGGAGGTGTTGAGGAGGTTTTCACGGCTTTCCTCCATACGGTGCAGCAGCTCATTAAGCGAAAGCGAATCCCCTTCTCCAAACACCATTTCTCGGGTGATAATCCCGTAACGGGTTATTTTATTGCCTTCCATCTCAATATCCTTCACCATCACCCAGGGCGAGGTGCCGTCCTCGAACAAAGGAAAGAGGGCTTGCGATTTTAAACGCACAAGCACCGAATCGGCCCTCGACTGAGCGGAAAGCTCTGCTACGCAGCCCAGAAAAAGAAGAATAAAGAGGAAGAAATGATAGCGGCGAAGAACTAACATAGGGACCTGAGGGCTTAAATGTTCAGGTAATTCATCAGCGACTCGAAACGATCATTCAATAACTCATCAAATTTGCTCTCTTCCGAAAAAGAGGCCAGGATGTTATAATTATATCGGTGAAAGGTCTGCAATATAGACGACAGGTCAATCTTATTGACCTTAATGGTCACTTCAAGGCGGGTGCTGTCAGGAAAAGAGTTGATATAACTGCTCAGCACTTTGGCGTCGTTGCTTTCTACGATACGCGAGATCTCCGAAAGGGAGTAGTCGTGGTCATTCACTTCCATAACGATGATGCCCCCGGGTTGCTGCACCGAGGAGATGTTGGCCATTTCCTCCACGATCCTGCCAAGGGTAATGCAGCCCAGGTAGTTCTCCTTGGCATCGAGCACAGGCACCAGGCTCAGCTTCTGTGAGGCCACCAGGCGGATCACATCATAAAAAGGCTGATGGTAAAACACATAAGGCCGTGTGAGCGAAAGTCTGTGGTTGCCCAGGGGCTCGTCGAGGGCGTTCATATTCATGATATCCGCTTCCGATATCAAACCGAGAAATTTCTCGTTGTTCACTATGGGCATATGGGCTATCCGCAACTCATCCATCCAGGCGAGGGCACTTGCCGCCTCATCTGACGTCTTAAGTGGAATAACCACATCGCTTAGCATATCTTTGGCAAGCATCATATCGTTTAATTGGTTGTGAAGGTAAATAATATTTTTCTTTCCGTTAAAAGGAATGAAAAATTAACACCGCGTAAAAAATTCCTTATTCAATATGTCAATAACGCATTTTTTTAAAGGTTTTGTATTAATTTTGGAATGCTCAAAGGCAAGGAAGTCAATTTGGGCAGCAATCAGCGGGAATAGCTCAGTTGGTAGAGCATCAGCTTCCCAAGCTGAGGGTCGCGGGTTCGAGTCCCGTTTTCCGCTCCAGGAAAACCTAACATACCTGATTCACAGCCGCAATGGCTCCGGGCAGCAACCACAGCTACCGTGGCGCCCTTGCGGTTTAAATTTTTTATCATGACCCGATTAAGCGTTAACATCAACAAAATTGCCACCCTGCGCAATGCACGCGGAGGCCATGTCCCCGACCTGGTAAAGGCCGCCATCGACTGCGAACGTTATGGTGCCCAAGGCATCACCGTACACCCCCGTCCCGACGAGCGCCACATCCGCTACCGCGATGTTTACGAGCTGAAACCTGTGGTCACCACCGAATTTAACATCGAAGGCTACCCCTCCAGGAAGTTCCTGGAACTGATCGCCGAGATCAGGCCCGCACAGGCCACCCTGGTGCCCGATCCGCCCAACGCCCTGACCTCCAATGCAGGATGGAACACCATCAGGCACGCAGACTTCCTGAAAGAGGTGATCGCCGAGATCAAAAGCTATGGAGTGCGCACCTCCATCTTCATCGAAACCGACGAGGAGATGATCTACAGAGCCGCCGACAGCGGAACCGATCGTGTGGAGCTGTACACCGAGCCCTTTGCTGCCCAATACCCACAGGACCCTGAAGCAGCCGTCGCAGCCTTCATCAAGGCAGCCCAGGCCGCCCATAAGGCAGGGCTGGGCATCAATGCAGGACACGACCTGAGCCTCGAAAACCTCAAATACTTTGCACAGCACATCCCGCATCTGCTCGAGGTCTCCATCGGCCACGCACTCATCTCCGATGCCCTTTATTTTGGCCTGGAAAACACCATTCAGCTCTACCTCCGACAGCTTGAGCTGTAATGGTTTTATTGAACAGCAAAGAGCTTACCGCTAAATCTTTCTCCAGGGGGTTCGCGTTTCAACAATTTGACGGAATGCTTGTTAAGTTATTTATTTACAAGCAAGCAACCCATGACCACCCGCCAGCGCGAACAGGCCGAAGTATTGTACCTGATCCTTTCAGGGCTTTTCATAACCTCCCTGGTCACCAGCAACCTGATCTTCCAGAAATTCTTCACCTGGAACCCCTTTGGTTTGTATGAGTTCCAGTTGAGCGTAGGCATCATCGCCTATCCTGTCACCTTCCTGATCACCGACGTCATCTCTGAAGTCTTCGGGCAACGCAGGGCCCACAGGGTGGTGGTGGCAGGGGTGTTTGCCAGCGCCTTTGCCCTGATTATCATCATCATAACCTCTCAGGCCAGGGCCACCGAATGGTCGCCCCTGAGTAATGAAGAGTACAGCAAGGCCTTCAGCTATACTTACATCGCCGTGGCCGCTTCCCTGGCTGCATACCTGCTTGCACAGTTCCTCGATGTCCAGATCTTTCATTTCTGGAAAAGGGTAACCAAGGGAAAACACCTCTGGTTGCGAAACAACTTTTCAACCTTTGCTAGCCAGTTTGTCGACACCTTCACAATTATATCATTGCTTTGTATCTTTGGGGTCATCGAATGGTCCCTGTATGTGCCCCTGATCGTCAACGGATTTCTGTTCAAAGTGATCTTTGCCCTGCTCGATACGCCCTTCGCCTATGCAATGGTTTATGGCCTGCGCAGGCATTTTGGCCTTAAAGGCCAAGGCGCAGAAATCCCCTTTTAAACAGCAGGACAGTTCAGAGAAGGGAAGACGGGAATCAGGAGTCTGTGGCAATCATCCCCGTAAAAAGAAATACCCTTTGGGGGATACAAAAAACCTCAAAAAAGAAATCATCCATGAACCTCCACCACAAGGAAATGGGCTCAGGAAAGCCCCTGGTCATCCTCCACGGCCTGTTTGGCATGTCGGACAATTTTATTTCCATTGCATCTGAATTGGGAAAGGAATACCGTGTGTTTATTGTCGATCAGCGAAACCACGGCCGTTCGGGGCACAGCCCTGTATTCAGCTATGAAGCCATGAGCGACGACCTGCTTGAGTTTCTGGATGCGCACGACCTGGATAAAGCCCACCTGCTTGGCCACTCCATGGGCGGGAAAACCGTGATGCAGTTTGCCTTCGACTACCCCGAACGAATCGATCGCCTGATTGTTGCCGACATCAGTCCTGCCGAACGCACCGGCAATGACCAGCACCAATACCTGATCGACATCATGCTCGGCCTCGACCTGTCGAAATACACAAGCAGGGTTGAAGTGGCCAACACCCTCGAAGATAAAGTCCCCTCCTACCGTCTCAGGCAATTCCTGCTCAAGAACCTGTATTGGAAAGACCGCAGCAGCCTGGGATGGCGCTTAAATCTTGAAGTGATCCGCGACAACCTGCACGAAGTGTTTCGCGCAATCAGGCCCTCGGGCAGCTATGACAAACCCACCCTTTTTTTACGGGGCGAGAAATCCGATTACATCCGGGAGAAAGATGAAGCCCTGATCCAAAAGATGTTTCCAAAG
>LSQX01005652.1_pt1 | contig 36893 bp, 34 predicted proteins | sample 654561 | NCBI WGS metagenome assembly LSQX01 (sample SAMN04489861, study PRJNA283612) | anaerobic digester metagenome | isolation source: 4 biogas reactors fed with cattle manure at either 37C or 55C with and... | place: Denmark: Kongens Lyngby | collected 2014 | reverse complement strand
TAGCAGTTTGCAGCAATCACGCCAACAGGCAGTCGCTTGACTTTCATAAAAGGTCCTCCCTATCTAAAATGCTTTTTTACTGTCCAGCAGAATTGTTACAGGCCCATCATTGACAATTCCAACCTCCATCATGGTCTGAAACTCACCGGTTACTACATTAAGACCGCTTGCTCTCAAGTACTCCAATACCTTTTCGAACAAGGGCAGAGCTTTTTCAGGAGCCGCTGCATCAGTAAAACTCGGCCGCCTCCCTTTGCGGCAGTCACCATAAAGTGTAAACTGGGAAACCACCAAGAGGTCCCCTCTCAGATCAGTGACAGATTGATCAAACTTCCCTTCCTTATTGGGGAATATTCTTAAGTTTAAGATCTTATCTGCTAGATAACAGGCATCACTTTGATCATCATCTTTTCCTACACCAATTAACACAACAAGCCCGGCATTTATTGGGCGCATCTCTTCGTCCTCCACCCGCACCCAGCCGCGGCTTACTCTCTGGACCACAGCTCTCAAAAAAACCACTCCTTAACTGGGTACCACTCGGTGTACCTCCAATACATCGCTGACATGGCTAACCTTTTGCATGATTTTATAAAGATGTTCAATATTTTGTATTTCCAGTTTTAAATTGACTTTGGCCATTCTATTTTTCAAAGCCCTGGCATTGACCGCGTTGATCACAGTATCGGTTTCTGCAATAGTGGTCATTATATCTGTTGTTAGGTGGGGACGGTCAAAGGCTTTTACCTCTATTTCTACCTGATAGGAGGCAGGGGCATCTTCATCCCAACTTACCTCGATAATTCGTTCCTTTTCCCCACGAAAGTGATGGACGATATTAGGGCAATCCGCCCTGTGCACTGACACACCTCTCCCCCGTGTAATATAACCGATAATCTTGTCGCCAGGCAAGGGATTGCAGCAGTGGGAGAGGTGAACTGCCAGATCTGTTACCCCTTTAACCCTGACACCTGTAGCTACGGTTTTCTTTTTCTCAGGTATCTTCAACAGCAGTTGAGTCTCTTCGATGGCAGGTACAGTTTCTTCTTTTTGCAGATCAGAGCGCACCTTGCCGATCACTGTATTCGGAGAAAGAGTACCCCCTCCGATTCCCGCAAACAAATCCTCCAGTGATTGAAAACCAAGCCGTCTACATACTTCCTCTATTCCTTCAATTCTATAAAAGGCAGCTGGATCATAGCCCTGTTTGCGCATCTCTTTTTCCAGCATATCCCTTCCCCGAATGATGTTTTCAACCTTCTGTTCCTTCTTAAACCACTGCCTGATCCGGTTTTTCGCCTGTGAGGTCTTAACAATAGAAAGCCAGTCACGGCTTGGCCCACCGCTCTGTTTGGAAGTAAGTATTTCAACAATATCACCATTTTTCAACTGATAATCAAGAGGTACTATCTTACCATTGACTTTAGCGCCAATACAGCGGTTACCCACTTCGGTATGAATGCGGTAGGCAAAATCGATAGGTACTGAGCCGGAAGGGAGTTCCACAACATCCCCTTTTGGGGTAAAAACAAAAACAACATCTGAAAAAAGATCGATTTTTAGGGATTCCATAAACTCCCTGGCATCGCCTAATTCAAGGTTCCAATCTAAAATCTGACGCAGCCATGACAGTTTCTTGGCAAATTCCTCATCTGTAGGCCGGCCGCCCTCTTTGTATCTCCAGTGGGCAGCAATTCCATATTCTGCTGTGCGGTGCATTTCAAAGGTGCGGATCTGCAGTTCAAAGGGTTCACCCAGGGGCCCGATCAGAGTGGTATGCAGTGATTGGTACATATTCTGTTTGGGCATAGCAATATAATCTTTGAAACGCCCAGGGATCGGCTTCCACATGGTATGGACTATTCCCAGGGTGGCATAACACTCTTTTACTGAATTGACAATAACCCTGACCGCAATCAGGTCATAGATTTCAGAAATGTCTTTACTCTGCTCCACCATCTTCCGGTAGATGCTGTAAAGGTTTTTTGGCCTTCCCGATATATCAGCCTTGATACCAGCTTCATCCAATCTATCCTTCAGTTTACTGATCACTAAATTGATGTAATCTTCCCGCTCCTTGCGCTTTTTCGCGATTTTCTCTACCAGTTCATAATATTTTTCTGGTTCCAGATAACGAAAAGCCAGATCCTCGATCTCCCATTTAATTTTATAGATCCCCAGCCGGTGAGCTACAGGAGCGAAGATCTCCAGGGTTTCCTGTGCAATTTCACACTGTTTTGCTGGTGGGTGATGCCTCAAAGTGCGCAGGTTGTGCAGGCGATCTGCAAGTTTGATCAGTATCACCCGGATATCCCGGGCCATGGCGATAAACATCCTCCGCAGATTTTCCGCGTGTCGATCTTCTTTTGACTTATATTCAATTCTTCCGAGCTTAGTCACTCCGGCGACAAGAAAACGCACAGAGGAACCGAACTCTGCCTCAATCTCATCAAGGGTAACCTCAGTATCCTCAACAACATCATGCAATAGACCAGCAATTATGGAGGTGATATCCAACTGCAGATCTGCCAGGATACAAGCCACTTGCAGAGGGTGCTGAATAAAAGGCTCACCAGAATTGCGCAATTGACCAGCATGAGCTTTTTCCGCGAAAAAATAGGCACGCTTCACCTTTTCCCGGTCAAAGCCTGGATAGTAACTTTCGATCTTTTCTAAAAGACGCTCTAGTCTCACCTGCACCCTCCTTCCTCATGTGATATGGTAGGGTGTATGCAGTATTTCTGTCAAGCAAACCATCACTTCTCTTTGATATTACTTAGAGAAGAAACCCTTTGCCCTCCCTTTTTTGTTAAGCGGCCCATCAGAACACCGATCACAAAACCACAAAAAGCGGTTCCGAAAATGACCAACACAAGGGGGATACCCGGCACTGTCCAGAAAAAAAGCTTGATTGAAACAGGCCCTGCATTTTGAACAGCAAAAACAGCAATTAATATGATAAACAGAAAAACTCCGATCATATAATACTGCATTTTCATATTTCACCCCTTAAGCAATGCAGATCTTTATCCTGGATTATTCGCTTCTTATCTATTATTTCCCTTCTCTTCGCTGTTTTCTAATAGTATCTGGCACTGTTCGCTCTCTTTGCAACTCAGACAATCCTCTTCATTCCTGCAGGGTTCCACATGGATCAGCACCTGGGCACCAGGGTATTTTTCCATGATCTTTTCTTCAATAATATCACAGAGTTCATGACTGGCTGTAATGTTCATATACTGAGGCACCACCAGATGCAGGTCAATAAACCTCTGGGGCCCTGCCTTACGGGTTCTCAATTTATGATATTCGATAAAATAATCTCCGTAATTTTGGAGAATCGCTCTGATTTCCTCTTCTTCATCCTGGGGTAAACTCACATCCAATAGCGGATAAAATGCTTTAACCATAAGCTCACAGGCAGCCTTGATAATTAACAGAGCTACACCTATAGCGAGCAATGGATCGAACAGGTGAATACCGGTAATCCAGAGCAGTAATAACCCCACTGCCACCCCTGCTGAAGTATAAACATCTGTTCTCAGGTGGAGCGCATCTGCCTCCAGTGCTACAGAATCGGTCTTAACAGCTGTTTTCATCAAGAGAGAAGAGATAACCCAGTTGACAGCGGCAGAAAAAGCCATCACCATCAGTCCCCAAAAGGGGGCCTCCACCCGGGCACCTGTGGTGATTTTGACCACCGTCTCCCTGATAATCCAAACAGATGCCGCAAATATCAGTAATGCCTCTATCACTGCAGCTACATTCTCAATCTTCCCATGACCGTATTGGTGCTTTCGATCTGGCGGTTTGCTGCTTTTACTCACAGCAAATAAAGCGATCAAAGCAGCCACCAGATCCAATCCTGAATGTATCGCCTCTGAAAGCACACTGACAGAACTGATGCTGATTCCCACAGCTAACTTGATCACTACTAATACTGAGTTGGATAGAACAGATAGCCTAGCCACCTTTACCTTTTCCAAGCTGACACCCCCGCTTAACTTAATATATAAAAAGGACTCCATCAAGGTTAATAAAAATGCTTGATGAAGTCCCACGGGAATTCATAAGCCCGCTGTCTGAAACAGACCCAGCTCAAAGTTTTGAGCCTGACTTTGTTATCAAAATCTTAACACAGCCGGCAGCAGGTGGCAACTAAATGAAAATGAGTATTATCCTCAATCAGCGTAAACCGGCATCAGATACTCCTGCACTATCAAAAGTAGCCATCTCCCTAACGATCTTGAGGGCAGCATCGATCAAATTAAAAGCGAGCACTGCACCTGTTCCCTCTCCTAAACGCATATTCATGTGCAGCATAGGCTTTAACCCCAGCCAGCTGAGCATAATTTTGTGTCCAGGTTCCTCTGAAAGATGAGAAGCGATCATATAATCAACAGATCGTGGTGCTAAAGCCTTGGCGATCATAGCACCAGCACCGGAAATAAAGCCATCGATCACCACAGGAACCCCCCGTGATGCTGCACCCAGGATCACTCCGGCAATACCTCCGATCTCAAACCCCCCTACCTTAGCCAGTACATCGAGGCCATCTCTGGAGTCAGGTTTATTGATTTTGATAGCCTGTTCCACAGCATTGATCTTACGCTTTAGTGCATCAGGGCTGATACCTGTTCCCTTGCCTATAATCAGATCTGCAGGAAAACCGCTAAAGGCTGCAAGAACAGCAGAACTGGGTGTGGTATTGCCGATACCCAGATCACCTGTTGCCAGGATCTGTACGCCCTTGTCGATCTGCTCAATAGCTGCCTCGATCCCGCCTTCTACAGCAGCTCTAGCCTGCTCCCTGGTCATAGCAGGGCCTTCACTGAGATCAGCAGTTCCCGGACCCACCCTTTTTACCACAAGGTGGGGATCATCCACAGCTCTTTTAACACCAAAATCAACACAAACCACTTCAGCACCCACATGCCTGCTGAGCACATTGATAGCAGCTCCCCCGTTCAACATCCCTATCAACATCTGAATTGTCACTTCTTGCTCAGCTGCACTCACACCCTTGGCTGCCACCCCGTGATCAGCTGCACAGGTGATAACAGCTTTTTTTGCGAGATCAGGGCTCAACTCCCCGGTAATCCCCGCAATTTTAACAGCTACATCCTCCAGCAGGCCCAAACTTCCAAAGGGTTTGATCAGGTTCTTCTGGTGCTCACAGGCTCGCTCCATAGCCTCCCTATCCAATTCCCTGATCCCTTCAATCGTTTTTTCCAGCAGCATTAACAAAACCTCCCTCAAAGTATTGTTGATTTACAAAAAAAGTCCCCAACTCTTTTCAGAGTTGGGGACTTTACCATCATCCCTCAACATTCCCTTTTGGGGAATTTAGGTTAACAGGCAGGTCTCCTGGCTCCCGGTTCATCCTCCCCTGCGCCTTCCCGGACCGGTGAACCGGCCAGTGGCATAATGCAGGTTTGTTCCCGGTTACAGTGGCGGGACCGCTCAAGGATTTTCACCTTGATTCCCTATTCTCCTTATTAAAAGGCACCTGTCACCGCTGATATTCATTTGCTATTTATTTTACACAATACTTTTAATCTTTCAAGAGCTTATACTTATATATTATCGCCCCGCAGCCGCCGAAAATCATAATAGAGCGGGCTTGCTAACAAAACAGATGAATAACATCCTGAAACAACTCCGATCAGCAGTATAAGGATAAAACTCCTGATGGTATAGCCACCGATAAGGATCAATGCTGCTAGAACAAAAACCACAGTCAAACTTGTATTAATTGATCTGGCAAGGGTCTGCATAACAGAGCGGTGAATAATCCCATCCAAAGGGTCACCCTTCTTTTTCTTTCCGATGTTTTCCCTGACCCGGTCAAAAATGATAATGGTATTATTGATCGAATAACCGACAATGGTCAATAAAGCAGCTATAAAGGCTCCATCAACCTCCAAACCCAGCAGAGATACCAACCCCACAGTTACCAAAATATCATGAATTAAGGCAGTAATAGCAGCCAGGCCTGACAAAAACTCGAAACGAATAGTAATATAAACGATCATTAAAACAAAGGCAATGATCACTGATAACAATGCATTATTGCGCAATTCCTTCCCAATTGTGGGGCCTACACTCTGATTGCGCAGCAAAGTATAACTGCCGATCTTTACCTCCACACTTTTCAACAGCTCTCCGCTTTTCTCCTGGGTCAGCTCCTTTGTGCGGATGATGATCACATTCCCTTCACCCTCCTGCACCCTGCTGTCCTGTGAGATGCCGGCATCTGCCAGTACTGAACGCACATCAGCGATATTCACTGCCTGGTCAAACTTCATTTCGATCAAAGTGCCGCCGGTAAAATCAATGCTATAATTCAAACCCTTTATACCAAAGGAGAGCAAACCAATGATAATGATGAAAAGAGACAAAAAGTAGACGTACTTCCTTGCTTTGACCAAATTCATGCCCTATCACCTCCCAATTTAACACCATAGGCCCAAGGATTGATCACCAAGCGGGACTGTGCCACCAAGTGGAGCACGAAGCGTGTAAATGTAATGGCTGTAAACATGCTCACCAAAATACCGGTGCCCAAAGTAATTGCAAAACCCTTGATAGGGCCTGTACCAAGGAAGTAAAGCACTAAAGCAGCGATCAAAGTTGTCACATTAGAGTCCAAAATCGCCCTGAAAGCATTTTTAAAACCAGCGTCAATAGCTGAGCGCAGAGTCCTTCCTGCCCGCAGTTCCTCTTTCAAACGCTCATAGATGACAATATTGGCATCCACTGCCATTCCAAAGGAGAGGATTATACCTGCGATGCCAGGTAGTGTCAGGGTTGTCTTAAGCAGGATAAATATTCCCGCCATAATAAGCCCATAAACAAGCAAAGACAGGTCAGCAATAACACCGGGCCATCTATAATAAAGCAGCATAAATAAAAATATAGCCGCTACACCGATCATCCCAGCCTTCAAACTGAGGTTCAGGGACTCCTGACCCAGAGTGGGGCCAATATTCCTCATCTCCATCAATTCCACATTAACAGGAAGTGCACCTGAGCGCAGAAGCAAAGCTTCCTGCTGTGCCTCCTCCAGCGATCGATAACCACCGCTGATCTCCGCATTACCGCCAGGAATAGGATTTTTGATGGTCGGGGCGGTAATCAGCTGGCCATCCAGGTAAATAGCCAGTGTCCTGCCCACATTGGCGGTTGTCACCTTTTCAAAGATTTCCGCACCTTCATCATTAAAGGTCAGGGCAACAAATGGTTCATTACTATCGGGACGAAGCATAGCCCGGGCATCCTTCAAATGCTTACCCGTCAGGACAGTTTTGCCATCTTCGGTTTTAAACTCCATGTGTGCCGTCCTTCCCAGTAATTCCACAGCTTCCTGAGGGTCTTTGACACCGGGCAGTTCTACCACAACTCTATTGTTACCCTCTTTTTGTAAAAGAGGTTCTTTGAGACCATAGGCATCGATTCTGTTGCGAAACACACCGATCAATTTATCAACAGCATCATCTGTTACAGGTGCCCCTTCAGAGGGAACTGCCTCATAAACCACATGCACCCCACCCCGCAGATCAAGCCCTAACTGTTGTTTCAGTTTTCCTGCTATGGGCTTTGCAGTGAAAATGGAAGTTACGATTATTGCCGCTACCAGAACAAAAAAGAGCACCGCTTCCGGCCAGCTGATTCCTATCTTTTTTTGCTGCGGCCCTGCACCCTGCATACCTTTCATCAATTGTCGTGCCTTTGACCGCTTACCCTTTTTCCCTGCCACTTACTTCTCTCCTTCCTTTATGCTTAAACAAGTTTTTTATCATTGATCACCAGACCAAATGTACAGCCTAAAAACTCCGCGGCCCTTCTGCACATCATCATCCTGCTTAAAAAGATTTCAAAATAATCCATCACCGGGCTGATATGGGGGTCGATATCCAATTCAAGTAAAATCTGCTTACTATCCGGATTCACCCTCAAAAAAGAGCGCTCAACCGCATAATTCACCCGGTCGTGAATATCAAGCCCAGCGATATTTTTATTGCGCACCCTGGTCCTGTGCACATCAGATTTATCCGCCAGGATCACTGCAGCAGCCACATTATTGACCGGCTGCCCTGTGTCTTCATCATGATTGCCAATAGCAGAGACCACCGTAAAAATTTCATCATGGGGCATCCTGGTTTGCTCCAGGATATAATAGGCTAAGATGGCGCCTGACAAATGGTGGCCTTTCCTGTTAACCACATTCCCAATATCGTGCAGGTATCCGGCGATCCTTGCCAGTTCAGCCTCCCGTTGAGGGTAACCCAGCAGCCGGAGTACATTATAAGCGATACTGGAAACAAGGCTGATATGGCGGAAACCATGCTCTGTAAAACCCATCACTTCCAGGTTCGCATTACCAACCCTGATCAGTGTTTCTACAATAGGGATGGTTTTAATCTCTTCTAAAGTAATCGGATCCTCTGACATTTTATTCCCTCTCCTGGTTTACTCTAATTGGAATTCTCTAAAAGATAATTATATCCTTTTTTATAATTCATACTGCTTGAAAAAGGCCTCCTTCTCCTCTTCAAAACAGTCATCTCTGATGGACTGGCGAATTTTTTCCATAACTCTCAGCGTAAAATGCAGATTATGGATGGTCAGCAGCCGAGGACCCAATATTTCCCCAGCGTGAAATAGATGCCTCAGGTATGCTCTACTATAATGCTGACAGGTATAACAGCCACATCCCTCCTCCAATGGGGAAAAATCATCTGCATACTCAGCATTGCGCACTACAACCTTTCCCCGCCAGGTAAGTGCTGTTCCATTGCGGGCGACCCTGGTGGGCAGAACACAGTCAAACATATCGATCCCCCGGGCTACCCCCTCCCAGAGACAGTCAGCTGTACCTACTCCCATCAGGTATCTGGGCTTGTTTTCCGGCAGCAGAGGGGTTGTAGATTCCAGTATCTCATACATGATCGGCTTCGGTTCACCAACACTTAAACCACCTACAGCATAACCGGGAAAATCGAGGCCTGTAATCTCCCGGGCACTGCGCGCCCGCAGTTCTGGGTAGACACTCCCCTGGACAATCCCGAACACCACCTGACCATCTGCATGGGGAGCTTTTAGACAGCGCTCTGCCCAGAGTGTGGTCCTTTCGACCCCTGTTAAGGCCTCTTCATAAGAACAAGGAAAGGGAGAGCACTCATCAAATGCCATCGCAATATCAGAACCAAGTATCCTCTGTATCTCCATGGACTCCTCAGGACCGATAAAGTGCTTGGATCCGTCCAGATGTGATCTGAAATATACACCATCATCTGTGATCTTTCGCAGCTTAGACAGGCTGAACACCTGAAAACCACCGCTATCAGTCAGGATCGGGCCTGGCCAGTTCATAAAACTGTGCAGCCCTCCTGCCGCTCTTATGATCTCCATCCCAGGCCGCAGGTAGAGGTGGTAGGTATTGGAAAGGATAATCTCAGCCCCTAGCCCTTTTACCTCCTCTGGGGTAAGGGTCTTGACCGTAGCCTGTGTCCCTACAGGCATAAAGGCAGGGGTATGAATCTTCCCCCTTGGTGTATGGACTATTCCCAGCCGTGCCATACTTCTGCTTGATTTCTTAATAAGTTCAAAATGAAAAAAAACCAGCTAGGACACCTCCTTACAGTATCAACATGGCATCACCATAACTAAAGAATCTGTAGCGCTTTTCAACAGCCTCCCTGTAGGCATTCATCACATGGTCATAACCCCCAAAGGCGCAGACCAACATCAGCAGTGTGGAGCGAGGGAGGTGGAAATTAGTTATCAGACCATCAACCACCCGGAAATGAAAGCCCGGGTAAATAAACAATCTGGTCCTCCCTTCTCCCTCCTGGAGTTCTTCCTGCTCCTTTGCTGCACTTTCCAGCAGCCGTACAGATGTTGTGCCAACTGCGATCACCCGCCGGCCCTCCTGCCTGGCCCTGTTGATCTTGAGAGCGTTAACAGCATCAAGCTTCCAGTACTCAGCATGCATCTGGTGGTCCTCTACCCGTTCAACACGCACAGGCCGAAAGGTCCCCAAACCCACATGAAGCAGCACAAAGGCAAACTCCACACCCTTTGCCTGCAGCTCATTGAGGATATCCTCTGTAAAGTGCAGGCCGGCAGTTGGTGCTGCAGCAGAGCCCAGAGAACGGGCATAAACCGTCTGGTAGCGCTCCTTATCAATCTCCTCAGCAGGCCTTCTGATATAGGGAGGCAAAGGGACCTCTCCGATCTTAAACAGCTGGTCCCAAAATTCAGCCTGGTCCCTGCTGTTAAACTTGATGATCCTTCCACCTGCTTCTGTACGCTCACAGATCACAGCCTGTAATTGCCCATCACCAAAAGCTACTACCTCCCCTTCTTTGGCCCGCTTCCCGGGCCTCACCAGTGCTTCCCAGCTACAGCAGCCTTTTTCCTCCAGCAGCAGCACCTCCAGGCTGCTTCCGGTTCTGACCAGCTGCCCTTTCAGCCTTGCGGGAAAAACCTTTGTCTCATTGAAAACCAGTAGATCTCCTTCCCTTAAAAAATCCACAATCTTTCTGAAATTAGAATGGGTTATCCTCCCTGTGGTCCTGTCCAAGACCAGCATACGAGAGATATCCCGCTCTGCTGCGGGATACTGGGCGATCAATTCCTGAGGTAGTTCATAATCAAATTCATCTACCAGCAACTCAGATGTCCTTTCTTCTTTGATTTCTCTAGGAGTCTTTTTCCAACACAAATGTATTATACCACCATTACAAAAGGCAAACACATTTCTCTATTTTAGGAATCCCTAAAATAAAAATCGCATCTTTCCTATGTGAAAATAACGGTTGACAATATGATGACAATAGATGATAAATTTTATAATAAAAATCAGGGGTGATAGATAGATGAGTCAAAACCAAGTGACACAAATGCCAACGGATACAACCACAGCAAATCTGAATCTTCGCATAACCGTCTATGTGGCACTGTTTACAGCCCTTATCATTATTGGAGGCTACATAAGTGTGCCTCTTCCATTAGGGTCTGTTCCAATTGTATTGGCTGATCTCTTCGTTATGGTAACCGGGCTTTTTCTTGGCTTCAAATGGGGAGTGACAAGTGTTGCTCTCTATTTATCCTTGGGAGCACTTGGTTTGCCTGTCTTTGCCAGCGGCACATCAGGTCTGGCTGTTCTTTTCGGCCCCACCGGTGGTTACCTGTTTGGTTATTTGCTTCTAGTAGCTTCTGTGGGTTTTATTGCAAGCAAAGGAAAACAGTCAATTATAAAAAATCTGACTGCTTTAGTCATCGGCAATATGCTCCTCTATGCTATTGGTGTGCCTTGGCTTAAAGCAGTGATGAACCTAAGTTGGGCCGGTGCATTGGCTGCCGGATTAACCCCTTTTATACCGGGTATTATTATCAAGATAACCGTTGCTGCTGCTTTAAGCCGTGCTTTCCTACCTCGTTTTAATGATTCGGCTTCTGTTAAGTAAAAATAATGAAGAGCTTATGCCGGAATTTGTTTTCTAATTTGCGAAAAACTTCTGTTAAATAAAGATAATGGAGATGACGAAATGCCCATTGTGGAAACAGAAAATTTAACACACATTTTCCCAGATGGCACAATAGCCATTCAAGATATAAGCTTAAAGATCAACAAGGGAGAATTTGTTGTCATTGCAGGAGCTAATGGGTCAGGGAAAACGGTTTTCGCCCGGCACCTGAACGGCTTACTAAAACCCACAAAAGGGAGTGTTTTGATCGATGGAAAACCAATAACCGAAAATATAATAGAAGCAAGAAGAAAAGTCGGGCTTGTTTTTCAAAATCCCGACAGCCAGATTGTTGGACAAACTGTTGCAGAGGATGTGGCTTTTGGCCCCGAAAATCTTAATCTACCAGCAAACCAAGTTAAAGCAGTTGTCAAAGAATCATTGGAAGCAGTCGGGTTAAGCCGGTTCTCCACTCGAAGCCCCCATACCCTGTCTGGTGGAGAAAAAAGAAAGCTAGCGATCGCAGGAATACTAGCCATGAAACCCAAGGTCATTATATTTGATGAACCCTTTACAGGGCTTGACTATCCCGGTGTTGTGCAAGTCCTTAAACAAATTGTAAAGCTCCACAATATGGGGCATACAATCCTTTTGATCACACACGAACTTGAAAAGGTACTGGCACATGCTGATAGATTAGTGATCATGCATAAGGGAAAGTTGGTTGAAGATGGGAAACCGGAAGATGTAATTTATCATTCTGAAAACTACGGTGTAAGAATGCCCCTTAACGATGGACAGAAGGTTGCGACATTGACATGGCTGAAATAACGTTCTTTCACTATATACATAAAGATACAGTATTGCACAGGATGGATGGCAGATTAAAGCTTATCTGTTTGTTATTGCTCAGTTTGTCTGCTAGTTTTGCCTCCAAATTGGAACACTACCTAGTGCTGTTGTTTGTTGTGATCTTCGCTTTACTGATAGCAAAGCTGCCTATTAAGGCTTTGTTAAAGGATATTAAATTCTTTGGGATAATAATTTTAATTGTTATTGTAGTTGACGCCTTCAATATACCAGGTGATCCGATTCCATACTTCCCTGTCACAAGCATTTCCACAAAAGGGCTTATTACAGGTTTACGCTTTGCAGGGCGGTTAACCATTATCATCCTAGTTTGTGCTGTTATAACAGGAACAACTTCTTTAATGACCCTGAGAAATGTTGTTGAATGGTTCTTACGCCCTATTCCTTTTGTACCAGAGGTAAGGATCGCTACCATGATAAGCCTTACTTTCACGCTGATACCAGTTATCTTTGACAATCTTGCTGAAATGATGTACGCGCAAAAAGCTCGTTGTGTTGAGTTGAGAAAAAACCCCATCGAGCGTATAAATTTTATAGTTTTTCCGCTTCTTAGCCAAACTCTAAGAAAAGCTGACGAAATAGTATATGCGATGGAAGCAAGGTGTTATTCAGAAGTACGAACCAGAGCAGTTTTTAAAACTAACAAAATAGACTGGCTCCTGCTTGCGATTTGTATATCGGTCTTCCTCTTCGTTATCCTGTAGGTGTTCCCAAGCCCCCCTTCGGCTCCTCCTGCACCCATTATTTCGGTGTGTTCCCGGCCCTTGCCGGTGATGCCTTTGCCCTGCAGGTTGCCTTCCTGTACTTTCAACCCTCTAGTCACAGCGGACAAACAAAAAGACGGCTCCAGCTTACCCAGTGCCGCCCGGCTCCCTGTTATCTTAATGCTTTTTCAACGGCGCAGAAACAGATTGACGATCAAAGTCAAGAGGATACTCAAAAGCAAACAGGTGACCAGGGGAAAATAAAAAGTGAAATTCCCTTTCTGGTAATAGATATCCCCAGGCAGCCTACCAAAAGGAGTTATTTTACCCAGCAGCAAAAGGAATCCCCCAGCTATCAATAAAAATACTCCTCCTATAACCAGCAGCTTGCCCAAAGAAGAAAAGCTATCCATTCTTTTTTTCGCTCCCTTCATATCTCTCCTGTTCACTGTAGAGACAACCGCAGTACTGCTGGCGATAGAGCCCCATCTGTTTAGCCTGCCTTCTTCCTTCACTGAAACCCTTCCTCCAGTCAAAATACAGAAAGGGTATCCCTTCCTTTTCCCCTACCTCAGCACCCAATTGCTGCAACAGATCATGCTTCTGCCAGGGGCTTACCAGCAGGGTGGTGGTAAAACCGTCAAAACCCTCCTTTTTTGCCCTGGCCGCAGTCTCTTTTAAGCGCAGCAGATAGCAGTAGCGGCAGCGCTCCTTTTCTTTATAAGCTACATCCCGGAAATAGAGCTCTGGTTGATAGCCTTCTGCTATCACCAGAGGCAGATCTAACCCCTTGGCCATCTGCTCCGCTCCCTCACGTCTTTTGGCGTATTCTTGATAGGGATGAATATTTGGGTTATAATAATAACCTTTAACCTCATACCCCTGTTTTAATAGATCCTGCACAGGAAAGATGGCGCAAGGGCCACAGCAGATATGCAGCAATATCTTCACACTAATCATCCTCCGTAAACAGCCTTTGCTGATTTATTTTTCTCTCCTGAGGATAAGGAATCCCTAGATGGGCATAGGCCAGAGGGGTTGCAACCCTTCCCCTAGGGGTACGCTGTAGATAACCCTTCTGCAGCAAATAGGGTTCATAAACATCCTCCACAGTGCCAGACTCCTCCCTGGCAGCAGCGGCCAGTGTTTCCAGCCCCACAGGACCACCCTGAAATTTACAGATAATTGTTTCTAAAAGTATCCGATCCACCTTATCCAGCCCTGCCTCATCTACCTCCAGCCTTTCCAGAGATTTTTTTACCAGATCCAGGGTCACAGATCGGAAACCGCTCACTTCAGCAAAATCCCGGATACGGCGCAGCAATCTGTTGGCAATGCGCGGTGTCCCCCGGGCGCGGCGGGCTATCTCCAGAGCTCCGTCATCACTCAATTCCATCTTTAACAGAGTTGCAGCCCGCAAAACGATCTGATGGAGATCCTCTACAGGATAATAATCCACCCGCAAAATAATACCAAAGCGGTCCCTGAGAGGCATGCTGATCAATCCAGCCCTGGTTGTGGCTCCGATCAGTGTAAAAGGCGGCAGATCAATGCGCAGCGACCTAGCACCAGGCCCCTTTCCAATCATAATATCCAGATAATAGTCCTCTAATGCAGGATACAGGATCTCTTCCACTACCCGGGGCATCCGGTGGATCTCATCCACAAAAAGAACCCCATAGGGTTCTATATTAGTCAGTACTGCAGCCATATCACCAGCTCGTTCCAAAGCAGGCCCAGAAGTACAGTAGAGCTGTACTCTCATCTCTTCAGCGATAATATGAGCCAATGTGGTTTTCCCCAAACCCGGGGGCCCGTAAAGCAAAACATGATCCAGGGCATCCTTCCGCTGGCGGGCAGCCTTAATAAAAACCTCCAGATTCTCTTTCAGTTGGCTCTGTCCGATAAATTCCCGCAGTGTACGGGGACGCAGCGTGCTTTCCGCGTCATCCTCCTGGGGTATGGTTTCTCCAGAAACAAGCCTCTCATCCATTATCTACCCTTCTTCCCCAGTTCCCGGAGTGCCAGGCGCAAAACAGCCTCTGTAGAAGATTCCTCTGCACTCCGCGGCTGTATTTTTCGTAAAGCCTCCAAGCTTTCCTGGCGGCTATAGCCTAAAACCAGCAAAGCCTGAACCACTTCGTTGTCAACCTGTGCCTCTACCGTTTTTTCCTCATCTTTAAAAAAGGATTCAGGCAGTTTCCCTTTCAGCTCCAGTATCAACCGCTGAGCGGTTTTCTTACCCACCCCCGGTACTTTCAGAAGTGGATCCACTTCACCCCGTTCTAAAACTGCTGCCAAACTATCCCCTGGGAATTTGTCGAGTATGGTCAGGGCCACTTTAGGGCCGATACCCCGGGCGGTGATCAGCACACGAAACATAGCCCGCTCCTGAGGTGTAGAAAAACCGTAAAGCTGGAGAGCATCCTCCCGCACATGCAGGTGAGTGTATAGCTCCAACTCCTGGCCTTTCGAGGGAAGCTTCTGCAAAACAGTTGAAGGCACAGCCACCTCATAGCCGATCCCCTGCACCTCCAGCACAACCCTGTCTTCATCAACACCCAGCAACTGTCCCCTTAAATAGGAAATCACCGCTCCTCACCCCATTCAGTAGCTCTATGAAGCATCCTTGCTGTGGTACGGGAAATATAATAGTGGCAGAGGGCAGCTCCCAGGGCATCAGCAGCATGATCAGGCCGGGGGATCTCCTGAAGCCCTAAAATCATCTTGATGATCTTTTGCATTTGTCTTTTATCAGCTCTTCCATACCCAGATATTGTCTGCTTAATCTGTAAAGGTGTATATGCAAAAACTTCAACACCATGGTGAACTGCCGCTAAAATGACCGCAGCTCTCGTATGCCCTACAGTCAAAGCTGTGCGGGCGTTTTTACTGAAATATATCTCTTCTATAGCAAGAGCATCTGGACGCAATTGATCACAGAGGCCAGCAATTCCTTGATAAATTTTATTAAGGCGAGAAGGCAGCTCCTGTTCCCTTTCCACTTTGATCACACCAAAATTGAGCAGGCTCGCCCTTCTTTCATCTGTTTTAATAGCACCATACCCGGTGGAAATCACACCGGGGTCAATCCCCAAAATTATCATGAAAAATAACCTCCGCTTTTCAGGATTCGCCCTCCCGTACGCATGTTCCTTCTTCCTTAATTCCATTCTCAGCCCTAATACTGCCCCGTGCCAAAGAGGCAGCAATACCAAACGCACAAAGAACAGAGAAAACAATAAAAGACAGATACATACTTTTTAAAAATGAAGGAAACATACTGGGAGTAACCTGCATCCCTCCTAAATAGAGGGTAAAGATCAGAGTAACAACCCCCATACTCAACATCTGCCCCAACAGCCGCATAGTGCCCAGAATTCCTGAGGCAACACCATAATATTTTTTATTTACCGAGCTCATCACAGCATTGGTATTTGGTGAAGAAAACAGACCAAATCCAAAGCCAAGCAATAGTAAACAAAAGATCAGATAGGCTACAGAGCTGGTTTCAGATAAAGAGATCAACATCACCACGCCCAGTGCAGAGAATCCCATTCCCACAGAAGCCACAAGCCGTGGTTCTATGCGATCCGACAGCCTTCCCGCTAAAGGGGAAACAATAACCTGCATCAAAGGCTGGAAAACAAGGATCATCCCTGCATGGAGTGCTCCATACCCTTTAATATACTGCAGATAGAGGCTTAATAAAAAACCCACAGCAAAGGTAGCACTATAGTTGATCAGAGCCGCCAGGTTGGAAAAGGTAAAGGCCAGATTATGATGAAAAAGCCTCATCTCTACAACCGGGCTATCGAACCGAAGTTCCCACCAGATAAAAAAGAGCAGACCAGCAACACCAACAACCAGCAACAGAAAACCTAATGCTTCGGGAACCCTGGAAAAACCGTACATCAGGGCAAGTACCATACTACCATAGACCAGTGATCCCACCAGATCAAAGCTTTCACCAACTGCCTCTACCCACTCCCCGGTCAGTTTGGTAAGGACAAGAATAACCACCAGCACACCAAGCAGGCTGGTCGCCAAAAAGATGCTCCTCCAACCCAGCTGATGAGTTAAAAAACCTCCGAGTATAGGCCCCAAGGAAAGCCCCAAGTAAACTGCGGCAACATTTATTCCCAGCGCCTTACCCCGTTCATTTAAAGGGTAAACTGATATGAGAATGGCCACACCGGTCCCAAATACCATGGCACTGCCCAGACCTTGCAAGGCCCTGGTCACCATTAGCAGTTGAGCATTGGGGGCAAAACACGCCAGCAGTGAAGCAATGGTAAAAGTAATTGTCCCATATAAGAAAATCCTCTTTCTACCATAAATATCGGCAATTCTACCGAAAGGAACCAGAAAAACAGCAGAAGAGAGAATATAGATGGTTACCAGCCAACTCAAATAAACTACATCTACCCCGAACTCTTTTCCGATCCCAGGGAGAGCGATGTTCATTGATGAACCAAGAAAAGGTGTGATAAAGGAACTGACAGCGGCGATCAATGAGGCTACTCTTTTTGTGACATGATCAGTGGATACATTATCTGTGGTCATAATTGTGCCTCCAAATGAACAATATCCTGTGCTGAACTAATAACAACCTTATTATAACTGATTTTTTTGACAAGAGGACCGCTACGAAACCAAATAAGCTTTGCTAAGCAATAGTTTAAAAGACACTAACTATAGTTTAGCAGAATAATGGGACATAATATAGGCTTTTCTTTGCTCACACAAAAGAAAATCAAATTGATTTTTAGCCCTGGGGGAAAAATATTTGATAAACTAAAAAAGGGGGTATGTTATGAGTTACATTGATCTTTACCGAACCGGTGAATTGGTTAAAATGGTTTCAGTGCTTAAAGAATCACTTGAACCCTGCCGCCTTTGTCCCAGAGAATGCGGCGCCTCCAGACTTTCAGGGGAGCGCGGTCAATGTGGTGCTGGGAAAGATGCGGAAATATCAGGTTTCGGCCCTCACTTTGGGGAAGAGCCACCTCTGGTGGGAGGCGGAGGCTCAGGAACAATTTTTTTCGCTTTCTGCAGTCTGCGTTGTGTTTTCTGCCAGAATTTCGAGACCAGTAGGGGAATGGATAAATACGCCGTAAACACAACTGAGTTGGCTGAAATCATGCTCAAACTCCAGGAAAGAGGATGCGTGAACATCAACCTGGTCACCCCAACCCATTACATCCCACAGATTTTAGATGCACTGCTAGTTGCCTGTGAAAATGGGTTGAAATTGCCCCTGGTCTATAACTGCAGCGGATATGAGAGATTGGAAATCCTGCGCCAGCTCGCTGGGATCGTTGACATCTACATGCCTGACATCAAATATGCTGATTCAGATATAGCACTCAAATACTCACAGATCTCCGATTACCCCCGGGTGGCAAAGGAAGCGCTCAAAGAAATGCATCAACAGGTGGGAGATTTGGTGCTAGATAAGGAAGGTATAGCAATCAAAGGGCTGCTAATTCGCCACTTGGTAATGCCAGGGGGTTTAGCAGGCACAGCTTCACTTATGAAATTCATAGCAGAAGAAATATCACCAAAATCCTGGATCAATATCATGAATCAGTATTACCCCACCTATCTGGCTCACCGTTATCCTGAAATTAATAGAAGGATCACCTATAAAGAGTACCTAGAAGCATTGAAGGCAGCAGAACAAGCCAGCCCTGATTTCAATCTGCTCTAAACCAAGAAAAATTAACAATAACAACTACTATAACAACTACAACCTTATTTTTGATAGTGAAAAACTGTAATACGGACAACAGCTATATATTTTCTGATGTGCATTAAAGTTTATTTTCATTGAGAAAATCAAAACTTGGCTAACTTTTGATATATTTGGAAGGTAATTTATAAGAAGCTTTAGAGGAGTATAATAATTTAAACCCCTGAAAAACTTCAGGGGTCTACTTGTTGGTGCCGAAGGTGGGAGTCGAACCCACACGGGTGTTGAGCCCGACGGATTTTGAGTCCGCTGCGTCTGCCAATTCCGCCACTTCGGCAGTCTATCTATTGACGAAACATATTATACTGGATCAGCACCTACTTTTCAAGCACATTCTTTTGCTTGACATCTCATTGAACCCCCACCAATAGTTTTCCTCCACCCGCTGATCAACTCTGTCCTCAACTTTATCGTAACGTAAACTGCATCATTGCCCAGGGAGTTTTTCTTGACAGCAAACTTGCGGAAAAACCTTGTCATCTGAAGAAACACATTCAGATCAAGGAGTTTGATCTGTATCTTTTTGTTATTATCACAACTTCCCGACCTAGACATGATATGCTATACTTTGAAAAGAATATAAATCGGAAGGATGACTTTTTGTGTCTGTAGAGATACCCCACAGCAAAACTGCGCGTTATATCAAAATTGCTGTAGATATAGCTACATGTATCGCCAGGGGTGAATACCGGGTAGGCCAAAAAATACTCGGCAGGTCAACACTGGCAGGAAGATACAATGTTTCTCCAGAAACAATAAGGAGGGCTCTGGCAGTTCTAGAAGAAAGAAAAGTTGTAAAAATGCAGCCGGGAGTGGGGGTCATTGTTTGTTCCCGCACCGCTGCAGAAAACTACCTGGCAGAATATGGTCAGCGCCAAATATTAGAGGATATACAAAAGAGGCTGCATTATTACCTGCAGGAACGGAGAAAACTCGATCAAAAAATTGCTCAGCTCACCAATGAACTGTTGGAATACACCTTTAAAATGGCAACACGCTATCAGCGAATTCATGAGTTTCGAGTTGAGGAAAACTCCCCTTTAATTGGGAAGAGTCTCAAAGAAACTGAATTCCGCACCCTGACAGGAGGCACAATCCTATCCATTAACCGCAATGGAAAAGAGATTGTGTCACCTGACGCAGAAACAATAATTGAAAAAAATGATATACTCACTGTTGTTGCCCCACAGGAATCCATTGATGAGTCCCGGGCACTGAACCTTACACATTTATCAGGCCCTGCAGGTAATTTGACGGGAATAACCGAATAAACCTTCCAAGGTGGGTGATCCACATGTCTGACAGAGAAACTAAAGCTAGGCAATCTGCAACAAGAAAAAAAAGAAAAAGAAAGCTCAGCTTTACAAGGGTAGCGCTCCTTACCCTTGTCTTACTGGGAATAGTTCTTATTTTTGTTGGCTGCGGCTATGTGGCAGGTGCTGTGATGTCAATGCCCGAATGGGATCCACAAAAACTTGAGGGAAGTGAGTCTTCAATTATTTACGACCGTGAGGGTAATGCTGCTTCCCGTTTATTTGCGGAAGAAAACCGCACCGCTGTTTCACTCTATGATCTCCCCCCCTATCTTCCAGAAGCATTTATAGCAATAGAGGACAATCGTTTTTATGATCATTATGGTGTGGACTTGGAGGCCATCGGTAGAGCTGTTATTGCCAATATCAAAGGGGGTATCGGTGCTGAAGGGGGTAGCACCATTACTCAACAGCTCGTTAAGAACTCATTCCTCACCCAGGAAAAGACATTTAAGCGAAAGATCCAGGAGGCTGTTCTTGCACTCCAGGTAGAGCACCGCTACTCCAAGGATGAAATCTTGGAATTCTATTTAAACCGCATCTATTTTGGCAACGGAGTTTACGGTGTGCAAACTGCAGCTCAGCACTATTTCGGGAAAAATGCAAAGGACCTTACACTTGCGGAAAGTGCTGTCCTAGCCGGTATTGTGCGCAGCCCCAATAACTATAACCCTGTACATGACCCGGAAAAGGCCAAGAAAAGGCAGGAACTTGTCTTAAGCCAAATGGTTCTTTATGGCAAAATCACAAAAGAAGAAGCAGAACAGGCCAAACAGGAGGAACTCCAGTACCGGGAGGGGGAAGTGACCAGTTACACATACCCCTACTACACTGATCATGTGATCGCAGAAACTGAAGAAATCCTTCGGGAACTGGGGATGTCGTCTGAGGACAGCCAGGCACTTATTTATCGCGGGGGTTTAAAAATATACACAGCACTCAACCCAGAAGTACAGCAAAAAGCTGAGGAATTATTTGCCAACAGCGCTAATTTCCCCAGAGATCAGGGCGATAAAAAGGTAGAAGGTGCACTGGTACTGCTAGAAAACAAAACAGGAGAGGTTCATGCACTGGTTGGTGGGAGAGAACACTCAGGACGGCGCTCCTTCAACAGAGCAACCCAGGCTAAGCGCCAACCGGGTTCTGCAATTAAACCATTGGTTGTTTATTGCCCTGCTCTGGAAAAAGGGTATACCACAGCCCTCTCACTGTTGGATGCCCCTGTTAAGGTAGGAAATAAGACCTTTCATAACTATGACCATAAATACGAAGGTATGATCACTATGCGTTACGCTGTTCAGTGGTCAAAAAACACCTATGCTGTTCGTTTGCTGAACACCATAGGTATCGACTACGGCTTGGAGTTCGCCAAAAAACTAGGTATAACCAGTTTTGAAGATGCCCGTGACAGCAATTTAGCCCTTGCTCTGGGAGGAATAACCTATGGTATCTCACCATTGGAGATGGCAGGGGCTTTTGGTGCCATTGCCAATCAGGGTGTTTACATTGAGCCCCACACTGTACTCAAAATATTGGACCGTGACGGAAATGTTTTATATGAGGCTAATCCCCAAAAACGGGTGGTTATGTCTGAAGAAACAGCCTATATCATGACGGACCTGCTCCAAACAGTTGTCAAAAGCGGTACAGGGACAAGAGCCAGGATGAATCGACCGGTTGCCGGTAAGACTGGAACTACTGAGGAGACAAAGGACATCTGGTTTATGGGTTATACACCTGAATTCACAGGTGCGGTCTGGATGGGATTTGATAAAGAAGATAAGATCAAGGATTCGCGGGCAGCAGGGGGATACTTCCCTGCCCTGGTTTGGAAAGCGGTTATGCAAAAAGCCACAGAGGGCCTTCCTGTCAAAGAGTTTACCAGGCCATCGGGAATTGTACGACAGGCAATTTGTTTAAAATCAGGTAAACTACCTAATGCTTTTTGCCCTGAAGATGCCCAACTCAAGGAAATATTTGTTCGGGGGTCACTGCCCAAAGACACCTGTGACCTACATGTACAGGTAGAAATATGTGAAGAGACCAAGCTGCTGGCAAGCCCCCACTGTCCCCACAAAGTAAAAACAGTTTTCGTCAAAAATGACTCAAAGGTCAAAATACCCACAGAGGTCTGTGACAAACATGGGCCTGACTTCCAACAGGAGGTCACCCTTAAAGTCTGCACTGACCCGCGCCACAATGGGGTGCTCTATCTGGCCAACACACCAGGCCTTTTAGAAACAGGCGGGTGCCCAGCAGAATTTATTGAAGAGCGGAAATTCAAACAAGATGAGGCACCGAAACAGCGCTGTCCGCTGCCGGACCATCAGGTGGAGAAAAAGAAGCTGCCGATAATAGATAATAATAATGGTAATGGCAACGGCAAAGGTAAAGGCAATGGTGATGGCTAAAAATAAATGATCTAAAGAGCCAGCAGGTCTCTGCTGGCTCTTAAATTTTTACCGGTTATTTAAACTCCACAATAGTAACTCCTGTTCCCCCTTCATAGTAATCACCACTGCGATATGATGCCACAAGTGGATGTTTTGCCAAATACTCCCGCACCGCATGCCGCATAGCCCCTGTCCCTTTGCCATGGATAAGTGAAACCCTGGTCATACCCGCCAGGTATGCTTGATCAATATACTTATCCACCTCTTTTAAACCTTCTTCTACCCTGAGTCCACGGAAATCAAATTCAGGGGGCACTGCCGCATTCCTACTGATAGCCTGGTCCTTGGAAACAGAAAACTGTGCTGAGGTCTGTTTCTTTTTGCTCTTTCGCAGGTCCTTAAGGGGAATGTTCAACTTTAAGGCCCCTACCTGAACAAGCACCTCTCCATCTTCATTAGGAGATTCCAGTACACACCCCTCCTGCTTGAAACGGGGAATCAGCACAATATCTCCCGGTTCTAAAGCAGTAGGGATTTCACCTTCAGGCTCCATTTCAACAGAACTGATATTCTCATCTATCCTGGCAGCCAGTTTACTGATCTCACGCCTGATCAATCGGGCATGTTCCAGACCTGCCCTACTCTCCTGGTATTTTACCTCTTCCCGCAGGGTACGAATCAATTGCTCTGCTTCTCTTCTGGCTGTTCGCACCAGTTCCCGGGCCTCCTCATGTGCCCGGGACAAAATCTCCCTCTGCTTTTGCCGCAGCTTCCTCTCTTCCCTGGCTACCCTTTCTTTTAACTCCTTCATCTCCCGGCGCAATTCCTCTGCTTCAGCCCGGGCCGAAGATGCAGCAAACTGGTCCTCTTTGAGATGCCGGATCAGATCTGACAGTTCCCTTTGTTTGGGATCCAGGAAGCCTTTTGCCTGCTCGATTATTCTTGAAGGAAGACCAAGCCGCTCGGCAATAGCAAAAGCATTGCTCTCCCCAGGAACACCAATAGAGAGCCTAAAAGTGGGTTTCAGTGTTTTGCTGTCAAACTCTACAGAGGCATTCTCCACCCGTGACCTGTTATGGGCGAACACCTTTAATTCACTGAAATGGGTTGTTACAATCACCAGAACACCCTTTTGCAGCAGGCTGTCCAAAATAGCCATCCCCAGGGCAGCACCCTGTTCCGGATCAGTCCCTGCTCCCAGTTCATCAAGGATCACCAAGGACCCACTGTCTGCACTCTGCATTATACGCACAATATTAGTCATATGTCCGGAAAAAGTGCTGAGGGATTGTTCGATGCTCTGCTCATCACCGATATCGGCGAAGACATTCTTTAAAACAGGTAAAACAGTTCCTTCCTGTGCCGGTATGTGCAAGCCGGCTTGAGCCATGGCCAGCAGCAGACCCACTGTTTTAAGAGCAACTGTTTTGCCTCCAGTATTGGGCCCTGTGATCACCAAACAGTCAAAATCCTGACCCAGCCTGATGTCCAGAGGAACTACCTCTCCTTTGAGCAGGGGATGACGCCCCCCTTTGATGATCAGATATCTTTCCTGATTGAAGCCAGGAGGATTGGCGTTCATCTCCTTGCTCAGGTACCCTTTAGCCAGAATAAAATCCAGCTCTCCCAACAAATCCAGGTCCTCTTTCATTTCATCATGATAGACTGCAGCTGATCTGGATAGCTCCTCAAGAACACGGAATTCCTCCTGCTCCACCGCAGAGCGTGCAACTGCCAGTTCATTACCCAGCCGAACCAAAGGCATGGGCTCCATAAAAACAGTTGCTCCACTAGCAGACTGGTCATGCACCAGACCTGGAAATTGGCTGCGGTATTCCTGTTTAACAGGCACCACATAACGGTCACCACGCATGGTGTAGATGGGCTCCTGTAGATATTTATTCCACTCCGGTTTGTTCAGTATCTCATCCAGCTGTTCACGGATCCTTCCTGTCAGACTCCTCACCTGCTGGCGCAATCTGAACAGTTCTGGTGAGGCACGGTCCGCGACCTCACCATCAGGCTCAATAGAAAATGAAATCTTCTCCTGCAGCGGGAAGCACTCCTGCAGCTTTGCCGCCCGTTCTTGCAAAAGAGGGAGTTCCATATCATCTTTTAAGAGTATTTTTTTCATGCGTTGAGCTGCCTTTAACAGTCCCAGCAGTTTGAGGAGTTCATCAGGCTCTAAAACGGCTCCGATCAGGATCCGCCTCAAAGAAGGTGTCACATCCTGTACACCCTCTAGGGTAAGCTCTGGATGCATTCTCAAAAGATGACACGCCTCTGTGGTTTCCTTCTGCAGCCTCAGGACCTCTTCTGGATCCACAGCCGGTTCTAAATCACGTACATAGGCCCTCCCCAGAGAAGTGGCACAATGCCGTTCCAGCATCTCTTTTATTTTATGAAACTCCAGTTTCTTAAGGGAATATCTATCCATTTAAGCTTCTTCCTCTCCCCTGCTATCATCCTGCAGCACACCCCGCAGGTAGTGTCCGCGGGTCAACCCAAACTGAGACACTTCAGCCAACTCATCCCAGGCAGATCTTGCTTTCCTGTGATCCCATTCCCCACAGGCAGCAGCGGTTAACGCCCTTCGGTAGAGGCTGGTCACCAAATATACATGCTCCGCCGGGTAAGGGCGGAGTTCCAGTCTAAGAATATCATAGCCATCAGTTATTATCTCTGCAAGGTGTTCGATCAGGCAAAGTTCCCGGGAATTGTAAATGGTCATGCGGCAGCTCTCATCACTTACCACAGGGAAAAAATAGCCACGGCGGTCTTTCAAGAAACATGATTGCTTGCAGGGAAAAGCACACTTCCCCTTTCCTCCGGCCATAGCACCTGGGATGCAGTGCTCACTGATCACCAGTGGCAATGCCCCATGAATGACCATCTCCAAACTGCCGCTTCCTTTAAAGGCAAAACCCTTCAACTGCCTGCGGTTTAACTCAGGTGAGAGGGTCATGCGGCTTACACCGGCCTTCAGCAGTAGATCTGCTGCTGGATCATTGAATACCGGCAGCGAAAAATCAGCTACCACCCTCAAGTTATCCTGCAAAGCGTAATAGCAGCCACCCAGATCCCCAGCCAGCACACCATCAGCAGCAAAGTCTTTTGCGAGCTCCAGATATTTCATGACCACCTTTTCCTGGTTCTCTTGCCAGATCCGCGGCAGCACCAGATATGAGGCTGCTCCCTGTTTGCGGCACTGCTCCACAGCTGCTCTCAGCTTCTCTTCAGTCCAGGGCTCCCTACCCCTTAAAGAATAACCGCCAAAATAAATGAGATCAGCACCCCCTCTAAGGGCTGCCTTTAAACCAGCAAAATCCCCCACAGCCACAGCAAGACAAGGGCGCTTCAGTCCATCTCTCCTTTTATCTGCATGCTCCTGCAGCGAGGACCAATACTTCTTTTGCCTCCTTTGGGCATCCTCAGGGAGGCTGCGCTGGTAGCGGAGAAGACGGTCCCTTTCCAGAGCCTCAGTGAGCTGCCGCCGCACAGCATTGATCTCACTTACCGGAAACATCACCCCTCTTTCGATCTCACACTCCAGCTTTTGAAGAACAAAGGGGGTGTTCCCCAAACGATCTACCTGTGCACGCACAGCTTCCTCGGTCAGCTCATGCTTAATCGCCTTTTCACCGATGAACTCACCTTGAGCAGTATAATGATAACCATCCTCATCCCATCCTTCCAGCAGGAAAGGTTTGCCTATTCTAGCCACCGCCCTCACATTAAGGGGGATCTTTCGTCTGGAGGGGCCTGTGATCCCTTTCCATGCTTCCTCTTCAAGCTTGCGATCCCGGGTTTTAAAAATCCGGTCACCCTTGCGCACAAAAAAGGGGATATTGATCTCCACCTCACTGCCGGGTAGAACCCCATCCATTTTTCTACCCTGTGAGTACATCTCCTTTACAGTAAACCCCTTACAGCCATCTCCTGTCCAAAACTCAATCTCATCCTCAGCTATTAAGGGGAGTTTTGTTTTAAATTTTATCTTTCCTTGACCAGCTTTGAGCACCCTCCCCAAGTAAAGCCCCCGGTTGTTGGGTTTGGTGTAGCCCATCAGGTCAGGGCCCGGGTTGCCATAAAAATAACCTGTTGTAAAACCGCGGTTAAAAACAAGGGCCAGATCACGGATTTCTTCAGGGGTTACCTTATAGTTGTCCGGCTCCTCCCAGGCTCTCTGTAAAGCCTCTTTATAGATGCGCACAACAGTTGCTACATACTCAGGGCTTTTCATTCTCCCCTCAATCTTTAGAGATGAAACACCGGCTTTAATCAGGTCCGGCAGCTCTCTGATCAGCATCAGATCCTTAGGGCTCATCAGGTGTTCCCCCTGATGGTCCGGATAAAGCTCCCGCCCCCTCTCATCTACAAGCTGATAGGGGAGTCTGCAGGGTTGGGCACAGCGGCCCCGGTTGCCGCTCCTTCCACCAACCATACTGCTGAACAGACACTGCCCGGAATAACAAAAGCAGAGAGCCCCATGCACAAAAACCTCAAGATCCATAGTTGTCTTCTTTCTAATCTGCAGCAGATCAGAATATCCCACTTCTCTGGCCAAAATCACCCGGTCAAACCCCAGTTCTTCCAGAAACCTGACACCTGCAGCATTATGAACTGTCATCTGAGTGCTGCCGTGCAAGGGAATATCAGGAAGCAGTTCTCTGATCACCGCTGCAGCACCCAGATCCTGGACGATCAGTGCATCTGCACCCTCTTTGTACAAAAAAAACAGGTAATCGGTAAATTCACCGAATTCCCTGTTATCCACCAGGGTGTTGACTGTAATATAAATCCGCACATTCCTGCTGTGGGCATACTCAAAGGCATCCTTTAGTGCACTGCGGTCGAAATTATCGGCAAACGCTCTCGCCCCAAACATCTTTCCTGCCAGGTAAACAGCATCAGCCCCGTTTTCCACCGCAGCCCTTAAAGCCTGGGGGTTTCCCGCAGGTGCCAGCAGTTCCGGTTTTCTGTTTGCCATACCTTTAATCAGCAACCTCCATATATGATCAATTCTTAATAAATATTAATTCCCGTTAAACAGTAAACCCATCCCACCAATAACCTATATTACCACTTCTGCACACGGCTGAACCGCAGCAGCCCTGAACAGGGGACGATCTCTACACCCCGCCGTTCCAGTTCATCCAAAAAGAGGTTTAAACCCAGGGAATCGCTGGCCATATGGCCGGCAATCACCACATTGATGTGGTGTTTTTCCGCCTCTTTCCGGTGGTCCTCGCTCATGTGCATCCCCACAATGGTTCCTACACCTGCAGCAGCCAGCTTTTCATAGGATTCCCTTGCACCGCTGGTGCCACCGGTCATATCCACAAAAATCTTACCTACCCGCCTTTTATCGCTTCCTACCACGATCTTTGGCCCAGCCTTGCGCTTCATACCCTCTCTGTATTCAGGGATCTCCTTCAGCAATTTCACTATATCCCCCACTGTTTCCGGGTCATTTTTTGTAAAATAGCTGGTTAAGTACTCCTGTACCAAATTATCAGCCGGTGTATGCACACACATCAATGGGATACCTAAGAGAGCTGCTGCATCCACTGCTCTGTTATGGTTGATGGGCATGAACCTGCGCTCTACTTCAGCAATCCTTTTGGCCATCAGACCCTCTGCCACATTGATCGGCACACCCAACATATGGAGTTCATCCTCCTGAATGTGCATCACCTCATACAGAGCTGCCAGTGCTTTTCCTTCCGGGTGGTGGGAGATCAGCAGGTCGATCCTTTTCCCCCTTTCCCGCAGGCGATCAGCCAACAAGACCTCTCCCACTTCTATATCAATACCAGCCAACACACAATCCACATCCTGGTCGAGGTCGCCGTAGAGTACTCTGGTATCACTATATGGATTTCTCAATGACTCCTGGTCAAAATCCTTTTTCTCACTTTCTTTCAGGTCCGCATACTCCTTTTCCCGCTTAGATAACTCCCTTCTTACCCCTTTTTCACCACGCGGGTCAGCAGCGATTCCTTTGCGAACAGCAATCTCATAAATTTCCCTTATTCTCACCAGTTTCTCCTCCCTCAACTGAGATTAACTCCTCTGCAGCCAATCGGACAATTGCTCAAAGGACATGGTATTAATAACATCATCCCTCTCCAACCAACCCCGGCGTGCCTGCAACACCCCATACTGCAGATCATCTAAAAAATGCAGGTTATGGGCATCTGTATTGACAGCAAAACACACCCCCAGTTCCTTCCCCCTGCGGATATACCGGTCACAGAGGTCTAAGCGATCCGGGGATGAGTTGATCTCCAGAGCTGTGCCTGTTGCTGCTGCCACCTTTAATAGCTGATCAATATCTATGGAATAGGGCTCTCTCCTGCCGAGCAGGCGCCCTGTTGGATGCCCGATAATATCCACATGTTTATTCTGCATTGCGCCGACAACCCTCTCGGTGAGGGTCTTTTCGTCCTGATTGAAGCCGGAGTGAATAGAAGCTATAACAATATCCATCTCTGCTAACAGGTCATCATTGAAATCCAAACTGCCGTCAGGGCGAATCTCCACTTCAATCCCAGCCAGCAGACGAAAATCAGAAAATCTTTGGTTTATACGGCGGATCTCCTCCCGCTGCTCCCAAACCCTGCCTTCAGTTAAACCACGGGCAACATAGAGAGATTTAGAGTGATCAGTTACAGCCAGATACTGATAGCCACGCTTGCGAGCCTCTTTAGCCAGTTCTTCAAGGCTATTGACCCCATCACTCCACCGGCTGTGGACATGCAGGTCCCCTTTGATATCACATTCCTCAAGCAGATTAGGGAGATCACCTTTTATCGCAGCCTGGATCTCCCCCCTCCCCTCTCGCAGTTCTGGTGGTATATACAACATTCCCAATCTGCTGTAGAGTTCCTCCTCAGAGGAAGGGGGTGGTTCTTTTTTACTAGAATAGAGCCTTTTTTCACTGATCTCCCACCCTGATCTGCGGGCAAGAACCCATAATTCCTCATTGTGATCCTTTGACCCTGTCATATACTGCAGTGCAGCAGCATAATGCTCAGGTTGAACAACCATTATATCCGCTCTGATACCCCACTTTGTCATGAGCGATAGCTGACAATCCTCTGCTATCAACAACTCCTGGAGAAAAGGAGCAGCCGCCAACTCCTCAATTGCAGTCAAAGGATCATGAGCAACTGCAACAAAATCTAGATCACCCACAGTCTCCATACCGCGCCTAAGGCTGCCGGCAATGCTTGCCATTTTTATGCCAGACAAACTTTGAAGATAATCCTTTATCTCCCCGGCAATAGAAAAGGCATGATTCAGCAGCAGCCTCTTTTTTGATGACGCAAGGGCTTCCAAACCGCGCAGAATCGCCTCTTCAGTTTTGATGCCGATACCAGGCAGTTCCCTAAGGCGCTTTTCCCGAGCAGCAGTCTCCAATTCAGCCAGATCCCTCGGTTGCAGATGTTGGTAGATAATTTGGGCAGTCTTAGCGCCGATTCCGGGTATTAGCAGCAGTTGACGCAGGGAAGCGGGCACTTTTTCCCGAAGTTCATCATAGTACCTCAGCTTCCCTGTGGTTATTAACTCTTCTATTTTCCCGGCCAGAGCATCCCCTATCCCCGGTATCTCTTTAAGGCGCCCTTCCTGGTAAAGTTGAAAAGCATCTAAATAGGTATTGCTCAACTGATGGGCGGCTCTCCTATAGGCACGGGATTTATAAGGGCTCTCCCCGAGGATGTCCAGCAGGTCTGCTATTTCGTTGAAGATCTGTGCTATTTCCCAGTTATTCATCTTTACTGCTCAGTTTTTTGACCTCATCCAGTTGTTTGGAAAGATTGTCATAATCCTCATGTAATTTGACCAGATCCTCTGCAATGTTGAGAGCAGCCCACACAGCCACTTTGCTCAAGGGTAATTGTGGATTTTTCTGCCCTACCAGCCGCATCTTCCGGTCAACATAGGCAGCAATTTTTTCAATCACCGCTGGCTCAGCATGCCCTCTGATAATATACTCCTCACCATAAATATTCACTGTTACCTTAGTTTTTCCCTGATCTGTGATCTCCCTCTCCGCCCCTTCCAATGCAGAAGTTATTTTCTCCATATTCTCCCCCCCTGGATTGTTGAGGATATGAAAAACTTCTCCAGAGGCTTAGCAGAATCCTGCCAAGCCTATCTTAAACGCGCACCTGCTTCCCTCTCCAGAAGTTGAAGAATACCGCTGTGCACCGCTGCCACCTCTTCATCGGTCAGTGTGCGCTCCGGAGACTGGTAAAGCAGAGAATAAGCCAAACTTCTATAACCCTCTGGAACTTGGTCACCATAATAGACATCGAACAGCCGCGCTTCCTTGAGGAGGCTTCCTCCCCCTCTGTAGATCAACTCCTGTACCCGGGCAGCAGGCACTGATAATGGAACAAGCACAGCCAGGTCCCTAACTACCCCAGGATAGCGGGGTATGGGCTGAGCTATTAAATCCCGGCTGCTGAATTGAATCACTTTATCCAGGTCTAATTCACAGTAGACAACCCTTGTATTAACTTCGTAATTAGCTAATAGATCAGGGTGAAGTTCTCCTAGATACCCCAGCAGTTCTTCCTCATAAAAGATCTGTGCTGACCGTCCCGGGTGCAGGGCTGGAGAACCGGCATAGCTTTGAAATTGAACATTTTCTACCCTCAGTATCTCCAGGATTCCCTCTACAATCCCTTTGATATAGTAAAAATCCCTTTCCATACCCTTTACCTGCCAGCCGGTATCAAGCTTGCCACAGGCAATCACTCCTAGATGAAGGCGCTCATCAGGTATTTTCCCCTCTCCGCTGGGGATAAACACATTACCCACCTCAAACAACCCGAGATCAGTCATTTTGCGGTGATAATTATAAGTCAGCACATCCATCAGGCCAGGCAGGAGCGTTGTCCGCATCACACCCTGCTCCTCTCCCAACGGATTTTTGATTCTCAAAACATTTCTCAAGGGACTGTCCTTGGGTATCCTCAGCTTATCAAAAACACTTTCTCCGATAAAACTGTAGGTAAGCACTTCATCAAGCCCAAAGCTGCAGACCGTATCGGTCACCAACTCTTTGATGGAATCTGTGTATTTCTGATCCTGGACCAGTGACCCTGCTGGATAGGTTACTGGTATCTGATCATAACCATAGAGACGAGCAACCTCTTCGATTAGATCTACTTCTTCATATATATCCACCCGGTAGGGTGGAACTGTCACTAAAATACTATCCTGACCGCACAGTTCACAGGGAAAATCCAGCCTGCTCAGGATTTCCTGTACTTCTGCCCGGGATAACTCTGTACCCAAAACTTTGTTCACCCGGGAGGTGCGCAGTCTGATAGAGCGCTGAGGCTCAGGCCTTATATAATTGTCGATCACACCTGCTGTAACTTCCCCGGCACCCAACTGCTGGATCAGCTGTGCCGCCCGATTGAGAGCGGGAATAACACCCTCAGGGTTAACACCCTTTTCAAAACGGGCTGAGGCCTCTGTCCGCATCCCTAACCTCATTGCTGTCCTGCGCACACTATAGGGATCAAACAAGGCTGATTCCAAAACAACTGTCCGGGTTTTTTCAGTCACTTCACTGGCCAGACCGCCCATAACACCGGCTATAGCCACAGCCTCATCCTGATCAGCGATCACCAGCATATCAACATCCAGTTCCCTTTCAGTTCCATCAAGGGAAACCATTTTTTCTCCGGCTTTGGCCCGTCTGACATTGATCTGTCTTCCTTTCAGCATATCACAATCAAAGGCATGCAGGGGTTGGCCGTATTCCAGCATAACATAATTGGTCACATCAACAATATTATTGATCGGCCTCATCCCTGCTGACAGCAGCCTATACTGCATCCAGGCTGGGGATGGGCCTAACTTGATATTGCGCACAACACGGCAGGCATAACGGCGGCAAAGATCCGGATCCAGGATCGCAACCCTGATCAGGTCCTCTGTTTTCTCCTCACATTCTTCCAGTGCGACTTGGGGCAGGTGCAACTTGCTCCCAGGGATAATCCCTTTCACTTCCCGGGCAATATTGATCACAGCCTGGCAGTCCCCTCTGTTGGGAGTCAGCTCAAACTCCAGGATGCGGTCATCAAGATTCAATGCTTTATCCAAGCTAGTACCTGGCGGTATATCACCGCTTAAAAGCAGGATTCCCTTATCATCTCCAAAACCCCATTCATCTGTTCCCAGTTCTGAACCGGAACAAAGCATCCCTTCAGATAGCTCACCCCGAAACTCCCTTGCTTCCACCTTTCCGCCGGGCAGCATCACTCCGGGCAAAGCCACCGCTGCACAAGCACCAACCTTTAAATTAGGGGCACCGCTGACCAGTTGAATAATCGCAGAACCTGTATCCACACTGCATAAACTGAGCTGGTCAGCATTGGGATGAGGTTTCACATCCAAAATTTTCCCCACAATGATCTGATCCAAATTCTCTACTGGGGGGAAGACCCCCTCAACCTCCAAACCCACCATGGTCAATTCTTCTGCCAGTTCCTCTGGCGGCAATTCGCATTCCACATACTCCTGCAGCCAACTGTATGCTACACGCAAGGTATTATCCCTCCTAAAACTGATGCAGAAATCTCACATCATTTTCAAAAAAGAGGCGCAGATCATTGATCCCGTATTTGAGCATAGCAATTCTCTCCACACCCATACCGAAAGCAAAGCCCACAACTCTCTCCGGGTCATATCCTGCATTGGCCAGCACCTTGGGGTGGACCATCCCACAACCCAGGATCTCCAACCAACCTGTATTTGAACAGACCCGGCAGCCTTTTCCACTACAGTTCATACAGGATATATCCACCTCAGCACTGGGTTCTGTAAAAGGGAAAAAGCTGGGCCTCAATCTGATCTCCCGCTCCTGACCAAACATCTGCCTGGCAAAGTTCAATAATACTCCCTTCAGGTCCCCAAGAGTACACTCCCTGTCAACCAGCAGTCCTTCCACCTGATGAAACATCGGTGAATGGGTAGCATCATCATCCCTCCGGTAGACCTTGCCTGGTGCAATAATCCTCACCGGAAGATGGGGTACCCTCTTTTCCATTACACGTATCTGTACAGGGGAGGTATGGGTACGCAGTAAGACCTCCTCACTGAAATAAAAAGAATCTTGCATATCCCTAGCTGGATGGCCTTTGGGGATATTCAAAGCCTCAAAATTGTAATAATCATATTCCACCTCAGGCCCCTCTGCCACTTTAAAACCCATAGCAGTAAAGATATCCTTTATCTCAGCCATGATAATTGATAAAGGATGTTTATGGCCAATCTGTACAGGCCGGCCAGGAAGAGTCACATCAATGGCTTCCTCTGCTAATTTTCTTTCCTTCTCCGCAGCACTCAGTACCGCCAACCGTTTATCCAGTTCCTCTTCGATCAGCTGGCGCACCTGATTGGCCAGTTCTCCCAGGCGGGGTCTTTCCTCAGGAGGGACACTGCCCATACCCCTTAAAACCTTAGTCAGCTGTCCCTTTTTTCCCAAGTACTTAACCCGCAGCCCTTGAAGCTCATCTCTGCTGCCTGCACTTTTGAGATCTGCTAAAGCACTCTCTTTAATCTTTTTTATTTCCTTTTCCACCCTGTTATCCACCCCTTTTATCAACAATGAAAAACCCCCGTCTCTTAAGGGACGGGGGTTTGATAACCCGCGCGGTACCACCCTTCTTGGCCTTGCGGCCCTCTTTAGGGTAATGCTTGATGTTAACGGTACAACCGGCACCATCTACTGGCCATTTACGCGTTCAACAGTGCAGCTCATAGGCGAACTTCAGCAAGCCGAGTCCTAGCTGTACTCTCAGTCTCTGATACAGCCTCCCTGAAAGGCCCTTTGCTTACTTACTCCTCCCGGTCATTGCTTTTGCTGTTTGCAATTTTGCTTTTATCACATATATTAGTGATACAAATATTTGCGATAGAGCATAAATGCATACAGTGATCCAGTGTACTTAAAAATCATCCAGTAAAAACGAGCGGGAATCGGCATCCCTCTCACATCCTTTATGGAGATAGACTAGATGCACCTTGAATGCATTATATCATACGGCTGCTCCTGGCACAACATCCCCTTTTCTACCCTTTCTCCTGGCATTGGGCTGCCCAATGCTCACTTATCCCGGATCCCGCTGGCGGAAGATTTCATAAAGGATCAGAGATGCCGCCACAGCGGCATTCAGAGATTCAACTCCCCCTGCTAAAGGAATTCTGACTTTAAGATCAACCAAATCTAATAACTCTGTTCTGATACCCCGGGATTCATTTCCGATCAGGATCAGATGGCCTCCTTTGCGAAAATCCACATGATAATATTTCTTATCTGTTCTTGGATCCGCAGCAACAGTGAGAAAACCTGCCTCTTTTACTTTTCTGATCAGTGTGTCGAGCTCCACCTGTTGAAAAACGGGAACGCGAAAAACCGCTCCCATAGTTGCCCTCAGGACCTTGGGATTAAATAGATCTACAGTTCCCTTTCCCAAAAAAACGGCTTTTACCCCTACCCCAGCGGCAGTTCTGATTATCGTTCCCAGATTGCCCGGGTCCTGCAGGCCGTCCAGTGCAACTAAAAGTCCATCCCCTTCTCTAATAACCTGCTCTTCATTCCAGACAGGCATAGAACATACAGCCACAACTCCCTGAGGTGTCTCTGTATCAGAGATTTTTGCCAACAGCTCATCCTTAACAAAAAACAAAGGAAGCTGCTGAAGCCTGGCTTGTTCCATGATTTCTTTACACTTCTGGCTATACCGGTTATCCTCTGCCACCATCACATAATCGAGAGGTGCATTATTGAACAGCGCATCTTCAACAAAGTTGACACCCTCGATCAAAAAATTATGATACAGCTCCCTGTACTTTCTTTTTTTTAAACAGCGAGCAAATTTGAGCGCCTGTTTCATTGTTTTTATTTCCAAAAAAATCACCTTAACTTCGTGCTATCAGCTACCGCAGCAGACCGGTTTAGCAAACCAATTTATTCTATAAAAAAAGTATGGTAAAACACCATACTTTTTCGCCTTCTTTTATTTGCATCTGTTAGAGATTGCGTTTTGCCAATTCCACAAGCTTGCTGAAAGCAGATGCATCATTGACCGCAAGCTCTGCCAGCATCTTTCTGTTCACACCGACGCCAGCTTTTTTCAGCCCGTTCATAAATTTATTGTAAGAAAGACCATTGCTGCGGGCAGCAGCGTTGATCCGTGTGATCCAGAGCTGCCGGAAATCACGCTTCCGCAGCCTCCGGTGAATATAGGCATAGTTCAGTGATTTCATCACTTGCTGGTTGGCTACCCGAAATAGCTTGCTTTTTGCTCCCCGATAGCCCCTGGCTAACTTCAGTATCTTTTTACGGCGGCGCCTTGTAGCCGGTCCACCTTTTACCCTTGCCATGACAGTTAACCTCCTTTGTTCTTACAAATAAGGCAGTAATCGCTTCATCCTTTTTTGGTCAGAGGCGCAGAGAACCTCTGCCCTGCGGAGGCGACGCTTTCTCTTGCTTGACTTTTTGGCAAGCAGGTGGCTCTTGAAAGCCTTCGCTCTTTTCCATTTGCCGCTGGCAGTAGGTTTGAATCTCTTGGCAGCCCCCCGGTGTGTCTTCATTTTCGGCATTGTTTAGTCTCCTTTCACTGTTCCTGGGTTTTGGGCGCCAGGACCATTATCATATTACGCCCTTCAACCTTGGGTTCCTTTTCCATAACCGCCAGATCTTCCAATTCATTAAAAAACTTCAGGCAAAGATCATGTCCCATGCTGGCATGTGTAATTTCCCGGCCTCTGAACATCAAGGTTACTTTCACCTTATCTCCATCATTCAAAAACCTCCGGGCATTCTTTACCTTCACCTGAAAGTCATGGTTTTCAATCCGTGGTCTGATTTTGACTTCTTTAACATTGATAACACGCTGCTTCTTTCGAGCATCTCGCTCACGCTTACTCTGTTCGTATTTATATTTGCCGTAGTCCATTATCCGGCAAACCGGTGGTTTAGCCTGGGGCGCCACCTCTACGAGATCAAGCCCCTGTTCAGCAGCAATACGCAGCCCTTCCTTGATCGGCATAATCCCCAGCTGCTGGCCGTTGCTATCAATCACCCGAGCTTCCCGAACACGGATCTCCTCATTGACCCGCAGATCCTTACTAATTATACGCCACCTCCTTAATAATCTATAAAAAAAACTAAAAGCGGGTTGGCAATGACCACCCGCTTTTATATACAGATATCCCTAAAATAACCCTAGTAGCTGTTTTCGCCCTAAGGTGAGAAGCGAGCGGCTTCTACTTGCACTTTAACAGTATAGCATATCTATTTTTCCACTGTCAATGGGGGCAAAGGTACAGACGGTGTCAACTTTTTATAGGAT